>Ga0207105_1069_pt1 | contig 25995 bp, 19 predicted proteins | sample Alteio_BWMinHeat_77_FD_153569 | JGI IMG/M metagenome (GOLD analysis project Ga0207105, IMG submission 153569) | Enriched cells from forest soil in Barre Woods Harvard Forest LTER site, Petersham, Massachusetts, United States -... | ecosystem: Environmental > Terrestrial > Soil > Temperate forest >... | reverse complement strand
GTGCAAAACGATCCTGGGAATCGTCGAAGATGTGAACGCCGGTCCTAAGGAATAATGATTTCGCGACGACCGAAGAGACGTGCATCAAGTGAAAAGGCGCCCGGGCCAAGCAAGACAAGCGCGGCGGATATCGCAGCCAGATTGAAGGCGGTTAGCGTACTGATGTGGTTGTTGGTTTCAGGCATCAAAAACGACGAAACGCCGGTCATAAGATAACCACCTGCTGCCGCAGTGCTCGCAACAGGTGTAAGAAAGCCGACGAAAAGCGACGCTCCGACAGCGATCGCGATCAATCCAACTACCCAAACGCTAATGGCGTGACTGCTGGATCCAATGAGCGGACCGGCACCACTATTGATTGTGTTGAGTGCAATAGTCAGTCGCAGGAAGATAAGGCCGGTACCCGGCCAACCTTCCGGGAAGCTGGAAAAGAGCCTTTGCAGCCGATGCCTCCTCGGGGCACAAAGACATGCCAAAAAGAGGCTAGCCTCTTTCATCGCGAATTGGACCCCTAGAAAGAGTGCTTTTTCTCTACCACTTGTGAATTCTTAGGATGGGCGGAAGTGTCGGTCGAGCTAAAGATGTATGATCCCGCGTCTAATTCCGACAGCGACGGCCTCGGTGCGATCGCTTGCGCCGAGTTTTTCCATGATGTGCTTGATATGTCCCTTCACCGTTTCTTCAGAGATGAAAAGGAGCGCTGCGATGTCGCTGTTGCGATTTCCCCCTGCGACCTTCTGAAGGACCTCAACCTCTCGCTTGCTCAACGTCTCATCCCCAAGATGCTCCATCAGCTGAACCGCGACCTCAGGGGGAATGTGTTTCTTCCCGGCATGCACCCGACGAATCATATCTACAAGCTGTTTTCGGGGCATGCTTTTGAGCATGTAGCCTTGCGCTCCCGCCTCCAGCGCGCGCTGGATCTCAACGTCTCCTTCAAACGTCGTTAACATGATCACACGGGCATTCGCGAACTCGGTGCGAATGGCGAGCAATGCGTCGATGCCCCCCATATCCGGCATCCGGACATCCATGAGGGTCACGTCGGGCTGATGTTCGCGAAATCCCTGAATGGCTTCGTGCCCAGTTGATGCCTCTGCAACCAATTGCATGTCAGGGTCATTCCTGATGACGGCCGCAATGCCTTCCCTCATGAGAGGATGGTCGTCAACGCAGAAGACTCGAATCCTTGAGCTAGTGCTCATTTGTATACTCGCTTCGCTTTGTCATGCTTCGGTATCTCGAGCCTCTCTCGGCTGAGCCAACGGAACCACTGTGATATCGGGCCATTCGAACCTTTTTCGAATGCGATCGTGCCGGGAACCGTTAAGTCTATCTCAGTTCCTGCGCCAATGCGGCTTCGAAGTCTTAGATTAGCGCCAATTCTTTCGGAGCGCTCTCGGATGCCGACGAGTCCCCAGTGCCCCTCACGACCTGAATGCAGCACTTGAGGGTCGATTCCACGGCCATCGTCGCGCACCAACACTTTAAGGTGTCTGCTCGCATATTCTACTTCGACTTCGATACGGTTCGCCTGTGCATGCATAAATGCATTCAATAGAGCCTCGCGGCCAATGCGATAGACTTCATCGCGGATCAGCGGCCGCAATGGACGCGCAACATTATCAACGATAACGCGGAATTCAGTCTTGTCGTCGAGGGGAAATTCCTGTCGCAGTCGCGAGAAGGCAGTCTCAAGGCTTTGGTTGCCCGATTCCGTTGTGCGCAACCCACGCAGCGTATTTCTACCTTCTTCAGTGACTGTACTCATCAATTGCAGGACCCGTTTCAAGAGAGGTTTGGTGGGAGAGTCCTCAGGGAGTTGGTCTTCCGCTACATCAAGCTGGAGAGAGGCGCTCAGAACACCTTGCAGCAGAGTGTCATGTAATTCCTGCGCAATGCGCGTACGCTCGGCGAGCCGCTCTTGGAAGCCAACACTCAAGCGTTTCGTCAATTGGTGAATGCGCAAGCGATAAATGGCGAGGATCGTCAAGCAACACCCTGCAAGACAAGCCACTCGAAACCACCACGTTTGCCAGAACGCAGGTTCGATCACGAAAGGAACAGAAGTCTCCGGACCGTTCCAAAGACCGACACTGCTGGAGGCAACAATGCGGAAGAGATATGTGCCAGGGCCTAGGTTTTTATAGACAACCTGCCTTGACGCAACGATATCGCTCCAACCTTGATCCGAACCATCGAGCTTATAGCGAAAACGGATGCGTTCTCGCGCAGCCAAGTTCATATGGTCGTAATTCAAGGTAATGCTCTGAATCCCAGAGGGAATCTTGATGGGGTTCTGCGCATTAACCTGATTTCCGCCAGCAGACATAGATTCGATTCGCACGGCGACTGGAATCGAATTTCTGGAGATGACGATCGGATCGGCCATGGACAAACCCGACTTAAGTGAGATCCAGATGCGACCTTGAGGATCAGCAACTACGGTGCGGTCGCGACTCCCGCCTTCCACCCCCTGGAGGCCGTCGTCGATTCCATAACTTTGAATATCGGTATCAGAGAGCAATCCGCTCAAAAGCCCATCCCTATTGACGCGAACTACGTGATCCGAGGTGGCGAACCAGAGGGAACCCATCCCATCTTCCGCAACTCCGAAGATCTGCTCCCGTAGTGCCTCGGGCAGCCTCGCTGGAACTTTGATCTTTCCGGAGGATATGTATGCCAGACCGCCGGGAGTCACGACCCACACCACATGCTTTGTGTCTTCAAAGATTGTTCTTACTATTGAAGATGGTAGGCCGTCGTTAGCTGTGTAAATCGTCCAATGCCGATTTGCGAACGAAGCTAAACCACTGGGGGTAGCCAACCATGTTGTCTCATCGAAGCCTTCGACTATGGAATTGACAGCATTTGAGGGGAGTCCAGTGGAGTCCGAATAATTGGTAAATTTCCCGCCATTCAATCTGCTTACACCAGCGCTCACAGTCCCAGCCCAGATCGTACCATCGCGTTCACGGTGCACTGAATAAACGCTGTTCTGCGCAAGGCCATCCGCCTGTGTATAGGTGTGGGCCGCAAATGAATCGCCCTTTCCGGTCAGCACTGTGAGGCCGCCATATTGCCGGCCGACGCAGACTTCGCCCTCACCACCGCTAATGGAATACACAACATCGTGTTCCAGTCCATCGACAGTTATATGACCGACTTGCCCTCCCTTCATCCAGTAGAGGCCACCCGAAAGCGGTGCAAACCAGATCCGGCCCGTGGAGTCGGGGTAAACTGAGCCAATGCCGGTTGACGGAAGACCGTCAGAAGTCGAATAGGTTATAAACATTCCATTTCGTAGCCGCTCGACTCCTCGCGAACCGCCAAACCAAATATCTCCGTCGAGATCTTCATAGATTGCTGTTACTTCAAACCCAGGCTTTGGGTTGAGCAGGTCGAGCGAAACAGCGCCGGATGGAGTCATGCGCACGATGCCATGGTTCGTTCCAATCCAGGTGTTTAGGTCACGATCTTTGGCCATCGCCAGAATCTGTAGGTGCTTCAGCGAAGAAGTCAAGTTAGGGGTGGCCAGTATGCTACCTTCCCACAAATGAATGCCGTTGTCGGTTCCAATCCATAAGCCGCCGGTGACCGCGGGCAGAAGGGCATTGATCTTCGCATCCTTGAGCTCCTGGGCAACTGTGGAAATGCGCCCCTGGCTCAGACGAAAGAGACCGTTATCTTGTGTGCCGAGCCAAATACTCTGGTCTCGCGTCGCAGCCAGGGAGATGACAATACCGGGATTTTGCTCTGCACTGACTATTGTCTCCAGGTGTCCTCCCTCATATCGGAATGTCCGGTCCCCGAGTCCGGAGAGAATGACACGACCCTCGTAGTCGGAAACGGTTGCTGTAAAGGTGATGTCCTGAAGATCGTACCGAGCGTATGGATCCTCGAACTTCCCGTCGTGATAAAGAAGCATGCGAGGACCTTCGAGCCGAATCCAAAGGTTCCCGCTGGCGTCGGTAACGAGGCCGCGCACGGGACCGATCGTGGGCGAATCCGGAAGAGGTCGCTGGATCAGGATGAAATTGGACCCGTCGAATCGGACCAAACCTCTCTCGGTTCCAATCCACAAATAGCCATCGGCCGATTGGCAAATAGCGTAGATCCTTCCTCCAATGAATCCTTTGTCTTGTCCCCACCTGTCATGTACATATTGTGAGATTTTCCGGGTGGGGTCTAATCCAAAAGCAGTATTCACAAGACATAAGAGTGCGATCCCATTTATGAGTCCCTTGCGTAGCCGATGCCTCTGCATCACGTTTTCACGGTAGGAATTCGAATTTGTCAATCACAACCTCGATCGGTTGTCGAGAAGAAGTCTTCGTAGGTCGATAACTGTACAAGCCCATGTGAACCGTTTCCTTGGCTGGAGTCGGAACCCCCGAGATAAAGATATGTTCACTAATGGTCGCGGCTCCGGGGCCTGTCCTCGATCCGCGGACAGTCTTAAAGGAAGCGCGTCCGGACTCCCAACGTAACATGTGGGTCAGCACTCCGGCCGGGGCCGTGAATCGAGAGACGTTTTCAGGGACATAAAAAGGTTGGACAATATATTGCGCATTCTTGCTGTCTGCAATACCCCAGCGGCTCAATTCGATGTCAAGTTCACCAGGAACGCCATCCGTTCGAAAGTCATCATTTGTATACAATCCCAGAGCAGCAGAAGGGCCAAAATGACCGGTATCTTGAACGACAAAGATGTACGAACCATAACCCAGACTGCGGTTCAGACTCACCTCGGCACATGTCCATAGGCCATCATGCTCCTCCATGCGAAGATGCAGATAGCCGTTCTTATCGATCCACACATTTGAGGGATCGTAGGAGTTGGGTTGCCCTCCTCGGTCGCTCGCCGCGTTACGCACGCTCCAGTCGTATCCACTAAAGTGGATGACCTTAGAAACAATCGGCGCAGCAGGCATGCCCTTCGAAGTAGCGATTGCGACCACACCGTTGCCCTGCGCGGGCAAAGTCGTAACCTTGGTTGCAGGCTGAAAGCCGGGCTCAACTAAGATCGCTGCATAATCGGTGCCGAGGTGGGTCGAGTTCCTCCATGTCGAATCGGGTTGGAGTTTCGTAAACGGGTGATTCGCAAAAGGTTGAATCCACCAAATGCCGCTGCGTGCGTAGAGAACGATCTGTTCACCAGGTTTGGCGCCGCTCGCTCGTCCTTCCATGAAATCCATTTGTACTGGACCTCCAGGACTGGCGGCGGGGACTCGAGTGATCTGGAGGGTTGGCTTGGAAGGAACGCTCTTCGAATTACAACCGGCGAGCAAGACGCTAACGATTAGGAGAGAGAAACGCAATCGCCGCTCCTTGAACGAATTGTATGAGGAAGGGTTCATAATCTTTGGTTGCAAGCGAAGCCGACTTAAGGTTCAGGGTAGAAATGCAGGAAGACGAGCTTCACGTCGAAGCTGTCGCCCCATCGTCAGTGATTGTGGGCACGGATCTCGAGGCTTCAAGTAATCGAGAGTGGCGAGCTAAGCTTCTGAAACGCCATTTTTCGATGTTCAGGCTTTCGATCTTTGAATCAAGTGTCTGGCGCGGAATTCCCAGCTTTGCGGCTGCTCCCTTGGGGCCAGCAACCTGACCACCACACTCTGCAAGTGCCGCCTCGATAATCTCGCGCTCTCTGTCAGCAATTGTCATCACAAGTGGAACTGCCGGGCCGGTCCGATGCAAGATCTCCCGCTTTAGAAGTGTTTCGTCGATCCAAAGGGTATCTCCCTCACACAAAATGGCCGCGCACTCGACGACGTTCTGCAATTCGCGGATGTTGCCCGGCCAGTCATAGCGTTCCAGCACACCCAATACCTCATCGGGAATGTACTCGATGTTTCGCTGCAATCGCTGCGAGTACTTGCGGACGAAGTGCCGCACCAGGGAGGGGATATCGCACGCCCGGTCCCTTAACGGGGGCAGACAGATCGGAAAGACATTCAGCCGATAGTAAAGATCCGCCCGAAATTGGCGATCTTGAACCATTGTCAGAAGCTCCTGGTTCGTCGCGGCCACTACGCGAACATCCACCTTAATTGGTCGTCCGCTACCCAACCTCTCAAATTCCTGCTCTTGTAGAACACGCAGCAGTTTGGGCTGGAGTTGAAGAGGAAGATCGCCGATCTCGTCCAAGAACAGTGTGCCCTTGTGCGCCAGCTGAAATCGGCCCATGGTCTGTGCAACGGCACCCGTGAATGCTCCTTTTTCATGCCCGAAGAGTTCGCTCTCTAAGAGATCTGCGGGGATCGCGGCGCAATTCATTTTTATGAACGGTGCATTTCGTCGAGAACTCTGATTGTGAATTGCCCTAGCAATCAATTCTTTCCCCGTCCCGGTTTCCCCCTGGATCAGGGCGACAGAATCCGTGGGAGCAACAATTGTCACTCTCTTCAGCACCGCTTGAAAGCTAGCGCTAGATCCAATCAACTCGCCCGGACCGAGGTCCGCGCTATCCTCAAACGACCTGACGGGCGCATATTTCCTTTCCGGCCTGATTGCAGAAACAGAATAGGACATGGTCATTACTCCATCACTCAAACGCTAACTACCGTCTCGTTGTCTCGTGATCCACTCGCGGACGTATCCCGCGCAATTCTTCAGTGTGATGCTGTCTGCTTCACATCGTTCGAGAAAGGCAATGGCGTCTTGACCTACCAGAGTTACATCCTTTAGGTCCAAGACAATTGGGCGGCCGCTTTCTTCCGACTTAATTAGTGTTTCCAATTCGACTGTCTCTTCCAGGCCCATTCGGCCGCTCAGCCTAAAGACCACTTGCGCGTTCGCCGACCTTCGAATTCTCAGCATCTTTCCTCTCTCTTGATCATCGGTGCAGCTTCGCTCGCGGTTAGGAATGCAAACCAGTTGCCAACTGTAACACGCTGAAAATACGGCAATTGACGAACCATAAAATTGGCGAGTTTCGCCAATTGGCGAATGCTGCACAAAAGTCCACTCGGGAAGTAATCGAGAATGACGCCCGACGGAGGGCTAGACGATCTTCGAGGGATCTGTAATTCTGAAACGATTCTTATTGATCTTCAGCGACCTGATTTTCGACTCTAAGGTGGATCTTGCTATCCCCAGTTTGGCCGCGGCACCGAAGGGCCCGTACACTCGGCCTCCGCTTTCGCTCAATGCAGCCTCGATGATTGCTTTCTCTTGGGAGGGAAGCCTCTTAAATAGCTCTGATCGGCCATTCGGCTCGGTTACAGGAGGCTGCCGAGAGAGCCAACTTTCATCAACTGAAAAAGTCTCTGTCTCACATACAATGACGGATCGCTCGATCACATTCTGCAATTCACGAATGTTGCCCGGCCAGGGGTACGACTGGAGCAGATCGAGGCTCTTCTTGTTTACCGACTGAAAACTCTTTCCTGTCTTCCTTGCGTAGCGATCAATGAAGTACTCCACCAGCAGGGGAATGTCTTCTCTTCGTTTTCGAAGAGGTGGCATCTCAATCGGAAAAACGTTGAGCCGGTAAGATAAGTCGCTCCGGAAGACGCCATCAGCGATGGCAGCTTCTAAGTCGCGGTTAGTAGCCGCAATAACTCGAACATCAGTTCGGATGGAGCCGGTTCCGCCGACGCGCTCAAATTCGTGTTCCTGCAGAACGCGCAACAGAGCGATCTGGGTTTCGGGAGGAAGCTCTCCAACTTCGTCAAGGAAGATTGTGCCCCTTTCTGCCAGTTCAAAGCGTCCCAGACGCCGTTGAGTTGCCCCAGTGAACGAGCCCTTCTCATGGCCGAACAATTCCGAGGCGATCAAGTCGCGTGGGATGGCTGCACAATTCACACTCACAAACGCGTTAGAGGAGCGCCGGGAGCGTCGGTGTATTGCACGGGCAACCAGTTCCTTGCCTGTTCCTGTCTCGCCGGTGATCAGAACGGTGGAATCCGTGGCAGCGACTTTGGACACGCGGGAAAGCACCGTTTGGAGAGCCGGAGAAGTTCCAACAATTTCCTCGAACATCGACGCTTTATCAATTTCCTCGCGCAGCGCAATGTTCTCCTGCTGCAGTCTCTCTTCCGATCGTTTGCGATCATCAATGTCAATCGCCGGGACAACCCAACGCGTAACGCGTCCCAACTGATCTTTCAGCGGCTTGTAATGGAAGAGGAACCAACGATACTTGCCGTCATGTCTGAGCATTCGTGCTTCGGTCTCGAACGGACATCGGCTCGAAAGTGCTTGCTCCCTTTCGCGAGCCATACGCTCCGCATCGTCTGGATGAAAGCGCTCACGAAAATCGAGCTTCTGCCACTCTTCAATTGTTTGACCGCGGAACTCGAGGACGGATTGGTTGGCATATAGACGGGTTCCGTCGCTCCCTAGCACAAACAAGAATTGGGGTGCGGCGTCCATAATCTGACGGAGTTCCAATTCCTGTTCCCGAATTTTCTCTTCCGCCTGTTTTGCTGCAGTGATATCCGTCACGGCACCTACGAATTCAAGGTTCCCGGACGATATCGTCAACGCGCGAGCCAAAGAGTGGAGGTGCTTGACTGAACCGTCCGGCATCAGCAAACGGTGCTCAAGATCAAAGTCAGCCCTTGCCTCAGTCGCCCGGTCGAGGGTCTTCTGAACGTGGTCTCTGTCATCGGGATGGATTCGTCCCATTATCATCCTCAATGTGGGCTTTTCCGATCGGTCGTTTTCAAAGATTTTGTAAGTTTCCGCCGACCAGTAGATTTCTCCGGTTGAAACACTCCAGCCGAAGCTGCCAGTGTGGCTTATGCTCTGCCCTTCAGTGAGGAAAGCTTCGCTGCGTTGCAGATCTGAATAAAGGCTGGCGTTCTCCAGCGAAATTGCGGCTTGCGAAGCCAGGAACTGCAGCACGGCAACCCGGTCCGGCGTGAAGGCGCACGCAGTCAGATTGTTCTCCAGATAGAGTGCGCCGACAAGTTTCGTTTGGTTCACGATGGGCGCGCACAGTACGGATCTGGGGCGCTTCTGACGCAGATACTCATCATCTGAATACAGGTTTGCGACAGAAGCATCATCAAGCAGAATGCGTTGCCGAGTCCGAATTACGTAATGAAGCGCGGATTGGGGGAGATCGGATGGGGTGACGGCCGTCCGCCGCACTTTGACCGCGACCCTCTCGTGACCTGTGGTAACCTCCGCCTCGATTTGCGGCTCATCGCCTCGGAAAAGGATGAGTAGACCTCGTTCGGCCCCTGCATGCTCAACCGCGAGCCGCATGAGCGTCTCGATTAGCCGGGGCAGCACAATTTCGCTCGATAGTGCTTGTGAGGCCTTGACTACGGACTCCACGTCCAACTGCCTGACCGGCGTACCAATTGTCGCGGTGAAGGAGGCGGGAGTGGCCTCTTCCTGCAAGCGCGGATGCCGCGCGTCGAACTGTGCGACTTTGCCTTTCGCACCCCAGCGGTCATAGCAGTTCCGGGCGTGGCGGAGATAGGTGTTGGCAACTGTCTCAACGCCGCGCACCTCGTAGAACCGCGCGGCCACCTCATGAGCCAGCGCCTCATTCTGGATGAAGCCGTTCTCACGCGTCAGGTGAATAGCCTGCTCGTACAAACCCATTGCGTCGACGTCCCGGCCTTCGATGCGGGCGATCTCAGCCAACACCAGCGTGTATTTGTCGGCGAACGTCGGCGGATAGCTTTCGGCCCATTCGCGCAGTTGGTCTTGCTGCGCCGCTAGGTGTTCGCGCCACTGTGATCGTTCCTCGTCGGAGCCAGACTCAAAAAGAGCGGTTACAGTCAGCGCCGAATAGAAGGAGTAGTCCAATTGCCCGATTGTCGCTACGAACGACCGAACGAGAGGTCTCGCTCTGCGTAATGCTTCTAGGGCGCCGACGAGGTCTTCAAACAAGAATCTCGTTTTCAGCTTGATTGTCCAATATAGGCACACCATGAGGGGCATTCTGGAGTCGGTCAGGGTGGCTTCATACACTTCCTCATCGCCTTCCGGGTCTCCCGAAGCGGAGAAGGCCGGAGTGCGGCCCTGCATTGCGGCTACAAATCTCTGCTCGTTTAAGATCAGGTCCTCCGCGTCGCGGAATTCGGCGTCGCGCGCTGCGTCCAGAACCCTTTCGGATTCGCGCCACACGACGTCAAGTGAATCGTTTCGCAGAAGAAGGCACTTGAGATATTGATGATTTGTATGGGCAGCGAACGTTAGATCACCAGACTCGGTAGCTCTTTTATAAGCTAGGCGGTTGAATTCGATCGCACTCCCGATCGGCTCAGTCCAATGCGCGGCGAGGCTCATGGCGAGATAAACTCTTGCTTGGTACTCGACAAAACCGTACTTCTCGACGAGATCGCAGGCGAGGCGAGAGAATCGGTAGCCGTCACGATGACTGTGAAAAACGTCGCCCATAATCGCCCCTAGAGCAGCGCAAGCGTACGCGGTTGGACCGCTGATTCCATTTTCGATGCTCATCAGGGTGATCCTGAAGAGAAGGACACAGAATTGATTGAGATCGATAAAGTAGCAGGGCTCAACCGCGATCGCAAGCACTCGCATTGCAGCTTCGAGCTCATGGTTCCTCATCAAGGGCAACTCCACCAGTTCCTCAATCTGACGAGGACCAAGCGTGCGCCAGAGCGCGTCGAATTCGGCTTGCACCTGATTCTGAGTTGGGGTCTGCGGAATCTCGATTGAGAACAGATGCAAGCATAGGCGAGCGCAAGCGACGGCCTCCACAATTTCCGATCTCACGATATGGAGAAGCACTTGGAGCCGATAGACAGCCGCCCGATCAGCGATTGATCGCGCCCGTTCCAGTAACTCAACAAGAATGGCTTTGGATTGATCATCGTTCCGGACGAGAAACTCGCACTCTGCTCGTTCCATCCAGGTTTCGAATGTGGAATCATACTGGTTGGCCCAGTTGTACTCATTCAAGAGGGCCGTCGCCGACATAAGGTGAGCATGTGCAGATTCGTAGGCGCCGGAAGCCTTGGCTCTTCGCCCCGCACGAAGGTGAATCGCCGCAACTTGGGAGGCTTCTGCCGGATCAGTCAGTAGTGTGGCACTTCGATTGAACTGGTTCGCGATTTCGAATAGACTTTCACCCAACTCATCAGGCGTCAAGTTAGCAACGAGCAGGCGCGCGATTCGAAGGTGACGCTCGGCGCGGAGCGCTTCTGGTATCAGGGCGTATGCTGCTTCTTGAATCGAGTCGTGTAAGAATTTGTAAGCGCTCTCTAAACGAAAAACGATTCCAGCGTGAACAGCTTCCCAAAGGGTCGCGTGCAGAGCTTCTGCCGTCTCGCCGCGGATGAGGTCCATAAGTCGAATTTCAGCGATATTGCCAAGGCAGGCCAGCTCCTTCAGGGCTTCCCTGGTCGCCGTCGATAAACTCTTCAGCCTGTCGGTCATTAGGTGCACGACATTGTCCGAGTAGTTTTTTTCGCGAATGCGTTCTGTATCCCATCGCCAGAGCTGCCCCCCCCGTATCGAAGACAAGCATCCCCTCCTCGGTGAGGGCAGTCAAGAACCTAATAGTGAAGAAAGGATTTCCGCCCGTCTTTTCCATCAGGAGTTGCGCCAGTGGCTGTGCCCTCTCCCGCTGACAGTGAAGGGCCTCGGCAACCAGCGTCTCGGTGTTTTCGTGGTCAAGAGGTGCCAGGACTATCTCCTGAACCCTTACATCGCCCGCTCGGATTGTGTCGAATGCTCGTGCGAGAGGGTGAGCTTGACTGACTTCGTTTTCCCGATACGCTCCGATTACGAGCAGGTAGCGAATTCCCGAATGGATAAACAGGTACTCAAGGAAGTCCAGAGTCGCCGAATCGACCCACTGCAGATCGTCGAGGAACAGTGCAAGCGGGTGCTCTTTACGTGCAAACACGTTCAGTAAACGAAGAAGTACCATCTGAAAACGGTTCTGCGCGTCCTGTGGCGGCAGATCCGGGAGGGGAGGCTGCTCCCCGATGATCAGTTCGAGTTCGGGGACGAGGTTGACGATCAGATGGCCGTTCGGCCCAACCGCATCCGCAAGGGCATATCGCCATTGGTCCATTTCCGCTTGGCTCTTGACGAGGATCTGCCGGACTAGGGTCTGGAAGGCCTGTGCCAATGTGGCGAACGGGATGTCACTCTTATACTGGTCGAATTTGCCCGCTGCGAAAAGCCCACGCGGCGGAACAAGCGCCTTATGCAGCTCGTTCACCACTGAGGATTTGCCAACGCCGGAATAACCGGATACGAGCACGAGCTCGGGATTACCCTGAGCCACGACCCGATCGAAAGCCGCAAGCAGAGCATCGACCTCGCGCTCCCGCCCGTACAGCTTCTCCGGGATCAGCAATCGGTCCGACGAGTCGTGCGCGCCGAGAGCAAATGAATCGATGCGACCATGCGACTGAAATTCCGTCAGGCACCGCCGAAGATCGGCTTCCAGGCCTGCGGCCGTCTGGTAGCGCTCCTCGGCGTTCTTGGCGAGGAGCTTCATGGATATGGCAGACACCGGCTCGGGCACTGCAGCGCGATCCCGAGGCGGTGTCGGCCGGCGTGCAATGTGGCAGTGGACCCATTCCAGGGGGTCGGCTGCGTCAAATGGTAGTGCGCCGGTAAGCATCAGATACAAGGTGACGCCCAGGGAGTAAAAATCGCTGCGGGCATCGACCGAACGGTTCATGCGGCCGGTCTGCTCGGGTGCCATGTAGGCCAGCGTGCCGGAAATAATCTCCGGCGGTGTGGGCGGCTGGAGCTCGCGGGGCAACCGCGATGCAACTCCGAAGCCAGTAAGCCATACGCAGTCGGCGTCGTCGACGAGCACGTTTTCAGGCTTGATGTCCTTATGTATGAGTCCGTGCCGATGGACTTGGCAGAGCGCCGTCGTCAAGCCGATCGCGATGCGCAGCGCGCGGGTCAGATCGAGCGGTTGTCCCTGGCCTCGCTCAAGAATCAGATCCAGAGGATCGCCGCCAGGGTCTTTGAGTACGAGGATCGCTCGCCCTTCGTGACGAGTGAGCGCCAGAGGCTTGGCTGCCCATCCGGGATCGACTTCGGCTGCGAACGAGTATTCGTGTTCCAGCCGCCGCAGACTCTGAGGCGACGGATACTCTGCCGTCATAGCCACTACAAGTGCGGGCGATTGGGTGCCTTCCTGCCGGCCACGGTAAAGGCTGAATTCCACACCTTCACGAAGAGGTACGAGCTCGTACCCAGGAGGGTCTGTCCCGGAAAGTATAATCTTCGCCACGGCTGACCAACTTTGAAGTCATTCTGACAAATCGCCTCAAAGCAGGTCAATTTTGATGATCCCGGGGCTTACGGGCGCACGCAGAGTTTTGTCAAAGCGGCGTAACTCGGGCGCTCCTCCTGAACGGCGGCAGCGGGCGTGAGCAGGCCCAGCAACTGCGATCCCCACCATGCCTATCGCGCCGAAGTGTGAGGTCTACTTTTTCAGGGCCTGGTCGCTGCATTCTTACACTGAAATCGAAAGGCTAGAACGTCAGAGTTTTTCCAACACATTCTCACGCTGAACCGCTTATGGCTCTATGGTGTGAAATATGGTGCTCCATTGAAACCCGCATGGATAAAGGGGAAACACCACTTTCCATGCCACTGTAATTATTGCTTTTGACTCTCTACGATTCGTTTTGGCTCTTTAGAGAAAATGCTGGCATTATCTATTTTGGGAAGCTGTTGCTCTACCTCTGAGCTACTCCCGCCCTTTATTAATCAACAACTTAAACGCAAAACGGATTATTGCCTTTTCCAGCTGACGTTCTGAGATCTCAATTCTGCCCGTTATATCTATAAGAGCGGGCGCGATACTGACACCTCCCGTTACAGGACTTAAAATCCGTTGAGTGACGGGCTTCAAATTCGTCTCCGCCGATCTTTCGTCAAACACGCGGTTGGGCGCAAAAAGAGTGGATACTAGGGATACCGATTTTTATGGAAATTGGTTCCCCAGGGAAGAACACATAGACTTCAGGGGAACCGAGAGACGCGAGGAGAATTACTCTTTGTCTTGGGCTTACTGGAAAATGCCTGCCAAGTTGGATGATTTTGGCGAGAAGGTCCCTCTCACGCCGGGCCGGATCTGTCACTTCTATGGGGCCAGCTTTTGTCCGAACTGAGGAAACCAACTCGGGAATCTTCTTCCGAGAACTGTGAATGCGCATGCTCTGGGATCTGACGTAGCATAGTTCCATGAATGCGACCGCTTCGATACCCACTATGGAAGCGCCACATCACGGCAATTTGGTTGCTCCGTTCTTAGGTTGTACATGCAAGGGGCCGGGAACTGAAGGAGAATTGCGAGGATTCGAAGTGAGTTTCTGGACTTCCAGGGACTGCTTCGGACCAGCGGATCCTTCGAACCCGTGGCACCTGGGGAACCGGGTGGGGAACCATTCGATGTGGCAAGATGCAAACCTTGTAGAAACAGAGGGACCGGCAGGGAATTCGGTAGCCGTTAGCGCTACCAAAATACCTTCCAAAGTAGTCTAATACCGTCCAGATAAAAAGTTAAGTCGTTTGTTTTCAAAAGAGCTGTTCCGGCAAGGTCTAAGTGCGTTTGTTGACAGCCAGGGGCATATGGGGGCAACATTGGGGGCAACTATGGAGCAGCTACCGAAGAGTTGCCCCCAGTTGCCCCCAGCTCAGCGCAGAGGTCCAAAATGCCCCTTACGGAACTGCAAATCAAAAATGTCAGGCCCCAGCCGGGGAAGACTGTCCGGGTGTTCGACGCGCGCGGCCTGTACCTTGAAATCTCCGAAACAGGCAGAAAATGGTGGCGGTTGAAGTATCGCTATGCGGGAAAAGAGAAGCGGCTATCCCTCGGCGTATACCCGGAGACGAGCTTGAAAGACGCGCGAGCGCGCTGCGATGAGGCCCGCAAGCTCCTGAGCGATGGGGTTGACCCATCCCAGCAGCGTAAAGTGGACAGGCTGGTGCGCGCTGAGCGGTCGGAGGATACCTTCGAGAAAATCGGCCGTGAGTGGTACGGGAAGCGTTCTGAGGCTTGGGTTCCGGAACACGCTGCGCGCGTCGTGAGCCGGTTGGAGCGAGATATTTTCCCGTTCCTTGGCGAGCGCCCGATCACAGCGATTGAAACGCCCGAATTGTTGGGCGTCCTTCGGCGCATCGAAGGGCGAGGAGTCCGCGAGACCGTTCGCCGTGCGCGACAGGATTGTGAACAGATTTTCGCCTTCGCTATAGCTGCCGGAAGGTGCAAGCGGAATCCGGCGGCCGGTCTAAGCAGGGCTCTCGCGCCGAAGAAAAAGACGGTCCACTTTCCTGCGATCACGGACCCGCAGAAGTTTGGTGAGTTGCTCCGCACAATGGATGGATACCAAGGCACTTTTACGGTCTGTTGTGCGCTGCGTCTTGCTCCTCTTTTTGCTGTGCGTCCTGGTGAGTTGAGGAAGGCGAAATGGGCAGACTTCGATTTGCACAACGCAGAGTGGCGTTTTATTGCCAGCAAAACGCACCCGGATCATATCGTTCCGCTTTCACGGCAAGCCCTTGCGATTCTCCGCGAGCTGCACCAACTTACCGGATCGGATCCGCATGTATTTCCCGGTGCGCGCAGTGCCAAACGGCCAATGTCGGATAATGCGGTGCTCGCTGCGCTTCGCACAATGGGGATCCCTGCGGATGTAATGACTGGACATGGTTTTCGCGCGTCGTTTAGAACCATCGGGGATGAAGTATTGAAATTCCGAGTTGACCTGCTCGAACACCAGATTGCACACGAAGTCAAGGATCCGAACGGGCGCGCTTATAACCGCACTGCGTTCTTACCCGAACGCAAGCGGATGATGCAGCGTTGGAGTGACTACTTGGACCGCTTAAAGTCTGGTGCGGGCGGGGAAGTCGTCGAGACGGAGAAGCGCGCGTAGACGGTTTGGAGTGCTGCTATGCGGCCCACCGTGACGCACGTATGCGCTCTAAAGCCCGTTGTCTGACCTCGGATCTTACCCACGCTACTGTGCGTGCTCCAAGCCGAACATGGGCGGGAAAACTCTTCTCTCGAATCAGCACGTAGAGGCGCGACTTTTGAGAGACCCGTAATTGCCTTGACCCCAGGCAGGCGCAAGAAAGTCACTTCATCAAGAATGCTTGAGATTCCATTTTGGCCAGTTCCCGCGGATTTCTGGGGATAGAGCCTTCTTGTGATGGCTTGGGGCGAGGAAGATGGAAACGGCTGATCATCATTCTTCATGTCAGACGGGGGAAGGGATTGTCGTGTTTCTGGTAAGAGCGGTCGGCATGGTTCACCTCTTTGGTTGCTAGCCAGCTTGCACAGTTTCATGTAAGAGAGGGAAGCCTTCGAATCTCAAGAATCTCATTGGAAGCGAGCTTCGAGGTTGGCACTCCTTGTCATGGCGTTGCGACGTGATCTCCAATGATGTCGGTACTAAATCTCCACATAAATCACCGCAGTGCTTGCGATTCGCTCTCACTCGTTCGAAGCCTTGGAGTCGGTGCTCCAATTCGTGATAAAGGTTTAGCTCAGCTCCGAAACTCGGTCAAATTGAAGCCGGCTTGGGAAACTTCTTTGGGGGAAATAGCGCCGAACGGTCAGGAATTCGACAAGCGATGCAACCATCGATTAATCCCTCACCGCCATTGACTTGAGGCGCATCTACAAGATGGCGGCCAGCGGTGAGATTCCCTTGTCATCCTGGTTCAGGGGAGAGATTGATCCGAACTCTGCGCCGAAGTGGAGCGGCGATCGGCTGATCAAAATTCTGCAGCCTCAATCACGCTTTCCCGGAGTCTTTGAGGACAGCCAGATAGCAGCGGAACTTGAGACGCGCACTGATCAACTGATCGTGGGTCAGTTGCAACTCGTCGTTGATCAGCCTGATTTCTCGTTCTTCCACACTGGAAATCACCTGGTCGGCGGCGGCGACCGCGAAAAGGCAATCCAGCAATGCCAGCTTCTGTCCGACGTCTGCGATCGCTTTGAACTCTTGGGTTACAAGAAAATTCTCCGTGCCTCCGAACACAGTCGCCTGTGTTTTAGCGATCTGCACGACGAGGATGGCCTGCTCGGCGGGAAGACCGCTCAGACGAACGACCTGATTTTCCATCTCCCGCGTCTCGGCATCGCTGATGTTCATGTCGGCGCGCGCCACGCGGCTCAGAATGTAGGCAAATGCGGCGATGTAACGGGCGCGTTCGGGCTCCAGATGATCCAATTGGCGCACGATTCTCCGCACAGTCTCCGTCTCATCCCGTCCAGAACCGTCAGGGCCAACTCGGCCTTGTTCCCCGTCCAGCCGGATTTTCAAGGCACGCAAAAGCTCCACAATGCGCATATTGACGCTCTCTCGAATTATCGTCCTTCCGCTCTCCCGCCAATACCTATTTAAGCCTGCTCCCCAAGCGTTTGGTCAAGTCGCAATCCAAAGGCTTACGAGCTTTGGTCACGCGCTGTTCAGCATCTCCGGACCGTTGTTCTTGACGTTGCCGACCTTTGGATTGCACGGAGCGGCGATCATCTTGTCGGAATCATAAGGGCGCAAAAGGTCGGTCGGCGGCCGTTGGCTCTCGCGATCCAGCCATCGGTCGTAGTCCTTGGGGTTGAGGATCACCGGCATCCTGTCGTGGATACCTATAAGAAGTTCATTGGCGAATGTGGTGACGATGCTGTAGGACTGGAGCCAGGTTCCGTCTGGAACTCTCCACGCGTCCCACAGCCCAGCCAAGGCGAACGGCTGATCATCCGCCATCCGAAATGCAAAGGGCTTCCGTGTTTTTTCGTCCAGGCGTTTCCACTCATAGAATCCGTCCGCCGGCACCAGGCAGCGTCGCCTTAGGAACGGCACCCTCCAGGTCGGGCTCCTCTCGATCCCCTCGGATTTGGCGTTGATGGTCGATATGCCTTTCACGTCTGATAGCTGTTTCGTGAAGTATGGGACCATACCCCACCGCATCAGAACCAATTCCCGCTCTCGGGTATCGCGGCTGTGCCGGATCACCGGCTGAAACGTGGTCGGAGCAACGTTGAAATCCCAATCGGGCAGGACAAGATCGAACGGAATCTCACCCAGCCGGTATGCCTCAGCGATCCGCTGCTTGTCAGATCGACGGTAGTATCGACCGCACATGGAGAAAAGGCTAAATCATCCGCACCTAAGTTCACTTCAGCTTCAGATACCGCTCCCCATTCTGCTCCAGCCAAATCCCCGTTGCGATCTCACAAAGAGCGGCCTTTCTGTCTATGCAATGAGGGAGGGTATATATGCCTGGCAAGGATCAGACACTGCCCAAATTACTATCCCATGCACGTCGACCCCTGTCCCACCAACGCAAGTCCGTGAGGTTCTCCCTTGTCCTCATTGTGGGCTGGTCCAGTTCCGGACGCAGAATTCATTGTGCCGCCGTTGCCACATACCACTAGAGGCCGTTGAAAGACTTTCTACCCCTGAAGACATGAGGCCTGCGCCTTCGCCACACGCGGCAGTTCTCAATGAGTCGACGCTCGTGAAGAAGCTTGGGACCCGCGTGCGCGAGGTGCGCAGGATGTACGGACTGACCCAGAACGCACTGGCGCGCCAGATGGACGTGCCGCGCACAACATTTCGAAAGTCGAGATATGCAGGATCGTTCCAACGATTGCGACCATGTATCGCATCGCAGGTGCTCTCGGGATCGAGGTCGAGCATCTGCATCTGTGATGCGCGAATCCATCCGTGTGAACTCGCAGCGATATCGAAGGATCTGTTCCTGAGAGAAATCGCGCTTTTAGCCGAAAAGCTGAATCCTCAACAACGGGCTGTACTTCTGCGGGCCGTGCGCGAGGCCGCACTTCGGCGCAAAAGCGCCGCATGACTTGGGCGGCGAGTGGAACAACAATAACTGTGCCTTAAAGCATAGCTTTGCCGCTCGGAAACCATAACCTTGCCACTCCAAATCCAGTAAACCCTTCAATGTAGACAGATCGCGGACTTCCGGGAACAAGGCGCTGAAAGCATAACCTTGCCGGGAGCGCAGTTTGCGAGGGTGGCTAGGACGCCAGTTTCCATGGCTGACAAAACGACAAGAAAGTTGTAGTATTGTGCAATGGCCCAGTCTCACAGAGAGGCGTCGCGGCGGCTCTTCGATTTCGCCGAGCAACAGCAAGGCTTCTTCACAACGAAGCAGGCCAAGACTGCCGGATTTGCCGAAAATACGCATCCCTACCACGTGCAGGCCGGAAACTGGATCCGAGAACACCGCGGTATCTACCGCCTGGCGCTGTTTCCGGCGCCGGATCGGCCCGATCTTGTACTTTGGTCGCTCTGGTCGCGGAACCGGAAGGAAGAAGTCGATGGTGTCTATAGTCATCAGACGGCGCTGAGCCTCTATGAGCTGTCAGACCTGAACCCGGCCAAACTCCAAATGACCGTTCCGACGAACTTCCGGCGTAACAGCGATATTCCTGGAATTGTCGTGCTCCATTATCGCGACCTGCTCAAGAGCGAAATACAGGCCGGACCTGGCTACAAATACACTCGGCCGCTGCGAACGATTCTTGACCTGATAGAGGCCGGGACGGTCGAGCGGACGTTTATACGTCAGGCGCTGCGGCAGGCTGTTGACCGCGGGCTGATCACGCGCCAGCAACTTCGGAACGCACAACTGAGCGAGACGGCACGCAAGATGGTCGAAGATGCACTGCGGCGGGCTGCATAGTGGCGATTCCGAAAACATAATGCGACGGCGGGAGCCTTCCGCAGAGCCCTGGAGGAACGTCTGAGGAGCACGTCCCAGACCGAACAGATCGATATCAATCGCCTCAGACGTCAGGTATCCTTCGATCGTTTGCTGGCGAGGTATTCCGGGAAGACCCGGCGCCTTGGGTGTTGAAGGGCGGTTATGCACTGGACTCCGCTTCAAGTCTGCTCGATCCACAATCGATATCGACCTGACCTTGCAGCGGGTCGTGGAGACCGAGGAAGGTAGCGGTCCAGTCCGAGCGATACGAGAGATGTTGCAGGCGATGGCCGATGTTTGATTCGATGATTGGTTCGAGTACACGATTGGACCACCGGTTATGGACCTAACCGCTGCTCCTTACGGCGACGCTCGCTATTCGATCGAGACGCACATGGATGGAAGGATCTTCGCTCGGTTTCACCTCGACGCAGCCGTTGGTGATGTGGTGATAGAGCCTCTCGAAACCGCCGAGTGCCATGACTGGCTTGGGTTTGCAGGAATCGAGACGCCACGTGTACGGATGATCTCTCGGGAACAGCAATTCGCCGAGAAGATTCACGCTTACACTCTTCCGCGAAGCTCGCCGAATAGTCGGGTGAAGGATCTGGTGGATCTTGCTCTTCTGATCGCAGACAACCAACTTGGGCGGCAGAGGGTAATCAACGCATTGCATCTGACCTTTGATCGAAGGGGGACTCATGCTTTGTCAACAAGCTTGAGCGTACCGCTGCCGGAATGGCGAACGCCCTTCCGAGCGCTCGCTGAAGAATGTGGGCTGCAGACGGACATCGCTGCGGTCTTCGACAACGTGCGCGAGTTTCTCGAGAACGTTCTGGTTAGCGGCATGGAGCAGTGAGCAAGAGATGGCCAGCAGAAGCTCAGAATCGATTTCATTCGAGCAGCGTGACGAGGAGAACCAGCGGCTGCGGGAAGAGAATGCTCGGCTGCGCGGTGTACTGGCCGCTCATGGCATCACTGTTCCACAGTTCGTACCAGACGATGCACGTCCGGTTCAAACGATCACACCCGCGGCAGTGGAAAACAAGGAGGAACGCGCTCGGAAACGGATCGCGCTCTTCCGGAGCCTGTTTCGCGGGAGAGAAGATGTCTATGCGCGGCGATGGGAGAATTCCGACGGTCGGTCCGGATACTCACCAGCGGCGCTGAAGGATTGGAAAGCCATCAATTCAAGCAGGCCGGAGGATCGGAAGAAGGTCGATCGGAATACACGGCAATTCCTTCCGTTGAGCGACGTGGTTATCGAGAATCATCTTCTCGGAAAAGAGACTATTGGCATTTACCCTCTACTTCCGGACGAGACCTGTTGGTTTCTGGCCGTTGATTTCGATAAGAAAACATGGACTGATGACTCCCGCGCATTTCTCGATACATGTCAGGAGTTGAACGTGCCAGCGGCCCTGGAACGCTCGCGCTCTGGAAATGGCGGCCATGTTTGGATCTTCTTTGAACATGCAATTCCGGCAAATACCGCACGCAAACTTGGATGCGCGGTTCTCACGCGGACTATGGAACGCCGGCATCAACTGGGCCTCGATTCCTATGACCGCTTCTTCCCAAACCAGGACACGATGCCCAAAGGTGGGTTCGGAAACCTGATTGCGCTTCCCTTGCAGTTTGCACCGCGCAAGTCAGACAACAGTGTCTTCATCGATGCCAGCCTCCGTCCGTATCCGGATCAGTGGGGGTTTCTTTCTACGATTCGGCGGATGTCTACTACAGCCGCGGAAGAAGTCATCGCCGATGCCCAACGCAATTGCGATCTAATCGGGGTTCGCATCAGTATTGCCGATGACGAAGATGCACAAGATCCCTGGACATTGCCACCCTCACGAAGGCGGATGGAGCGGCCGATTGAGGGACCACTCCCTCAAACGGTGCAGATCGTCCGCGCGAATCTTCTTTACGTGGAAAAGCAGGGCCTGCCACCGGCCATGTTGAATCGTCTGCTCAGGCTGGCGGCATTCCAGAACCCGGAGTTTTACAAGGCGCAGGCGATGCGGCTTCCGACATATGCCAAACCGCGCGTGATCGCGTGCGGCCAGGATTTTCCCCAGCACATTGCCGTACCGCGCGGGTGTCTGACGGAGGTAATGGCCCTCTTGCAGGCGCACAACATCCAGCCCGAGGTTCGGGACGAACGGTTCGCAGGCACACCTATCACAGTGGAATTCGACGGTCAGCTTCGGCCCGTCCAAGAGGAGGCTGTGGCAGAAATCAGCGTCCACGACGAGGGAGTTCTCTGCGCCCCGACGGCGTTTGGGAAAACGGCCGTGGCGGCATGGCTGATCGCAAAGCGCAGGGTCAATACTTTGATTTTGGTTCATCGGCAACAACTACTCGATCAATGGCAGGCACGGCTGGCGATGTTCCTGAATATGCCTGCAGTCTTGATTGGGCATGTCGGCGGCGGAAAGATGCACCGGACAGGGCGCATCGATGTCGCGGTCATTCAGAGCCTCTATCAGAAAGAAGCCGTAAAGGACTTTGTTGCTGAATACGGCCAAGTCATCGTCGATGAATGCCACCACATATCTGCGTTTACGTTTGAGCAGGTGATGAAGCAGGTGAAAGCAAAATATGTCGTTGGTCTGACCGCAACCCCGACGAGAAAAGATGGACACCATCCAATTATCTATATGCAGTGTGGCCCTGTCCGGTTCAGCATGAGCGCCAAGGCAATGGCAGAAATGAACCCTTTCGAACATAGGGTAGTTCCCCGTCACACGGATTTCCGGATGCCGTCCGATCTCGCCGAAGTGACGATTCAGGATGTCTACGGTGCGCTGTCAAATGATGGGTTGCGCAATGCAATGATCGCCGACGACGTCGTACGTGCCATCGAGTCGGGACGTTCGCCTCTGCTCCTGACTGGTCGGACGGAGCATCTACAGTATTTCGCAACAAGACTCAGTGGCGCCGCCCAACACGTTTTTGTTTTGAAGGGCGGCATGGGCAAGAAGCAGCGCCGGCTGATCGCAGAGGCTATGGCGGCTGCGCCAGACAATGAATCGCGAGTGATTCTGGCCACGGGAAGCTACATTGGGGAAGGGTTCGACGATGCACGTTTGGACACGTTGTTCCTTGCCATGCCGATTTCCTGGAAGGGAACATTGCAGCAATATGCTGGACGCCTTCATCGTCTCCACGACAACAAGCGCGTCGTGCAAGTCTATGATTACATCGACAACGGGGTCCCGATGCTGGCAAGAATGTACGGGCGCAGATTGAAGGGCTACAGCGCAATCGGGTACGCAATCGACCAGGCGACTGACCGGATGTCTTTTCTTTAAGTGTCACACCCGTAACCAAATCGTTCTCCCCACTCTCACGGTTTCGAGCTTTTTCTTTGAGTCTAACGTGCATGTGTGCGAGTATGCACCATACATGAAGCCGGTAGAGACAGCCGAGCAAGTTAGACGTTGGTTTCACGCCGAGGATCGAGTTTTCTCCACCTGTTTCCTGCAGAAAGGCTTACGGTTGACGAAGTATTAACGTATGAATGACAATTAATACGTCAACTAGAGGTCGCTATGGTCACCTTCTCAGAACATCCCAAGACTCTCGATGAGATTCAGGCAACCATCCAAAAACATCTCGGGGAGCCAAGCCGGAAAAAGCCAGGCTATACAATCAGTCGGCCTTCCAAATCCTCGAATCTCCTTTGCTTTATGTCCCATGCCACGAACGACGTTCGCTACGAAGTCGAGCCGGACCTGATTCGAATTGTTGCAAGGTCGTGGCGTCTTCTTCTGAATCTCGAACCGTTCTTCGTGAGAACGGAGTTCGCCAAGGACAAGTTCTGCCTGTGGATCGAAAGTCAACCGGAAACGTCGCACCGGTACTTCAGTTCCGTGTTGCGCGACCTTGCCACTACCAAGCATCCTGCGTTCTATTCCCGCGTGCTGCGTGCCTTCCGCCAGCTCGAAAGCGATCTTCCTGCCACCCAGATCGACGAAGCCACAGCCGCGCCCACGGATTACCTGGTGGCAATAGAGGCGTTGACTTCGGCTCCCCAGGCCACGCAACTGATCGCGGAAGACCCTTTCATCGCAGCGAAGTTCCGCGGACTCAAGCGAAAACAGCAGATGCTCGAAACGGCGGGTGGAGCTCTGACCTCCGAACAGGTTGCCGAGGTCCTTGGCATCTCGCGGCAAGCCGTCGACAAACGCCGGGCGGCCAATCAGCTACTGGCGCTGACCCAGGGCAGGCGTGGATATAGCTATCCCAGCTTTCAGTTTGAGGATGGGAAGACGATCAATGGACTGGAGGACGTTCTTCGAGAACTCAGGGAACTTGATCCCTGGATGCAGATGGTCTTCTTCACCAGCCCCAATGTGCGGCTGGCAGGAAAGACTCCCCTGGAGACACTCAGAAAGGATTTGGTGAGGGAGGTTAAAGCCGCGGCCAGCGGATATGGCGAGCAGGGAGCCGCATGACGGATCAACCGGGCGATCACCCGCTACCTCATCCGGAACTGGAATCCCAGACGCCGCTCATCTTCACGGTAAAGGCGGGCGACGTTCTCTATCGCCATCACCGGTCCGCGAAGAATCCAATCTACTTTGGCACCAGCGGTGCGAACCGTTTTGACGATCCCGATTGTCCTGCCGGTCACGCCTTCGGGGTTCTTTATGCCGGCGAAGACCCGCATTGCTGTTTTATCGAGTCGTGCGGCGCGACGACCGGAGTCCCGGCTGTTTCAGGGGCGTATCTCGAGACCCGAGCAATGGCAACACTTGAGTTGACCGAAGATCTTCATTTCATCGACCTGTTCACAACGGGCGGGCTGACCCGGATCGGGGCCGATGGCAGGCTCTTCGCTGGCTCCTATAAGATCGCGCAGCAATGGTCAGCAGCCCTCCGCGTACATCCGTCGAAACCCGACGGAATCCGCTACCCATCCCGTGACGACCATTCGCGCGTAGCGTATGCGATCTATTCGCGTCCCGCGTCTTCATTCAAGGTCGGAACCATCGGCTCTTTGATGGCGCCCGCGAACAGGTCCCTTCTGAACGACATTCTCACGCTCTATAGGGTCGAACTACTCTGAGGGCGGCGGCCGACTTTAGCTCGATCCATCTGACGCGGTCGTCCTGCGCGGTGCCGTTGTAGCTTTCTTTTGTTCTCGCTCTTGCCCATGGCAATCACAATGCACCCGGCCCTCCCAAAGGGGGAGCTAGCAGCCGTGTTGTAACCAGCAAAAACCTCGAAGGATATCCCATGAAACCGACGAAGCTCTACGACGCGCTCCATGCGTTGATAGGGGAACGTGTGCCTCTGCATATCTGGGGCGCATGCGGTGTAGGCAAATCACAGATCGTCAATCAGGTTGCGGACGACCTGGGCTACGAGTTTCTCGATGTCCGCGCGGTGCAACTGGACCCGGTTGACCTGCGAGGGCTGCCGAGTATCGCGGCCGACCAGACCAGTGGGTCCCACCCCGGTTCCTGCCCACCTTTGGCAAAAGCATACTCGTTCTCGATAAGCTGACCTCGGCGCCACAGATGACCCAGGCCAGTTGCTACCAGTTGGTCCTAGACCGCCGGTTGGGCGAGTATGAGTTGCCGGATGGGTGGGTGGTCGTGGCGGCCGGTAATCCGGCGTCGGAACGAGGGGTCCATTTCGCGATGCCGCGGCCGTTGCGGAATCGGTTCGTCCATCTCGACTTAGAACCGGACCTCGACGACTGGTGCAAATGGGCGATCAAAGCTCACATTCGGCCGGAGATCATCGCCTTTCTTCGCTTCAAGCCGGAATTGCTCTACTCCGGCGATGTCACCTCCGATGCCAGCGCGTGGCCGACACCGCGGTCCTGGGAGGACGTGCGGTTTCAGTGTGAGGCAATCGAAATAGAGGGCCGCTGTAGACTGAGTCTACCGATGGAAGCAGGCGAACCCAGAACCATTGCGATCCTTGCCGAAAAGCCTTCAGTCGCGCAAGACATTGCCCGTGTCCTCGGAGCCGACAAGCGAGGCAAAGGCTATCTCCATGGGAACGGCTACGTCGTCACCTGGGCGATCGGCCATCTGGTTTCCCTGGCTCAACCGCACGAGATCAGGCCTGAATGGCGGCAATGGCGCTTCGATCTGCTGCCAATCGTTCCCATCGAGTGGCCACTGGTTGTCTACGAGAAAACCAAAGACCAGTTCGAAGTGGTGCGAAAAATCCTTACGTCAAGCCGGGTGGCGCGGATCGTCTGTGCGACAGATGCCGGGCGGGAGGGAGAACTGATCTTCCGCTACATCTATGCGGAGGCGGGGTGCAGAAAGCCTGTCAGCCGGCTCTGGATTTCCTCGTTGACCCCGGACGCCATCC
>Ga0207105_1068_pt1 | contig 26050 bp, 24 predicted proteins | sample Alteio_BWMinHeat_77_FD_153569 | JGI IMG/M metagenome (GOLD analysis project Ga0207105, IMG submission 153569) | Enriched cells from forest soil in Barre Woods Harvard Forest LTER site, Petersham, Massachusetts, United States -... | ecosystem: Environmental > Terrestrial > Soil > Temperate forest >... | reverse complement strand
ATAAGTTGCCAGTTCCATCAAGAATTTTCTTCTTCTCGAGCCTCTGACAGCATTGACTACAATTGTAGTCTCAGTCCCTCGAATTGACTTAGTTGCGATCTGATTCGAGTCTACTTGGACCAAATGACACTTTTTTGGATTATATGGATAGGTAAAGCGATTTTCATCTTTTTCCAAAAATTCGGAATCAAAATTTGGTTTAATTGCTTTAAGCCACTCTTCTCTTTTTAAGCATTTTTTGTCGTTCACCGAAGGATCAAGAATAAAAATTTCGCCATTTTCCAGCGTAATAGCTGGAGCAACATGATGGCGCCATGTTTGTTCTTTTTTTTGGGTTTTTAGTGCTAACCCTTCTGTAAAAACGTATTGTTTTGAGACATTTTTGGCATTGATGCCGCAGGCCTTAAGTATTTCGCAGGCAAAATGTGCGCGTTGGTCACACCCAGAATATATACAATCCCACGGTAGCAGTTCCGAATCTTTAAGCATTTTTAACAACTGATTTGCTTCAGCTTCAGATTTAATAACCCACTCTTTGTTCTGTTTCAATTGAGCTGCAGCATCTAAGGTGTAATAAACTTTTTCAATCTTTTCGTTTTTTTTTGCAAGATCTTCAGATTTGATCGAAAATCGCGGAGCGATGATTTCTTGGTTTTTTGAGATTCCTCCAGGCGAAGTGAAAACGAGTTCGCAGTTTTTGATTTTTACCACTTGATTAGCAATTTTCTCTTCAAGAAGCAATTGAGTTCGCAGTGTTGTTAGAGGATTTTTTAAGGCTTTATCTATATGTTTTCCGGACAATTTTAACCATGTTGAAAATTTCATAATGCTTAGATTATCAATTGCAGGGTCATTGAAAAATTTTTGAGGAGATGTTAAAATTTTTCGAAGGTTTTTTATGATGACTGAGGAAGTGGTTTTTGGAGTAAATGGAAATTTACTCTCTTCTGGTTGATTATTTATATTTACAGTCATGTTAATGGCTTTTTTTGTTAAACTTCTTATTTGTTATTATACTATATACTTGTGTTAATTTGTGAATAATTAAAAGTAATTAAAATAATTAATTTATTTTTTTTCTGCTATTTATTTTTTTTCTGCTTGTTTTTTTATAAGAAAAACATGATAATTAAATAAAGTAATATTGTCTATTTATAATTTTAGAGGGATTTATGTGGACACCTGAAACAGATCTTCCACGCTCATTTTCTAAGCTTTCATCCGAAAAGTTGAATGAATATGATATGGATAATAAGACTTCTCAGCTAATTCCTAAATCATCACAAGGAATAAAAGGAAGATTTGCAAAGTTATTGAACAAATCTGATCATGATTTTTTAGCGTACAAGAAAGCTGACGAGCTCGCTAAATCAATTTATGAGGAGTATAAAGAAAATCTTCACAAGATAAAAAATGAAGATTTGACAGCAGCATCCACCTTTTTACACGCATTGAAAGATAAAGTTATAGAGGAAGAATGTTCAGGAAAAATTAACAAAATTTTGGGTCAATTTGATGCTTTAAAAAAGCCAGACTTGCAAGTAAAACAAATTACCAATCCTAATTCGAAAATCCAATTTGATAAACTTCGCAATCCAAAAAAGGAGACACAAACTCAAGAAAAAGTGGCACATACATCAGAAAAAGTCGCATCAACTCAAGAGAAGGTGACAGTAGCTCCAAAAAACCAGACACCATCAGATCTCATCAAAGCTGCATCAAAACAAAATCCAAAAGTTATTCATCAGGTTAAAAGAGATTTAGTGAAAGCACTAAAGCAGGAGCCCAAGATTGAAGAAGGTCCAATTTTAATGTTAAAAAAACGTAGAGTAACGATTGAAACTTTAAAAGAGATAAAATGCAGTCAGGAATTTAAAGGGCTAATACAAGATTTTGAAAAATTTTCTCAAAAAGGAGAAGGTTCCGAATTCGAATTAATTAAAGGTACTCTATATCATTTGGCTACTTATGAAGCCAATTTGAAGCTAGCTATGATTGAATTGTCTTCTTTTGCTCCGAATAAACCAATCACTAACGAAGCCGCTGATAAATTTCAAATGAAATTAAATGATACTCTTGGCTCTCATTTTAGAACCAGAATTATGGGAACCCCCCCCAAACCGGAGAAGCTAACGCCGGATAATATCGAAAAATATTTTAGGGGTCAATTTAACATTGTCAAAGATCTCTATTCACAAGCTAATAAGGAAGCAAGATTGTCCGAGTTTATTTCAGGGTTAACTTCTCAGGCATGTTTTGAGGACCGTATTAGTCATCTTTATCAACATTATACTGAAGGTAAAGAAAAAGAAATTGTAGTCCGCTCTCCTGAAGAAAGATTAACCGAAAGTTACAATCTTTTCAGCACGCAACAACAAGAAAAAATGAATAAAGAACACCCTGAGCTGGAAAATCTGCATGGGAAAGAGAAATTTAACCTTATAGAAGAACTTTCTCGGGAATATTTTTCCTTCAACGAATTTGAGCAATTTGTAAAAAATTCTCAAAAAGAAGATGCCTTTATTTCTAATCAATTAAAAGAATTTTGGAACAAAGCTACGGGTGAAGATATTTAAGTTTCTTAGATATAGCATAGTTGGAAATATCCAAAGGCTTCAATGCTAAATTCCCAAGGTTTAAATGCATAATTAAAGTTATCTCTCTTCCTTAGCGTCTTTGCGCCTCTGCGTTGAATTGAGTTTTGGGACTTAGATGTGATTTCTTATATTACCTTTGCGTTGAAGAAAAGTCTTTAGATTGTACAGAATATTTTTACAGAGAGATTGACCAACGATAAGGCGTAATTAAAAAACGGCTTGAACTTTACATTCAAGCCGCAACGGGAGGTGATTAGAAGCTGATGTCGACTTCGCCGCCGATGTACCCTGCGGAGTTGAAGCGGAAGTGGTGCGGGTGGTGGTCGTGCTGGTTAGCAACCTTAAGTTTACCGCCAAATGCTTCACCGACGTGGACGTTAGCATGCAGCCAGTCACTAAGTTGATAGTTGACCGCAAATTCAGCACCGGCATTTTCATATTCGAATACCGCGTTGCTTAAACGAGAGTGCTTTGCTGCGCGATTGCGGGAGTAGAAGGGCCTTCCGGTGAGGGATACTGACCAGCAATCGTTGATCGTATACACCGCGGAGATGTCAATAGGGAAAACAAGATTAAACTTCCAATGGCATGAGTACTTCCAGTCAAATCCAATGATAGGATAGACGCGATCGATGCGCAGCCCTGTAAAAGCTAACAACCCAACATGCAATCCGATATCTTCGCAGTATTCATATTTTCCCCACAAAAGGAGATCATAAGTCGTGTAATGAAAGTTAAAGTGGTCTGTATCCATATTAATAGCCACTTGCGAGCGCCAAAGCCAGTCGCATAAACGATGGGAAAAAGCAGACAGGCCGACTGTTGCAGTATGGAAATGCTTTTGATGGAAGAAAGGATTATGTTTCCAATCCATCAAAGTATAAGTGTAGCCTACTGTGGCGGCAAGACCTTCTTTGTAGCAGGGGTTGTAATAGAAACCACAGCTAGTTTCTATATTGCCTCTGCTGTATCGGATATGTCCGTGACCGTCGTGTCTGTTAAACTTTGAGCGACCAATCATATCAAAGCTTGCCTCGAGCTGACAAGGTTTTGGAGTGGTATTACTTTGGGCTAAATTGGTTTCCTGCTCGGGATTCAGGTCGTTAGGGGTGTATTGTGCCGATAGTGTCGAAACTGAAAAAATTAAACTCGCTAATAGGGTTAATCTATATTTCACGGTCGCAACTCCATTCAAAAATTGATTGATTGTTAACTTTGAATTTTGAGTTTTAACCGAATCGGGAAATCTCGTCAAATTAAATTTTATTTATACCTCACGTGATTCAAAAATTGGCATTTGGGCGGTGTCCATTTTTGAATCACGTTCGGTCTAATGAACCAATTCCATCTGGGATGTGCCCCCAAGCATGCGCGTGAGTTCGCGTTCGCGGCCTTCAGCATCTAAATCGGCGACGATGGTAACCGTTCTGCCATCTTTTTCAATTTTTGATATCTGCACATGATGGTCGGCCTGTCTCGCGACCTGCGGAAAATGAGTGATAGCAATCACTTGTGTCGTAGCGCCGATATTCTTCAGCTTTTCTCCGACAACAACGGCGGTTTCCCCGCCGATATTTGCATCGACTTCATCAAAAATTAGAGTAGGCAAGCTTTCAATGCGCGCAAGGAGGGTATGAAGAGCTAGCATAATGCGGGACAATTCACCCCCGCTGGCACAATCGCGAATGGCAATTTGTTTTTCACCAACATTAGGCACTAAGAAAAATTCGATTCTGTCGTCGCCGGTAGCATTTCTTTTCTGATGTGTTATCTCGATATGAAAATCAGCTTTGGGCATATTGAGCGATCTAAGGTGAGGGATGAGGGCATCTTTAAGTTGTATAGCAGCACTTTTACGCAGATTTGAAAGCTCGGCAGATAATGCATTGCTTTTCGCTTCGATTTCTTTTAAAGATTCTTGCAAAGCTTCGATATCAAGATCGGCGCGTTCCAAAGCGGCAAGTTTAGCTTCGGTTTTAGCCATGTATTCATGGACATCGAGAACAGTAGGTCCATATTTGCGTTTTAATCGTGTGATAAGGCTAAGGCGTTCATTAATTTCATTGAGTTTCTCAGGATTATACTCGATGCTGCTTTGATAGTTGCGCAAAGTATGGGCAACTTCTTGCAATTCCATTAGGGCGTCGTAATAGGTTTTTGCAGCCTCGGCAAGAGATGCGTCCATGGCAAGGAGCTGATCAAAAGTTGTTTTTTGTCGAGTCATGTGACTCAGGACAGCTATTTTTTCTCCAGAGAACATCTGATTGATCTCGCCAACTTTTTGTGATAAATTTTCCGAATTAGCTAATAAAGTATATTCAGAAAATAGCTCTTCGTCTTCATCTTCTTTGATATTGGCTTCATGAAGTTCCTCAAGCTCTAGGCGGCAAGTTTCCATCTCACGTAAGCGCTGAGCCTCATTACTTACAAGATTGTCGATTTGATGCCTTAAGGAGGTCTCTTTTTCCCAGCTCTTGGCGAAGGCTCCTAAAGTTTTTTCATGATGTCCGCATTTATCGACCACGCTTCGATGATGATCGATAGAAAAAAGGCTTTGGTTGGCATGCTGCCCTGTGATCTCCATAAGCAAAGAGCACACTTTTCCAAGCAATGAAATTTGTGCAGATTGATTGTTGATGAAAGCGCGGCTTTTGCCCGAAATAGCAACTTCACGTCGAATGATAAGATCGTCTTTTTCAGCGTGGTCTATGCCGGCTTCTTCCAGAAGCTTTTTTATTTCAGGAATATTTTCGATGTCAAAAACAGCTTCGATAATGCTTTTGTCTGATCCGTGCCGAATCACTGTGGTATCAGCGCGCTGACCCGCAATGAGATTGATAGCCTCCATGATTGCCGATTTGCCGGAGCCTGTTTCGCCGGAAAGAACATTAAAGCCTTGAACAAACTCGATGTTTGCAGACTGGATTAAAATGAGATTTTGTATGTGAAGATATTTTAGCATGGCAAAATGATTCTAGTGATCGTAGGTTTCAGAGAGCATTTGTTTTAAGACCCCATTGCTGGTGTCTATGAATAAGCCGGAAGCATTCCACTTTGGAGAAGAAAAGACTAAGTTGCCGTTGGAATAAGCTATGGGCTCAATTTCAAGGTCGGGTTTGTTAAATAAATAAACGACAATTTTTTCTATCTCCATATCAGGGTCTTTTTTATAGGAATCGCTTTTTACAGCTACGGAATGGTTCAGCCAGTCAACCAAATGATTTTGTTGATCAAAGTTTAACGTGTATAGCAGCCCTTTATGCTGAACCGCCGAGCCGCGCACATCGTTAAGTTGCAGATATTTACCTGAACTAATTCCTTGTATGGAGGGGATAAGGTTGATGACAAGCAGCAACCCTATGCAAGCCACCACGGCAATAGAAAGATATGTTAGTGTTCGATTGCTCATAATTTGTTATTCTGTGTGTTCTGATAAAATTGAGTCAAGGGTTTTAAAATGCAGCTTGCCGACTTTACCCAATGCTTCCCTACCATACTTAGTAATAAAACGCCTTCCTGACTGAATGGTTTTAGCAGATGCTCCTTTGGGAAGTTCCATACCAAATTCTTCACTGAGGCTATCGATCCCTTCAAGGAAAGTTTGCCTGGCTAAGATCGAAGCGGCTGCAACGACAAGATCTTCTTCAGCGCGATGGCGCTGCAAAAGATCGACTTCGAGTTTTTTCCTTTTAAGCGCAGTGAGAACGACATATTCTGCAGCAAATTGATCGACAATAACGCGACGGCAGCCTGTCTTTAGGATCATATTTTCAATCGTCGTCGCATGACCCCATGCCAACAAATGATTAAGGTTGTTAAATTGCTGATAGAGTTCATTATACTTCAAAGGGTTGATCTTGACGATGTGATGGGCGTATTCTGCGCGGATTTTTCTGCCAATTTTTATGATATTGCTATCCGATATCGATTTGGAATCGCGCACACCCAAACTCTTTAATTTTGCAATAGCATCGCCTTCGGCATAAACACCGGCGATGCATAAGGGCCCGAAGAAATCGCCTTTGCCTGCTTCGTCGATGCCAATGCGCGCTGTTTTGTCGATATTGAGATCTTGATAAGTGTAATTAAAAGATCCAAGAATCTCAGGTTCTAAATAAAACTCAAGGAAAGTAGCCATCTCTTTGCCTTGGACAGTCAGCTTGCCTGATTGGTAGAGGGTGCAAGATACCCCTTTCTTTTTTGCTGAAAAAACAGTATGAGGGGGTATAGAGATCTCAAAGTCTTGCTGCTTGAGATCATTTAATAATTTGTCGCCAAGTTTGAGGTCGATAGTAGCAACGAAGATATTTGGGGCGTTGGATGATTTCGAATCTAGCGACATAACAAAATAACCCTTTTTATTGGGACATCATAAAACTCTTTAAAGAAAGAAGGAAGCAAAAAATCTATTTAATAGCTTGAAATAATTGTTAAGATTTTGTTAAAATAATTCTTCAATTTTAGAATTAAGAGGGTGTCTACAAAGTATGATCAGGATGCTTTGCTGCTATAAATTCGCTATAAACGCGCAAAAATTTTTCGGCATATTAAACAATATTCCGAAAAATTTTTGGGCGTTTATAGCGAATTTTAGCACACAAATCATCCGATCGAACTTTATAGACACCCTCTGAGGGTGTTTTTCTTAATGCCGGGATATGTTGGAAGAGACTCAATAGCTTCATGCAAACAAAATGCCGATCTCTTCGATGAGATCCGCGGCGATCCCTATTCCATCCAAATGAAAAAATGCCCCCCCATGAGAGGTTCCAAAGATGCCATCGAATCTTTGCAACAGAAAATTGAGCGGGAGCAGTTTGAAGTCTTCAAAGCCAATAATTTCCGTTTGCCTAAAGGGAGCTTTGTCGTCATTGGCACAGCCGGCAAATACCTTTTCTTTGTTGTGATGCTGCCACCATACATTTTTCTTTATGGAATCCCTAAGTGGTTGCTGACCCAAGCAACACCTGCCATTTACGAAGTGCTTAAGAAAATGCAGCAAAAGCTTGCAACCCAAGCCGCGGCAATATCAAGCCGGATCTTAAGCCAAATTCTGGAATTGTATGAGAGCCTAAAAGCATCGTTGCCTAAGTTTAAACGCAACAAAGGCAAGTCTTACAAAATTCACCTCCAAAGGATCGCAGAACAAGCTCGTGCAATCTCCGAGGCGATCGCTAAACAGGCGGCTAGGCTTGGCGATTTTGTCAAAACACATCTTTTGAAAGCAGCGCAATCGACATACAAAGCGGCAGAAAAGATTCACAAGTCTCTTATTGAACCATCGCAGCAAATGATTAAGGCTTGGACCGAAGCTGTCCAGTCTAAGATTTCACATCTCTACGAGAAAACGGCAAAGAGAGTAAGTGCTGTGAATGCCAAGATAAATGCTTTTGTTCAACCTTATCTTGAGAAAATAGCGCAAAAAAGTCAGCAGTTAGCTGAAGAAACGCGCCGCATCGCAAACATCGCTTGGCAACCTATCCAGCGCCGTATCGAGGCAACAACGAGATCTTTGCAGCCTTATGCCCAAAAAATAGCTTCAGTAGCCCAGCATCTTCAGAGTAAAATCTCCGAAAACATCGCACCGATTGCCTTATGGCTTGGTCCCGTGGCAGAGCGCGCTAAGGATTGGATTAAGTTTGGCGGAGCGAGAATGATTCAATATCTTACACACAAAGCCAAAGAGTTTTCTGACAAAATATGGCAAATAGCGCAGGCACTCCCAAACTACATTCGAGAATCGATTAGAGCCGGGGAAGGGTTCATTTTGCAATTGCCGCAGCAAATTACTTCGGTGCTGCCTTCTTACATCGCAAGATGGGTACGGCCGCCCCTCGAAGTATTAGCAAAAAGTGTTGCCCTAGTTTTGCGCACCGTGCGCACTGCAGTTCAAAAAATGAAATCGGCTGCTAAAATAGTTAACAATACTATGATGCGAGTGGCAGATGCTTTGAAGAAAGGCGCCCGCAATGCAAAACAAGCCTGGAAATGGGCGAAGCCAAAACTTAAGACCCTTCCCAAAAAACTTAAGAGCAGTTTTATAAATGCTTGCAGGGCTACAGGCAGGGGCATCAGCCGATTCATCTTCTGGTTAAGGCAGATGTTTGCCTGGACGCGCATCATCTTCCGCTATAGCATGCAGCTCGTGCGCGAAGCCGCTACCGAAGCCTACCTGTGGCTTCCCTTCCGCAGCTAAAAACAAAACACATTCTACAGCTATTCGTGAGCAATGATTTGTTTTCCATTCTGGCCTGTATAAATTAACAAGCGCATTGGACTACTAAGGAAATACTTCATGATGTTGCTTGGACACATATGTTAAGAGTTACAGGATTTGCAGGATCGCAAGCGGCAGGATAGGCAGGATGTGGGGCGAGGACCAGATTGTCAAATGAGGGGCTGAAAAAAAAGAGTGCAAACGGGATGTTTGCACTCTTGTAAGAAAAGATAAGCTTAGGCAGCAGCAGATACTTTCGTAACTTTGCCGATATTGAAATCGCTTTCAAATTTCAGTTTTTGAATGCCTTCTGCAGTAGCGCATACATTCACCAAAGCTCCTTTTGGTTGAACCGCTCCAACTACAGCATGAACGTTAAGTTCATAAACCCCTGCTGATTTTTCAAGATTTGCATTAGTGCGAATCTCTTTATACAGATGATCTAACAAAACAAAAGCGGTTTTTAAAGCTTCAACGGTTTCTTGGTTCACTTTTTCTTGTTGAGCTTTCTTTGTAGCGTCATCAGCCTTTGGATCAACTATTGTTGCAATATGAGCGTTGCGATGTCCTTGTACAAGAGCTGGTGCATAGTAAAGCAAAAGTGCCTTTTGGTCATTTTCAAAACCTGAACGGCCAAGCTCATTGGTCAAATTGGCTTTAATGTCTGCTGGTAAGGCATTAAAAGCATTTTTAACAAGCTCGCCTTGAGCTTTGTCGTAATAGCGATTCATGCAGCATAAACGCAAAATAGCTTGAGTTTCTGCGGCATTGCCCAAATTAAAGTTTTTGCCGAATAGTCTTTCACCACGCAATGTAAAGTATTTTGCATAAGCTTCTTTAGGGGTATTTGATGTAGCTAAAGCTTTGTTAAAACATTCAATAGCAAAATAATGATCTTTATCTAACAAAATTGGACCTTTAGTTGCAAAGCCGTCTTTCATTTCTTTAACTACTTCTCCCTTGGAGTCTTTTACTACATTCCCATCATTGTCTTTTTTATCAACTGAATAGGGATTGAAGCCAACTGTCCCACCCATATCTAAGATGTCGTGAAGGCGGAAATTTTCGGCTGCCACTGGATCTTGTTTTTTCATCTTCATGTAGCTTTCCAGATTTGCAGCTAAATTTTCCCCTTGGATAAGTTGCGGACCATTAAAGTCTGATTTCCATGCGTGCAAAATTTTCTCTTGCAAGTGGGCAGGAAGGCGTGCATAGCTCGGCAACCAGTCAGCTAGAGTTTTGCCATCGGCACCTTTCGTGTCTTTATTAATATTTTCCAGAGCCAAACGCAAGATTGTGTCGTGGTTGTATTCATCTTTTTTCCCAGAAACTTCGCGGACCAGATTTGCAAATGCTTTGACTTTGCCTAAGTCGTGGACTGCCATCGTTGTCAACATTAGGTTGACCATATCGGGATTGTGGCAAAAACGTCTAAATTCTTCTGCCTTAGCATCGAATTCATCCTTTGACATGGGCGGCTTGTGATTTTCGGTGAACTTTGCGTAGTTTTTTGTCATTAGATAAAAAAAGCATGCAAAAGAAAGTTTGGTTCGCATGGCTTCATTTTTAGGATCAGGCTGTTTTTGATCTAGGGCACTCGGGGAGATATCGACTTCGCCGGCATACATATCAATTTCAGGATAGATTGCTTGAGCGCGCTTAAGGAATTCTGTAGCATCCTTCCCTGGGATAGCACCGGCTAAGAGGTCTTTGGCGAGATTGTAGGCGCCAAGGCTTTGTTGCGTGGCTAGGCGGGCTTTTACCTTTTCTACTTTTTCCAATGAAACTCCGCCGTAGTTTTTGTTCATCTTGCTGAGGTTTTCAAAGGTTTTTAAAAGGGCTGTACGATCAGCTTCGGTGAAGCCTTCTTTGGAGAAGATGTATTTTGCGGAATTGATTGCTTTTTGGGTGGCTTGATCTAACTGTGGGTTTTTGGAAACGCGGCCTAAGGTCAGGACGCTAAGGATTTTTCTAAGCCAATGAACGAAACCGGCTGGCTTTCCTGTAGCATGCCCCTGCAGGTCGATGCTATTTTTTGCGGCATCAAATGTGCCGATGTCGACGAGCTCTTGTTTATTAAATATTTTTGGTGCTACGGGAGCTGTACCCATTTTATCCTCCAGGTGAAATTAAATTAAATAGTTATAAGGTTATAATATAATAAAAAGAATAAAAGCGCAAATTAAAAAAAGCAAAAATTTATACTATAACTCAAATTTTCTAAATTTTTGTTGAATAATAGAGAAAAAATACTATGCTAAAAAGAATGGGGTAATGTTATGAAGCAAGGATCAGTTCTTATAGGTTTTTGCGGCGATGTGATGATTGGGCGAATGGTCGATGAAGTCTTAAATCATCGACTACCGCAGTATCTGTGGGGAGACGTTTTGCCGCTTTTACAGGAAATGGATCTAAATATCATTAACTTAGAAGCTGCACTCACTACAAGTGCACGCATTGTCCCAAAGGTTTTTAATTTCAAGGCTGATCCTCAGAAGATTGCGCTTCTGACGATGGCCTCTATTGATCTTGTGAACTTAGCCAACAATCACATATTAGATTATTCGGAAGAAGGCTTACTTGAAACTCTTAAAACTTTAGATGAAGCAAAGATTTTGCATGTTGGTGCTGGTAGAAACATCGCAGAAGCGCGTAGGCCTGCAATTATAAACCGCAACGGAATAAAAATAGGAGTTCTCGGCTACACTGACAATGAGCCTGATTGGGTGGCGGCTGAAACTTCAGCAGGTATCAATTATATTAATGTAGGTGATCTTGCGAAAGTAAAGCGGGATCTTGATACGATTCGCCATGAAGTAGATCTTGTCATTGTCAGCCTTCACTGGGGACCCAATATGCGCACGCGGCCACCCCCTTATTTTGTGGATTTTGCGCATCAGCTCATAGACAATGGCGTCGATATTATCCATGGCCATAGCGCGCATATTTTTCAAGGAGTTGAGATCTATAAAAATAAGCTTATAATGTTCGACACGGGTGACTTTGTTGACGATTACGCTGTCGATCCTATCTTAAGGAATGATCAATCCTTCTTTTTTATCGTTGAAGTGAGTAAAAATGGACCTTGCAGTCTGCAGTTAATTCCTACGATCATCCAAGAATGCCAAGTGAATAGGGCTAATAAGGAAGACATTCCAATGATCCTTGCGCGCATGCAGAAATTGTCTGCCGAACGTGGAACTGTTTTAGAAGAAAGGCAGGGATGCTTATTCAAAAGGATAAAAAATGACACATGATGAAAATAATCCTGAAGAGATTAGAAGGCTTTTTTTTGGCATTGAGGTTTTTGCGCCCTGGCATCAAAAGCTTCCGCGCGGACGTTTGCTCGATGAAAACCATCGGCATCTGACCCTTGCTTTTTTAGGAGAGGCAAACTTCACAAAATTAATGCAAGCTCTTCCAACTTTTCCTAAACCACTCTTCAAAGTCGGTTTAGTCGGTTTCTTTGATAGTTTGCTTTTTTTGCCGGAAAGACATCCGCATGTGGTAGCATGGTATGTTGAATGGCTGCATAGTCAAAATGTCTTGGAGCAATATCACAAAGAAGTTCTGCATTGGCTTGTCAATCTAGGGTTTAATCCCGATATCCGCGATGAATTTTTGCCGCATGTGACGATCTGCCGTCAGCCTTTTTTCCCAAGGGAATGGAAAAAGGCTTTTCAGCCCCTTCCTCTAATAGCGAAAGATATCCATCTTTATGAGAGCATGGGTCATTTGAAGTATGAGCCGCGTTGGACATATTCGCTAAAAGCTCCTTTTGAAGAGATTGAACATACGGCCGATATCGCCTTTAACATTCGCGCCGAAAATCTTGAGCAGCTTTATCTTAATGCCCAGTGCGCATTAGCCTTTAAGTTCCCGCAACTTTTGCCTTATCTGCAAAAAATGAAGCAGGAAAACTTAGAAGAGATCATTATAGGATTAAATGAAATCGTCGCTAAAGCCGACTCTGAAGTAGGATGTCCCTTCAAGGCGATAAGTTTTCATGGAGAACTTGAAACAGAAGAAGATAACGTGTTGCTGTGGGAGATGATTATCGATGTCTGAGTTAAAAAAAATTGGCCCAAGCACATATCTTTTGCCAAAAAATGGGGGCATGCTCGTTCCCGGCCTAGTGATTGCCAATGAAGCTTTGCTTAAAGAGATTGAAATCGAACGCCCCCTTGATCAGGTCAGAAATGTGGCTTATCTTCCCGGCATCGTAGGCTACAGCATCGCTATGCCGGATATTCATTGGGGCTATGGTTTTCCGATCGGCGGCGTCGCTGCCATGGACGTTGAAACCGGAGTGATTAGCCCAGGAGGGGTCGGATACGATATCAACTGCGGTGTGCGCCTTATCGTCGTTCCGGAGAAGTTTAAAGATTTAAGCGAAAATCATAAAAAAAAGCTGTTAGAGGCTATCTTTCACTTGGTTCCATCCGGCGTGGGCCACGAGCATAAAGGATCAAAAGGATTAAGCGATAAAGATTATCAGCAGCTTGTTGAAAAAGGGGCTCGCTGGTCTGTCGAACAAGGCTTTGGCTTTCAAAGCGACCTCGATCATATGGAAAGCCATGGGGTTATCGCCGGCGGAAATATCAACGCTGTCTCTAACCAGGCCAAAGAGCGAGGGAGCAAGCAGCTCGGATCTGTTGGATCGGGTAATCATTTTATCGAAATCGGCGAAATTCAGAAAATCTTTCTGCTAGAGATTGCTGCAGCATGGGGCATTGAAGAGGGGCAGACTTATGTTCTCATTCACTCGGGTTCCCGCGGCTTTGGCCATCAGATCTGTCAAGACACCTTGAATCTTTTTTTAAAGAGGGGATTTGCCAAAGGGTTGCCCGATAAACAGCTTGTCGCAGCTCCCATCAATAGCTCAGAAGGTCAGCACTATTTCCAAGCTATGGCAGCAGCTGCAAACTTTGCTTTTAACAACAGACAGCAGATCTTGCATTATGTGCGTGAAGCATTCAATAAGGTACTCAACATCGCCCCTGAAAAGGTGCGTTTGATCTATGATGTCTGCCACAACATTGCCAAATTTGAATCGCACGAAGTCAATGGAGTGATGAAAAAACTGTGCGTCCACCGCAAAGGGGCGACGCGCGCTTTCGGTCCCGGCGCTGAGGAGCTTGCGCCGATCTTTCGAAAAACCGGCCAGCCGGTTTTAGTGCCCGGCGACATGGGCCGGGCAAGCCATCTTATGGTAGGCCTTGGCAATCCATTAACATGGTGCAGTGCATGCCACGGCGCCGGCAGAGCGCGCAGCCGCGTTCAGTCATTAAAAGCTTGGCAAGGCAAAGATCCGATTCAACATATGCAGCGGGAGGGCGTTACCGTGATGGCAGCTTCATACAAGACTATCGCCGAAGAGATGCCCGATGCTTATAAAGATGTCGATGCCGTTGTGGATGCTGTCGAAGAAGCCCGCCTTGCCAAAAAAGTTTGTCGCTTGCGGCCTCATCTTGTGATCAAAGGATAAATATGGCATTAAAAGAGAAAGATAAGCGTGAGGTTCCCGAGGAAAAAATTCAGCAGCAGCTGAAGATCATCCATAAACTGGCCAAGCGGCTGCCATGGCTTGTTGTCATTGTCATTTTGCTGGCGGCAGTTTTTACGATTTTACAAATCTATTTCAATCGGTCTTAACAGAACTGCGGAAAGCTTTGGTTTCAGAATGCTTGCGTTTGTCTTCTAACATCTTCTCTTTTTGTTTACGTGTACGGCGCTTTTTCTGACGGCGGATTTTTTCAGTAAGCTGCTGCTTTTCGCTTTTTTCTTTGAAAAGGATGGTCTCAATGCGCTCACACAGGTCGCGGCGAGCATAGAAGCGGTTCATTTCGCGCGATCGGTCTTGCTGGCATTTGATTTCGATGCTTGTTGGAATGTGCTTTATGTAGACGCATGAACTTGTTTTATTGATTTTTTGACCGCCTTTGCCGGATCCCAGAATGAATTTTTCAATGAGGTCATCATCTTTGATGCCCAATTTGATCATTCTTTCTTCTAACTCTTGTTTTTTTTCTTTGCTTACAGGCATGGCTAATTATTATTTAAAAGAAGTTTCAAGACCATCGCTAAAAGAGCGGATGACATAAAAATCTCCTGCGGGCTTGGGATCACCAGATCTTTACAAAAAAAAGTTGTGTTCTTTTTTCCAATGGTGCGTTATTTGTCATTATAAACAAATAGGAATAAAATTATGCACGCATTAATTACCGTTATCTTAAGTTCGATTGCTGTATTCGTCACAGCACATATTTTACCAGGAGCTCATGTCAGCAGCTTTGGTGTGGCCTTAGTCGTCGCTGTCGTTTTGGGATTCATTAACGCTTTTATCCGGCCAATTATCTTTATCCTCACTCTGCCAATAAACATTTTAACACTTGGACTCTTTACTTTTGTCATTATGGGATGTATTGTTTTGTTGGTTAGTGCTATCGTTCCTGGCTTTGAAGTTGATGGGTTTTGGTGGGCCTTAGCTTTTGCCCTTGTCCTGGCCATCATTAACTCATTTCTACAAGCTATCGTTCCTTAAAGAAGAGGTCTTATGTCTAATACGCCCGTGAAAATCTTGGCTTTTGCTGGAAGCACGCGCAAAGACTCGTTTAATAAAAAATTAGTCAAAGTCGCTGCAAAAGCTGCAGAAGATGCTGGCGCTCAAGTGACTTTGATCGATCTCGCGGATTGGAGTTTTCCTCTCTATGATGGCGATTTGGAGGCTGCGAGCGGCATTCCTGAAAAGGCCAAAACGCTAAAAAAAATGATGATCGATCATGATGCTTTTTTAATTTCTGCTCCTGAATATAACAGTTCAGTCTCAGGGGTTTTAAAAAATACTATCGACTGGGTATCAAGGCCGCAAGAAGGAGAACCTTATCTCGTGGCTTTTCTTGGAAAAACAGCTGCAATCATGAGCGCTTCACCCGGGGAGCTTGGGGGATTGCGCGGTTTAGTGCACCTGCGTTCAATCCTGGGCAATATTCATGTCTTAGTGCTCCCTGATCAGATTTCCATTGTCAAGGCAGATCAGGCTTTCAACCCCGATGGATCCTTGAAAGATGCTAAGAAACAAGATAAGGTCAACGACATTAGCAGAAAGCTTGTGCAAACCCTGCAAAAGCTCAAGACGCCCACCTAGAGCACTAGGCATGAATCCAAAAATTAAGCTATTTGAGTCTTTTGAGGCATTAAATAGTTGTGTCATTAAGTGTCGTTTGTGCCCTCGTCTTGTCGATTATCGGGAACATGTTCTGCCAAAGCCAAAATTTCAACATGAAATTTACTGGAGAAAACCTATTCCGGGATTTGGAGATCCCAAGGCATGGCTACTTTTGACGGGGTTAGCGCCATCTCCTGATGGAGGCAATCGCACTGGAAGAATTTTCACTGGCGATGCCACAGGGCGCTTTTTAATGAAGATGCTTTATCAGGCAGGCTTTGCCAATCAGCCAATTTGCGAGTCAGCAAAGGATGGGTTGATATTAAAAGATTGCTACTTAACCGCAGCAGTCAAATGCGTGCCGCCATTGCATAAGCCCACACCGCAAGAGTGCCGCAATTGCGCTCAATATTATCATAATGAAGTTTATCTTTTGAAAAATTTAAAAGCTGTATTGGCGCTTGGGCGCTTAGCTTTTGATGCTTATCTTCAATATGCTAAAATGCAAGGATTTAGTACAAGGAACATGCCATTTAGGCATGGAGCTAAATATCAGTGGGGAGATCGAGTTCCCGCCTTATATGCTAGCTATCATCCTAGTCCTCAAAATACTAATACCGGCAAATTAAGTGAGGAGATGCTCCTCACTCTTTTGGAACAGATAAGAGCTCAAAGCTCTTTACCGGCCAATTAAAACAAAAATACCCGAGATCAAAGCCAAGACTCCAATGACGATAGGTGGAATGGCCAATCCTGCTATGGAAACGATACCGACTAAAATCAAGTAGATTGCTAAAAGAAGAAATCCAATGTTATTAGTAAATCTCATAATTGCCTCCTGTTGGCATTTTGTTTGCGAGCAGCTCTAATTTCATTTGTAACATATTTATTTGAGAAGTTCAATAAATAAATTATTTTAACTTTTGCAAGCCCTTTAAAGAAAACGTCAGCGCTAACAGATCCAGCAAGAAAATAGCAGCGCTAATCAAATAGTTTTTTTTCAAAAAAAAGCATAAATGATTTATTTCTAATTATTTAAACAGTTATCGATAAATGTTTTACTTGCCGATAACTTGATTTTTCTCTTTTATCTTTTCTCTTTTTTCTGGCATTCTATCGTCAAATTCAACTTTTTACCAAGGAATGATAGGAATGATATCTCAAGCTTATGGATTAGTCATTGCTTGCGGAGTCCTCGCTCTCATCTACGGAGGATTTATGGTACGCTCCATTCTCTCCGGCAGTTGCGGCAATGAGACAATGCAAAAAATTGCCTCTGCTATTCAAGAGGGAGCGCGTGCTTATTTGAATCGGCAATATCAAACGATTACTATTGTAGGAATTATCATCTTTGCAGTCTTGACTTGGCTGCTAGGCTGGTATGTCGGAATTGGGTTTTTAATCGGAGCCATTTTATCTGGCGCTGCCGGATACATCGGAATGAATATCTCCGTGCGTGCCAACGTTCGTACGGCCGAAGCGGCAAGGCATGGACTTCAACCTGCTTTAGATATTGCTTTCAAGGCTGGCGCAGTCACCGGATTGCTTGTTGTCGGACTGGGACTTTTGGGAATCACAGTCTATTATTTGATTCTCCAGCACAGCGAAATGCCTATTCGCAATATCCTGGAAGCTTTAGTAGCTCTTGGCTTCGGTGCTTCCCTCATCTCCATTTTTGCAAGACTTGGTGGCGGAATCTTTACCAAAGGCGCAGATGTTGGTGCCGATCTTGTCGGAAAAATTGAAGCTGGAATTCCAGAAGATGATCCACGCAATCCCGCTGTTATCGCCGATAACGTGGGCGACAACGTTGGAGACTGTGCCGGAATGGCTGCAGACCTTTTTGAAACTTATGTCGTCACTATCGTGGGAACGATGTTATTAGCTGGCATATTCTTCACCGGGTATGCTCTTGATACCATGATGTTTTACCCGCTCGCTATCGGCGCTGTGTGCATCATTGCTTCAATACTAGGAACGTTCTTCGTCCGTTTAGGGAAAAGTCAGAATATCATGAAGGCTCTTTATAAAGGCTTCATCGCTACCGCCATCATCTCAGCTATTGCCATCGCAATTGTGACTAAGGTAGTCGTGGGATTCGACAGCACTTTCACGGTCAATAATGTGAAATTTACCGGATTAAACCTTTTCTACTGTGCTTTGGCAGGGCTTGTCGTTACCGGCTTTTTAATGAAGATCACAGAATACTACACCTTGACTCTATATCGTCCGGTAAAAAGCATTGCTCTGGCATCGACAACAGGCCATGGCACAAATATCATTCAAGGCCTTGCAGTGTCGATGGAAGCGACAGCATTGCCTGTGATTGTAATTTGTGGTGGTATTCTTTTTTCCTATATCAATGCCGATCTCTTTGGCATAGCAATTGCCGCAACGACAATGCTGGCTTTAGCAGGTATGGTCGTAGCTTTGGATGCTTATGGTCCAGTTACGGATAACGCCGGCGGCATTGCCGAAATGGCAAACTTGCCTCCCGAAGTGCGCAAAACAACAGACGCCTTGGATGCCGTTGGCAATACCACCAAAGCAGTAACTAAGGGATATGCTATCGGCTCTGCCGGATTTGCAGCTTTGGTTTTATTCGCTGCCTTTATCGAAGATTTGCAACATTATTTTCCAAATCATACCGGACAATTTGTTTTACAAAACGCCTATGTTGTTGTCGGGCTCTTTTTGGGGGGATTGCTTCCTTATCTTTTCGCAGCTCTTAGTATGATGGCTGTCAGCCGTTCTGCTAGCTCTGTGGTGATTGAAGTGCGCCGTCAATTTAAAGAGATTCCAGGGATTATGGAGGGCACAGCGCGTCCTGATTATGGACGTGCGGTAGATCTTTTGACGCGCTCAGCCATTAAAGAGATGATTGTGCCATCTTTGTTGCCGGTTGGCGCTCCTATCCTCGTTTATTTTATTATCAACCAGTTCATTGGACAATCAGAGGCCTTTGTGACTGTAGGCTCGATGCTCCTTGGAGTCGTTGTTACCGGCCTTTTTGTGGGCTTGTCGATGACGTCAGGCGGCGGTGCTTGGGATAACGCTAAGAAACTCATCGAAGAGGGACATCATGGCGGCAAAGGCTCCGATGCTCACAAAGCGTCTATCACCGGCGATACAGTGGGCGATCCTTATAAGGATACTGCTGGTCCTGCTATCAACCCGATGATTAAAATCATTAACATCGTAGCACTTCTTCTTCTAGCAGTTCTTGCTGCGACTCACCATTAATCATGATGAGCTAAAAACGACGGGGATTCTCCCCGTCGTTTTCCTAGCGATCTTGTCACAAATGACACTTGCCTATTGCGGATTTTATCAAGAATCTTATATACAAAGCATTGAACTTAACAGTGAAAGGAACTCGTATGTCAAGGATACCGTTTTTTCTCGTTATTCTGTTTGTGGTAATTGCCGGTTTGATGGCTTGGCGATTCGGAAAAGAATCCTATAAAATCCTTCCGGTGGAAAGCCCTGCAACAGCACTTCATGAAGAAAAGTTTGAAACTTGGCACGAATTCAATGCACCTTCATCCAATTTCAAAGCTAAACTACCAATATTGCCTCAACACGCCACTGAGAGACTCACCGATCCTAAAACGAAAAATGTTCGCGACTATGACATGTACGTTTCTGAAAAAGAAAATGGAACGATCTTCATGATCAGTTTGATTACCTTTCTAGATAAAAGCAGTACATACAATCCTGACATGCTGTTAACAAACATTATGAATGACATGGTGGCTGCCAATGCCAATAACAAACTTAAATACCAGAAAATGGGATCCTATCAGGGCCATAGGTCTCTCGACTTTTCTATCGAAAATGATCAAGCCACGATCGATGTCAATGCCTTTATCGTCGACTCGACTTTATACCTTCTCACAATGATTTCAAAGGCTGAGCATCATAATCCCGAAGAATTTAAATACTTTATTAATTCTTTCGAATTAAAGACCAAGCCGGCGCCGGCAATAAATCCCGAGGCAACATTTCCTCCTCAAAAATAAGGAGCTTAAGCGTGAAAAAATTAATTCTTGCAACCTTCTTATGCCTCGGAGGGCACTTTTTTGCTCTACAAGCAGGGACACCTCCATCTTCAACATCGAACACCCTGTACCAAGAAAGACTTAAAGCAGCTCAAAAAGCCCAGACGCAGCCTCAAAAACCCAAACAACCAACAACTACTCCTCAAAAAACTCTATTGCCACCAGCTCAGCCTCTTTCTGTTTCCGAAGAAGGCCTCTATACCGACCCTGGTATCGTCGCATTCCAAGATGGAAAATGGGTTGGAAGCGATCATCTCTATAACATCTCTTCCAATATTAGCATTAACGTTGAAGTCGTCAAACCGCCAAATTTCAATATCAATATCACAGAAGCAGCCTTGAAAGAAAGAATCGCTGCTATATTTCGAACTGCGGGAATTACTCCACAAGCAGAACCGCAGCAAGATCTGCCGCCACTTCCGCTTTTTCATATGATCGTCTTCATTTACCCGATCCCAAATGGCATCGTCGCTTGCTGCGATGGACGCCTTTTTGAGGCCGTTACGTTGGACCGCGTGCGTTTGCAAAAAGGTGTCACCTGGCAAGCGATCACTTGGAATAAACAGAATCTTCTAGTCTCTGCTTTAGAACAAGGCCCAGAGCAAATCAACCAAAGCGTTGACACTATAGCCACCCTTTTTACCGATCGCTATAAATATTTCCTAAACCTCAAGATGCAGATCGATAAACAAAGTCAATAAAAGACCTAAGGGACCTAAAGGACTTAAGGGACTTAAAAAAAGTGAATGCGTATGTTGAAAAATTTTATACCTGCGCATGGGGGCTATCAGAAGCTGCTTTCATATCAAAAAGCAGAGATTATCTATGACGCTACGGTTTATTTTACGAGCAGATTTTACCGCAAAGGGGATCGCACCATTGATCAAATGGTGCAAGCAGCACGCTCAGGAAAGCAAAATATTGCCGAAGCCAGTCAAGCGTCTGCTACTTCGAAAGAAATGGAAATCAAACTCACGAACGTTGCTCGGGCAAGCCAGGAGGAACTCCTGATTGATTATCGAGATTTTCTTAGAATACATGAATTAATCGAATGGCCTAAAGATCACGTGTATGCTAAGCGCTTGCGAGCTCTCAATAGGGAGCAGAATGCAAGCTATGCAACTTTTCAAAGAGGAATTGAAAATCAAGATCAAGGAATCTGCGCAAATGTGATTATTGGTTTAATAAAGGTGACCAATTATTTACTTGATCAGCAGATTCGACGACTAGAGTTAGATTTTCTTAAAGAAGGGGGCTTACGCGAACGCATGACCCGCGCTAGATTAGCTAGTAGAAACTCCTAAATTCACACATTTCCAGTCCTTTAAGTCTTTTAGGTCCTTTATGTCATTAAACCTCGCACCCCTTTTTGGTCAGGTACTCAATCGGGCTTAATGTGTTGATTGATAACTTTTAACTAAAGTGAAGCTGCACATATTTTATTGTTTGAATGAGAATCAAAGGGTTATTGGGGATAGAGATAAATCCAAATCTCTCATAAAACGTTTTGGCCTTTTCATCTTTAGCGTCTATGACAATGACACTTCCGCCTATCTGACTTGCTTGATCCAAGCATTTTTTTAAAGCATGAACAAAGATAATTTGGCCAATACCTTTTCCTTGGAAGCATTTATCGACAGCTAGTCGACAAATGCGAAAAGCCGGAATGGGATTTGGTTTAGGACCTGTCAATAATTTTTCCGGTAACGAGTCTTGTTGAATACAAGCTGGACAAAGAGTGTAGAAGCCAATCACTTTTTTATCAGGATCACTCTTTTCAAAGAAAGTTACAGTCACTCCAAAGCGACGGCGTTGAAATAACAAAGCTAAATCTGTTAAATAAGAATTGAGCTCTGCTTCACCGCAGTCAAATCCTTGTATGCAAGACCCTTCATTAAGCAAGGCGAACTCAAGTTGCATTTAATGTCCAAAGGTCTTTTGAAAGCTTTTTACTGCTTTTTTTAGATTCTGGTTGATTTGGACTGGAGCTTCCATAACTGTTAAGAAATATTCCCAATCAGTCGGATTTAAGATAAGAGTATTAAGCTGGCTCATTTCAACAATATCTTTTTCTGCAGCTTCAAGTAATTTTTGACGGGCGTAGGTATTAGGTTTAAGACCTTTAAATTTAGCTGCTGTTTCGATCATTTTTTTATCACGGGAAGACATCCTGAAGTTTAGATGACTATCCATAAAGTGTGTGGACATAATCTTACTCCTTTGTTTCTTTTATCTTATCTAAAATGTTATACAATGTCAATACATTTGTATTGCAAAGTAACACATGTTAACAACCTGCTAGAATCGATTGAATGACATAAAAAAAATATTTCAATTTGCATCGCATTTGGTATATTGCAAGATACGCATAGTATAACCGTTCTTTCTACCAGGGATCTAAAATGACATCTTTTAATGCCGTCAAGAATTCTTCATCAATGTTGAGCCGCATAGCATTCGCTGCTGTAATAATAGTCCAGGCGATCTCTACATGCGCTTTTGCAGACACCATCTCACATGAGTGCCTCGACCGCCAAGAGGTCTTTGGCAGGACTACGACAATTTTTCATGGCTCAGCAGTTGAGCCCACCATCGCCGTCAACCCAAAGAGCAAAAAACATATCGTAGCGGCTTGGCAGCAAGATCGAATTTCCAACGGAGCAGCATTAGATGCCGGCATCTCATATAGCAATGATGGCGGCAAAAGCTGGCATAAAAGCGAAGTGCCCTTTCAAATATGTAAGGGTGGCATCATTCAAAGATCGGGTGATTTTTGGCTAAGTTATGCCGCTGACGGCAGCAAAGTCTTTCTGTGTGCTGCTGTTCTCAATGCTACCCAAGAGCCAAATACGCAAAACCAGTTTGGAGTTGTTATCACGATCTCTGAAGATAATGGACGAAGCTGGAGTGAGCCTCGTTACCTAGTCTCGAGTATGGAATATCTATCCGACCCTACGAAGCAATTTGCTAATACCGACAAAACTTCTGTCACTGCCGATCCCAATGATGACGATCGAGCTATAGCTGTGTGGGCAACGTTCAATCCGAGCACATCATTTCATGGCAATGCTCAAGGCAGCTTCACCGAAGATGGCGGAAAAAACTGGTCGGCAGTGCAGTTAGTGTATGATCCATTTCCGGATCTTACTCAGCAAGGCTTAAGCAATGGCTTGCAAAACGACAATCAGGCTAGTAACAACGTTGTGGTGATATTGCCGAAGAAGAAGAGCAAAAAACCTCGCTTAAGCGGTGATTGGCTGAACTTCGCTGTGCGTGTGTATGCAAAGCCGACAGCCACAGATGCCCAGTACACAAGCGATAGTTTTCCCTTCCAGTTCACTCTCACAGATATCGTAGCGGTGCGTTCAAAAGATAAGGGTGAAACTTGGCAGCCTGATGCAAAGGTTGTCGTACCGGCTTTTATCAATAATTTAATTTTCACCGGAGGATACACCTACGACAGTCAAGGCAATATTACGGGTGGAGTAGGCACTCTCATGCGCGATGATCAAACTCTACCTTCATATAACGTCAATCCGGAGAACGGCTTTTTGTATGTGGCTTATCAAAGCAGCGAGTTTAGCTCCGATCAGCTTCAACAAATTGGCATGGTGACTTCACGCGATGGAGGACATACCTGGTCAAAGAGTGCGCAAGTGAGCCGCACACCTTCCTCTGCTGCAAACCGGCAAGCCTTTGAACCCTTTGTTGCGGTAACTAAGAAAGGGCGTGTAGGAGTGCTTTATTTCGATTTCCGCAATGATGATCAATTTGGGTCAAGCAACACCAAGATGGACGCCTGGCTGGCTATCTATCAGGAGGTGAAAAATCCCAAAGGGGGAAGCACGGGAATCGGTTTGGATTTCGTTAAGGAAATACGCCTTTCTGAAGAATCTTACATTGCTCAAAATGGTCCAACTACCACGCAAGGTGTAATGACCGACGGCGACTATCAATTTCTAACTACGCATGGCAACGATTTTTACGCCATCTACACTAAGTCGTTTAATGGACCTTTTACACCGCCTACGTTGTTTTTCTCCGATCCGGCACATGCTGCCACTGTTTTTCTTGATGATAATTTGCGAACAGCTCCGTTCGTAAGCATCGTCAAAAACAAAAAAAAGGATGCCATCCTTGTTTCAACGAAGATGTTGGAATAATTAGATAGCTTACCGCATGCGGACAAAAATGGTTAATAAATCGTATATATGGATTTATTATTCGCTTCGTTCAGTTGGCATTCTTGCACAAAGGAATTAGTTAGCAGCGAATAGCGGTGGCAGCAGAAAGCCACAGGCGTAAGCCCAATGTCGTCAAAATAAGAAGCTTTTATACCGATTGGCTAGCATTCAGTCGCCCTTCGTTCCACTCCGGGCTCTCCCCTTTGACGCTCTGTCCCACCGTTCCATCGCGCTAAGGCGCTTTAGTCACGATGGGACAGAGCGTCAAAGTGTAGAGCCCGGAGCGGATGCGAAGGGCGACTGAATGCAAGCAATTTTTTTGTAAATGTTTTTTTAATTTGACGATATTGACCCGCCTGTCGCCGCTATTCGCGGCTAACAACTACTTTTTTAAGAGAGACACCTTTTTTCATCGGGAGGTGATGATCAAAGAATTTAGAAAGGCTTCATGATTTTCTTTGTCTGAATTAACTTCACTGTAGCTTGTTTCAATCCTATAAAAATTGTAGGGGGTAATGATATAGGTGAATTTGTAAAAGAATTTCTCTTTTGTAGATGAGATCGTTTCCTCTACAAGGAGATAGAGATAGTGCGTGTCTTTTATTCTGTATAGTTTTTTATCAAGTAACTTTGCCATGTGGCATTTGTCCGCCAATTTCACTTCGTCTACAATTTTTTTAAATTCTTTCTTTGGATTTAGACCAGGCATTGGAGGAAAAAAACCGAAAAATTCATTGACGATATAGCCGCATTCAAGCTCATCTCTATCCCATTGTTCCAATGTCGAAAAACAGTAATAAGGGTTTTCTACAATTCCCTCCTCGTATTCAACATAGTTGACGAAAGATGAGTCTTGAAATTGAATCGATACAGTTTCATTCTCAAAATCTTGGTGGACTAAATTAGCATAAATACCGACGCAGGAGAAAAGCATGAGAGGTATAATAAATAATATTAATGGAAGTTTATTTAATTTATTCATTTGATGTGTTTTTTTATTGTTTAATATTTTAGTGCTTAATATTACAAAGGCGGCTACTTTTAGTCAATAAAGAATGCGTTTGATAATAAATCTCGAAAAGTTTATAACATTTTTAATATATTATTTTAATAGGATGGCATGGTTATGTCTGTTTCTGGTAATTATGGTGATTTTCAATCGAAGTTAAATGCTTGGGAGAAGAAAACCAAGAACCCGATTTCAGGAGAAAATAAAAAAAGCCCTTTACCTGCGCCAAAATCGTTAGCTAATTCCTCTGGCCAGATCCAAAAAAAAGTTTCAAAGGGATCTGCAAAACCTGAAGATCAAAAAATTCCTTCTATTTTAGAAAGAAAGGAAAAATTGCTTCAATCCTCGTCGCAAAAAGCTGCAGAGCAACCTCCTAAAAAAGATTCAGATAAGACAAATTTACAAAAGCAAACACCATTCCTTAAAAATACAGCATCGACAGCCGAATCATCAAAAAACAAAGGATCGTTGGACCCTTTAAAAGCAAAGGTAGATCTCGTTGTGAATAATTGCAACGAATGCATTGAAGAATTAATGGGGGGAAATCTGCAATTTGAAATTCTGCAAAAATTAAAAGATAATAAAAAATTAGCAAAACAAATTTATAAAGATCCGAAAACTCCAATTGAGTTAAAAAAGTCTATTGAAAAAATACTCAAACAATACGATGAGCTGGTAGAAAGTTTTCAAGTGTTAAGAACTCTTAGAGGCATGAGCAAAGAATTAAGAGGAAATGAAACTTGTATCCTTTCCAATCGTTTTCTCCAAGTTGTTACACTTAACCTTGTAAATGCATTAAAAATAGAAGAATTAA
>Ga0207105_1067_pt1 | contig 26115 bp, 16 predicted proteins | sample Alteio_BWMinHeat_77_FD_153569 | JGI IMG/M metagenome (GOLD analysis project Ga0207105, IMG submission 153569) | Enriched cells from forest soil in Barre Woods Harvard Forest LTER site, Petersham, Massachusetts, United States -... | ecosystem: Environmental > Terrestrial > Soil > Temperate forest >... | reverse complement strand
TGAGGATGTTGAAAAGAACCGCACACGAGGCGACGACGCCGGCGAAGCGGTAATATCCCACCATAGCCACAACAACTAAGATGAGGGCGACTAAGGAAGCAACAATACCTCTTGTGCGCTCTTCTTTACCAAGCTCTGGGCTGACGTTTTCTTCCGACAAAATGCGCGGAGTAAAGCTAAGCGATCCCGCCTTTAAGTCGGCAGCCAGCTGATTGATCTCCCTTTGGGAAAAACGACCGCTGATAGTAGCTCCATCGCGCAGGGCCGCTCGGAGAGCCGGCTGACTGATGACGGTGCCATTGAGAATCACAGCCATTCTCCATCCGCGTCCTTGCGAATAGGCCTCTTTAGGCGTTCCTGCAATTCTATCTTCAGCAAACTGTGAAGTCCACGCATAGAAATCATCTCTGGGATTTCCTGGCTGGGAGCCTTCATAGTAATTTTTGACATTGAAGGACAAGATATTGCCCTCAGTGGGATCGAATCCGACTTGAATGTTCGTCAGATTGGAGCCTTCCAATGCAAAATTATGGAAGAGGAAGAGCAGAGGATGAGACTGGCCTTCCCATTGCGAGAAATCGTCGCCGCGCATCATGGCAACAGTAGAGACTGTGTCATTGAATGCATGGCTCGCATTTTTTTCTTTGGGGTTAGGCAAGCGCAAACCGCTCTCATAGAGGATTTTTGCATTTTCGCTGCGAGGACGCATTTCAGCGCCATCAACTTCAGCACCAAGGTGCTGCCAAGCGATTTCATTAATGCTATCGATATCTTTGCGGTTAGTGACGACGGCTTCGTTCCAAACACCTTGCAAAAACTGTTCGACTTGATCTTTTAAATTAGGGTTGGATCTGCCAAATTTTTCATTAACGACATGGAAATACATCGCCGATGCTTTGACAAGATCTGAAGCGGACAAATTTTGCGATCCGGGAAAATCCAAAATGATATTTTGGTTTTCAATGCGGATAGTGCGCTCTGAAACACCCATTTTGTTGATGCGTGTATAAAGCTCATTGACCGCTTGCTTCACATCATCTGGATTTGTGACAGCATGTCCATTATGATCTAGCAGACCGATACGCACAGTTTTTCCTCCGGACAAATCCAAGCCCCATTTAAGGACTTTGCGATCGTCGCCGCGGAAGTATTTAACGAAATTGATTTTGAAGTTTTGCCAATAGACATTTTTTGTCGGATAAGGCACTTGATACTTGCTAGTGACGTTCAGGTCAACTTGTGCAGCCGCGTATTCTTCTTTCCACTTCAATAAATCTTCTTGCTTGAGATCGTCGATCTGATTCAACGTCAATATCCGCTGCTCCACATCGGTAAAATCAAGCACAGCAAAGCGTTTGCTGCCTTTGACTTTGAAATCTTCGCGTGTCGCTTTGATAAGGTTATTGTAATAGCCGTCGAGTTCAAAGATATAGTCTTTGCTAAACTCAGGAGCCATCCCGTAAGAAGATCCCGGATAGCCGATGAAGCCATTAAGCTGCATAAGTTTGCTTAAGTTAGCCAAATCTTCAGTCAAAAGCTTGCTTTCCGGCGCATCAGCTGTGGCTTGCGCTTTTTGAATGATCGCATCCATGCCGCGTGCTATCACATAAATCGACTCTGTTTTAAAGCCGGCGGGGGGCTCTGCGCTGTACATGGCAGGAGCATAAATGACCAATCCCAGCTTTTGTTCTTCGGGCTTTAAAGTTTTATAAGTGTTGTAGTCATAAAGAGGATAGACCTTGCGGGCAAGGTCGGGATGCTTGGGAGCCCAAAGTGTCGCAATTTGATCTTGAAGCTGAAGACTTTGTTTTTGTGCGACAAAGCCCAGATCAAAAGTTAAAAAGCTCGAACTATTTGTCAGAGCATTTAACGTGACAGCAAAGGTTTCATCGTAGGGTTGAATCGATTCGTCAGCTTGACGTGAAGCTCTGGCTATATCATTAATGACAAGTTGATTGACCTTGTCATGAATGATGGACTGAGCTTCAGTTTTGTTTTCATTTTGAAGGATCTTTTGAACATCATCATAAAATTGAAGCTCAACTTTATCATTATTCCAGTCGATAACAAGGGCTTGGACAAAAGGATTGCGTCCTTCTAAGCTGACGACTTGCAGGGAATCTTGCGGGCTTATTTTTGCTTTGGATTTAGCCAATGTTGCTCGAAGCATCTCGGCAGTCAAAGGATTTTTAGCTGCCTTAAATTCAGCAATATTTTTGCGAATGATTCCATTTGCCGATTCAAGACTGATGCGCTGTTTATCAAGCAAAAGAACTTGCTGCTCTTGCGAAGGATCTACTATCAGCCCTTGATTTTTTTGATTTTGAATCTCTTTGGCAAGAGAGTCTTTTTGAGTAGAGATCTTTTGACGCAGAGAATCCAAACGCGTTACAAACTTTTGCATTAAATCAGCTTTATCAGAGGCGTTAATTTGGCTGATGTTTGCGTAATATCGCTTAAGAAGATGAGGAGTTTCGTGTAATACGCTCTGGACTTCGGCGATGTCTCTAGCTATAGCCATGGCTAAGTCATCATAGCGATTATCATTAGGGTTTTGAACAATAGCTTCGATTTGACCGGCTTGTGAAGATGGTCCTCCGAAAGCTAGCCCTAATTGAACAGCGCGATCGAAAACCATATCTTGATAAGCAGGATCTATTTGTCCTTCTTTAGTGTGCTTTGGAACAAAGCGGAACAACTTATCAATCTCTTGGGGGTCGAGATGAACGTTAATTTGCCTTGCGACCGTAACTTTGGAAGCATCGACAGAAGAAGGAGCTTCAGGATAAAGCTCTAGCTGTGACGGAACAAAGGGAACTAAGCTTCCGGCCTTTGGCAGAAATCTTTTAAATAAAGCAGCGTCATTTTCATTTTGGAAAGTAAGATTGATAAAACGTGGATTATCCGACTGAAGTTCTAAAGAGGTCGGTTTAATGCCCAAAAGCTTGCAAAACGAGTAGAGCCACGCTTTAGCATCTTCTTCTAAATTATCGACGCGTGTGACAATGCCCGCAGCAACGCCTTGAGCTCGTTCAGCATCAATAGGACTTTTTAGGGGCCTACTATAAAAGAAGACCGTGGGCAAAATGTTATAAAGTGTTAGGACGATAACGGCAATGATCAGATAGAATTGCCAATTTTTTTGTTTTTCCATGGCGACTCGTTCCCTTCTGTATTGATTTTTTACAGCTCAAAAGTCATTTGAAGCTGTGACTTTGATCTTGTTTTGCAAAGTGACAGATTAAAAAGAATAAACTAAAGAATTAAAAGGCGCAAGAAAAAAGGAGGGAATATTGGAGGAGCGAATTCAATGTCGCCTCTAACACTGTCGAAAGAGCGACACAAATGGCCGAAGATGAGAAGGGTGAAGAGCTAAAGCTCTTCATCCTTCCGCCTTCATCTTTAGAGTTTATGCACTCGCTGGCGCAGCAGTCGTCGTGTTAACAGCTTCTTCGTCTTTATCGGCTTGAGCTTTTTCAGCCGTTAAAGCTACGAATTGGCGGTTAAGGTTTCTAACAGCAAAGAGCCATACGACGATAATTGCAACCATTACAGCGGCAACATAAGGTGTAATCGCTGCTACGGTTCCAAGGACAATCACAAGACCTTGTTGAATGAATGCTCCACCGGATTTCCCAAGGCGAGCTCCAACAACGTCAATGGCAGCTTTACCTTTGACTTTGGATTCTTGGTCAAGCGGAATATACGCCATTTCTTTGGTCGGATCAAACAGCGAATATTTCGTTGATTTGCTCATGATGTTTTGGATCATGCCGAAAACAACAGCCAACATCACTGGTGTGGTACCAAAGTATGCGATAAATCCGACGAGATTGTCTCGGAAAATAACGAACGAGAAGAATGCCGCTCCAGTAGCTAACAACACTATAGGAGTAATTATTGCAGCAAAGCCCCAGCCCTTTTTACGGATGATATAGCCGCCGACAAATAGCATAATGATGGTTACAGCACCGGTGCAGAATGAGAATTTACCCATGAAGGCGTTGTAATCATTAGGATTTGGATATTGAACTTTAATCTGTCCTTTCCAAGTGACTTCAACTAAGTTGATGGAAATTCCATAGGCAATAACGATGAGTGCGATGCACAAGATATATTTCGATTTTACTAGATAGGCAAAGCTTTCGCCCAGGCCCATTTTTGGCTTCGATTTTTTCGCTTTCTTTTCCGCATTAGGATCATAGAAACGAGCATCGGTCAAGACATAGCGGTTCATCCACCAGTAGATGCCGATGACAGCCACGCCGGCGACGACAACCATGGACATGAGATAGTTCAAGGAAACTTGCCATGCATCGACATCGGCAGGTAAAGTCTTGCGAATGTCGGAGAAGTAAACGATAGCAGGTCCAGAAATCAACATCGCCACGTTGCCGCCCAGGCCGAACAGTGTATAGAAACGCTTTGATTCGGTGACACGAGTGATCTCATTGGCAAAGCCCCAGAACATAAGGGAGAGAACAGCGCTTCCCCAGAGTTCGGATAAGATATAGAAAAGCGAATAAGTCCAGTTGCGGTAGCAAGCAACAAGACCATGCAAGCCTAGCGGTAGAATTGATTGGAGATAATCTGCGGAGGCATTAGGATGTAATAACTCGCGATTTGGATAAAGAACATAAACGAAGAAAGCAAAAAAGACGAGAAAGGGAACGATAGCAGCATAAAATAGATTTTCCCTGCTAAGGATATTGCTCAATTTGGCGTAGAGCAGAAGAAAAATGACTGCACAAGGAGCTACGCCCCAAGTCTTTAAAAATAGAATGGTCTCAGGTCCGGACGCTGTTACAACTAAAGTATCTTTTGTATCACGCAATACAGTATAATTAAAGTTGACGAAAAAAAACATCAACAGCATCGGTAGGAGCTTTTTCAGCTCAAACACGTGGACCGGCCAAAAAAAAGACCGTAATTTACCAAATTCCGATTTGGTTTCCTGCGACATATATTTAAACCTCAGATATTCAAAACGTTTTCAAATTTAATAATTTAACTACTGAAAAGGTTTCAGTGTAATTCTATTTTAAGTAAAAAGCAAGAAAAATGTTGGAAAATGGAAGCTATACCGAAACACATTCAAAATTTTGATTTTTGGACTGCGCCAAATCCAAATTTTGAATGTTTCGGTATAAAAGCGATAAAGAAATCGAAATTACCACTAGATTAGCAGCGTCTTTAGTTTCACTTGAAGTTTAATAAGAATATGGAGTGGGGGTATGCCTTGAGGCATAAAAAAAACCTTCGAGGTTTTTTCTCTATTTTGCTTTGCAATCATCTGCAAAAAAATCGGGGAAAAAGCCAACGAAGGCACATAGAAAATTCTATAACTGCATGATATGTAGTAAAATGCTTAGCTTACGCCTACAGGTGTAGCTGCAGCAATAGCATTATGACTAGTGATTGTTTCTACATAAGATTGCCATAAGTCTTGATCGATTTTTCCATGTCTGATCGAAGCAATAAGCTCACGCTTAATCGTGCGAAGATCTTTTTTAGGGGTTAACTTGCGAATCATATCTTTATCACCGGCAAGGCGGGCCATGTTCAACATGCGCTCGATATCTTGTTTTGTAAAAAGAAACTGATCGCGGCGTTTACGTGAACCACGGGCTGCGCGTTGCTTGGGCGGCACAGTTGATGGTTTATCGATATTAATGATATATTTCTGAATAAGAGTCGTTAAATGCTCCGGTTCCTCTGTTTTCATTTTACGCATTGTAAAATGATGAATATAACCACCTGTAGATACGGGAAGATAACGACAAATGTCATTTTCTTTTTTTCCGCCAATTTTCTTAATTGCGCTATGAATCAGCGTTTCGAGTTGTTTCATTGTTAACCTACCTTAATTTGGATTTTCTTAATTTCTTGTTTCAAACACTTTTGCAATATAGGGAACAGCGCTTTTTATTGTTCCCTTAATTTATTAACGGGAATTTATAGATTTATACGAATTTCCTGCAACACAAAATTTAAAGAATCTAGTTAAATGGAATGAAAGATCAATCTCTACATTTATCAAGTGTAGACAAATTCATGTATAGAATGATGTTTTTGTCATTTTGTACTTAAAGTGATTAGAATCGATACCACTATTTAAAGCTTTGATAGGAATCGCATAATCTTGTAAACTCACCCTTCCATTATTAACGTCACAATTGGAGGGTCTAATGCCCTTAACGATGTATAAGCCCACAGAAAAAAAAACTTTATCCCAAATTAAGCACATCATCGCTATTGCAGCCGGTAAAGGAGGTGTTGGAAAATCTTCTGTGACGGTTAATTTAGCTCATGCCCTTAAAAAGCTTGGCTATACCGTAGGTATTATGGATACTGATATTTATGGACCATCAGTTCGCAAGATGCTCCCTGAAGATCGCCTACCTGCGCAACAGGGAAAAACAATCATTCCCGCGCTTTGCCATGGCATTCGCATGATCTCGATGGCTTATTTTCGCAAGGAAAATGAAGCCTCTGTTGTTCGAGCTCCGATTGCTAATAATGTGATTTCTCAATTTATTTTTAACGTGGATTGGGGCGCATTAGATTATCTGTTGATTGACTTTCCACCGGGTACAGGCGATATACAGTTAACGCTTAGCCAACAAGCTAGTCTAACAGGGGCTGTAATGGTGACGACACCGCAAGATGTGGCTGTGCTGGATGTGCGCAAAGCAATGAATCTGTTTAAGCAAGTTCAAATTCCAATCGTCGGCATTGTTGAGAATATGAGTTATTATTATCATGAAAAGACGCAAGAAACCCTATATCTCTTTGGCAAAGGCGGCGGCGAAAAGCTTGCTCTGGAGATGGGAGTTCCTTTTCTTGGAAGCATTCCTATCGACCCTGAATTGTCTCAGAGTGCAGATCAAGGAAAGTCCCTTTTTCACGGAGACAATTCTCATTTAAATTCCACTGTCAATGCTTTTCTCATCTTGGCCAATCAGGTAATTGCACATGCTGATGCATTAGCAATGCATTCCAAAAACTGCCTTCAAAACTTTGAACTTATTTGGAGAGAAATGCAATGACAGTAGCTTTCCTTGTACGAGATATAAAACAAGAAGATAATTTTACTTTTGCAATCGAGTGGAGCGATGGAAAGACTTGCCATTACCGTTTGAGTGATCTGCAGAAGTGTTGTCCATGCGCTAGCTGCCATGAAATAAAAGACAAAATTATTAATAGGGATGTGCAAGCTAAGCGCATTGTCACGATTGGGCGTTATGCCCTGCGAATCGAATTTACATCGGGATGTTCGTCAGGAATTTATGGTTACGACATGCTGAGATCAATAGGGTGCAAATGAAGCATTATCTTTTTTTCCTTTTTGCATTCATTGCCTTGACGATGTTGAGTTGCTCTTCGGCGCAAAATCGTCCGGCTAATCATTTGCAACAGTGGATGACACCCAATGGAAAAATGAAAGTACTAACAACGATTAGCATGATTGGCGATTTAGTGCAGCAAGTTGGCGGAGAATATGTTGATAATATGACTCTGATATGCGGAGAACTTGATCCTCACTCTTATCAATTAGTAAAAGGAGATGATGAAAAATTAGCCTATGCAGAGCTTATTTTTTATAATGGGCTTAATTTAGAACATGGCCCGAGTTTACAGCGCCATTTGAAAAGCAATTCAAAAGCAATTGCTCTCGGAGATCAAATTCAGAAACAGGATCCCTCTTTAATTTTGCGATATCAAGGTCGCAGCGACCCGCATATTTGGATGGATATCTCACTATGGATAAAAACAGTGCCATTTATTGTCCAAGCTTTAAGCGAAAAAGATCCCTCGCATGCCGATGCCTACCACCGCAATGGCGAAGCACTCATATCCCTCATGCAACTTGCACATGAAAATATCCTTAAAGAAATGCACACTATTCCTGAAAACCACCGTTACTTAGTGACAAGCCACGATGCTTTCAATTATTTTGCAAGGGCTTATCTTGCTAACGCCGAAGAAAGAGCAAATCAGGATTGGCAAAAACATGTGGCTGCTCCTGAAGGTCTCTCTCCAGAGAGCCAGCTAAGCGCTCTTGATATCACTATGATTATTAATTATTTGCAAGAACACGATGTCCATGTGTTATTTCCCGAATCCAATGTCAGCAAAGATTCGATTAAAAAAATTGTTTCAGCAGGCAAAGAAAAAGGCTTATCGCTTACAATAGCGGACGTGCGTCTCTATGCCGACGCGATGGGCTCCCCGGGATCGGAAGGAGATACATATTTAAAAATGATTAAATTTGATGCAGAAGCCATAGCAAATTACTTAAAAAAAAATGGGAATAGCTGAACTTTACATGGAAGAACAATCACAGCCTGTTCTGCAAACCTATCAACTCACTGTCAATTACGACAAAACACCGGTTCTTTGGGACATCTCCCTTGAAATTCCCAAAGGACTGCTAGTTGGCATCATTGGCCCTAATGGTGCTGGAAAAAGCACTTTTATCAAAACTGCTTTAGGCCTAATCAATCCCCTATCAGGCAAAGTCGAATTTTTTGGAAAACCTTTGAAAGCTGTCCGACAAAGAGTGGCTTATGTCCCTCAGCGCGAGAGCGTCGATTGGGATTTTCCAATTACTGTTTTGGATCTTGTACTCATGGGAAGATATGGAAAATTAGGCTTATTTCACTGGCCGAGCTCCGACGATAAAGCCGCAGCGATCCGTTATCTTGATATGGTCGATATGTCACAATATGGCCACAGGCAGATCAGCCAGCTTTCAGGAGGCCAGCAGCAGCGTGTTTTTATCGCAAGAGCGCTATTTCAAGAGGCCGACATATATTTCTTAGATGAGCCCTTTACTGCCATCGACCTCGCCACCGAGAGGATCATCGTGGACTTGCTATGCAGGCTTAAAGAACAAGGAAAAACGGTTTTTGTTGTCCATCATGACCTAAGCTCTGTCGAAAGCTATTTCGATTGGGTGATCATGTTAAATATGAGGCTTATCGCCTGTGGCTCTATTGCAAAAGCATTCAATCCTCAGAATCTTGCCCTGACATATGGAAAAAGCTATGCACTCTTTGATGAGGCACTTAAGCTTTCGCAGAATAAAACTACAGGCCTAACTTAAAAGACATCTATGGCTTTGTATTCCTATTTTACAGATCCTGTCTTGAGAGCTCCAACGATTGGATGCATGCTCATGTGCCTATGTGCAGCTATAGTGGGAGTGTTTATTTTCTTGCGCAAACAGTCTTTACTAGGTGAATCCCTTTCTCATGCAGCTTACCCCGGCGTAATTATTGGAGTCATGCTAGCAGGCATGTTTCAAGTAAGCGATTCTCAAAGCCTTGCCATACCTTTGTTGATTATGTCGGGAGCCTTCATTAGCGCCATAATAGGATTATGGGTAATTCATTTTCTTGAGCACAAAGTCAAGATACGCAGCGATGCAGCTTTATGTTTCGTGCTCTCTTCTTTCTTTGGCATAGGCATCACCTTCGCCAGCGAAATTCAGTCTTCCCATGGGGTTCTTTATAAACAAGTTCAAGTGTATCTTTATGGCCAAGCTGCGACAATGACAGATATTCATATCATCATTTATGGCTTTTTTTCCGTTTTAGTTGTAGGTGTCGTTTTCTCCCTGCAAAAAGAATTGCAGGTCATGATTTTTGATCGCGATTATGCCAAAAGCCTTGCTATCCCCGTCAAAAGAATTGACACAACAATCTTTATTTTAGTCGTCCTGGCAGTCGTTATAGGCATTCGCTCCGTTGGCGTCGTCCTTATGTCTGCTATGCTCATCGCTCCCGCAGCTGCTGCGCGCCAATTTACCAACAAACTATCCGTTATGCTGTCCTTAGCTGCCTTTTTTGGAATTATCAGTGGATTTTTGGGAAATTATTTTTCCATTGAAGGGTCTTTATATCTCTCAAAGCAATATCCCGGTGTTCGCTTATCAATACCCACAGGTCCTATGATTGTTGTCGTTGCTGCTGCAATCTGCCTTTTTTCTCTATTTTTTGCACCCGAACGCGGCCTAATAGTGCGTCTAATCCGCATTGCACGCTTCCGCTATCAATGTCTCTATGAAAATGTGTTGAAGACATTTTGGCGCTCATCCGGTCAAGACGGGGTTTCTATTGAGTCTTTGGCTAAATATCAAACGATATCACAAACCTATTTGCATCTGATTCTGTATCAAATGTCCCGAAAGGAGTGGATTGCTCATGAAGAAAACGGCCTCTACAGACTGACAACAAAAGGCCAGCAGCAAGCTTCAAAAGTTGTCCGCCTACATCGCTTGTGGGAAGTGTATCTTGCAAACTATTTGGGGGTAGGCGCTGAACGGGTTCACTGCAATGCAGAAGAGATGGAGCATATCCTTACTCCTGAGCTAGAACAGGAATTGACGCTGCTGCTTAATGATCCCAAAATAGACCCTCACCATCAGCCAATTCCTCCTAAGGAGTAAATAAAGATGCCCTTTTACCAAGCTTATTTCAATCCCTATTCAGGACAAAGTTTTCCGGGATTTTTTATCCAGCTTTTTAAAAGAATAGGGTTGGCGTTAAAGGGCGAAGTAGGCGCCGCTGATTTTGTCTCCGATGAGATACAAATTATCATTTTGCTTGGGGTAGCAGCTTCCTGTGCCCTTGTGGGATGCTTTCTTGTTTTACGCAAGACGACGATGCTTGCAAATTCCTTATCACATACGATTTTGCTTGGCATCGTAATCGCTTTTTGGCTAAACCAAGATGGCCTTTTGGAAGAACATACTCCTATCAATATTAAAGCGATGTTATTGGCGGCACTGCTCACAGGGCTTGCAACAACTTTTCTTACGGAATTTTTAACAAAAGTTGCCAGGCTGCAAGAAGATGCCAGCATTGGAATCGTTTTTACTAGCTTATTCGCCCTTGGAATTATTTTAGTCACCCTTCTAACCCGCAATGCCCATATCGGCACCGAAGTGGTGATGGGCAATGTCGATGCTCTGCATTTTGATGACTTTAAATTAGTCTATCTTGTGCTGGCAATGAATGTGGCCATTTTTTTTCTTTTTTTCAAAGAATTTAAAATCACAACGTTCGATCCTGCCTTTGCCAAATCCCTAGGAATATTCCCCATATTTTTTGGTTATCTTCTGATGGCCCAGGTGTCCACAACGGCGATCGGAGCTTTTCGGGCTGTGGGAGTCTTGATGGTCTTAGCCTTCATTACCGGTCCTGTTTTAACGGCGCGTCTTCTGACCCACGATCTTAAAAAAATGCTCTTTACCTCAGTGGCGTTAGGGTGCTTAGCTTCAATCATCGGCGTGGCCTTATCGCGCCATATCTTGTCGGTTTTTGGCACTCCCCTTTCCACCGCCGGAGTAGTTGTGTGTGTCATTGTGGCTATTTTTATCTTGGTTCTTGGCTATAAGCAAGTCATTCTAAGAATAAAGAATAAAAAAAGCGCTGTGACACGTCTGTGATTTTTTTTTACCACAGAGATCACAGAGAACGCAGGGAGAGGAAAAGATGAAGGCGGAAGGATGAAGGGAAAAGTGCAGCAAAAATTTCAAATTTCCTTATCAGTGCCAAGACTAAACGAAATAGAATTTACCTTTCATTCCTTCTTCCGTCTTCATCTTTTCCTCTCCCTGCGTTCTCTGTGATCTCTGTGGTAAAAAATTTACATATATGTCCCTGCACTTTTCCCTTCATCTTTCCGCCTTCATCCTTTTCCTCTCCCTGTCTTCTCTGTGTCCTCTGTGGTAAAATCTTTGCTCACTTATTCCAAAGGCGTTTTTTCGTTGAAGTAGTGGTGCCAACGGCGGAAGGGCTTATGGGAATTTTGAGGGTGATAGGGGCGAACTCTATCGGCCTGCTTGCACTCCTCATGGCAGCAGCCTAGGAATTTCGAGAGGCACTCAGGACAGCATAAGAATAGTTCATTGCAGTCCATGTTGGCGCAATTGTAATAAGTGTCGTTAGCCTCTCCACAGTGGTGGCAGGCACCTATTGTTTTGCTCTCCTTGTTCTCACAAATTGGGGCAGCTAGTCGATCGTCGAAGACAAAGACTTTGCCAAGCCAATGGTCGTTGCCCTGCTGCATGCCGTAGTTAATGATTCCGCCTTCCAGTTGATAGACTTTTTCAAACCCTTTTTCCTTCAAAATAGCGGAATATAATTCGCAGCGGATGCCGCCCGTGCAGTACATCATCACAGGCGTTTTTTTGGGGTCAATGCGTTCCTGAAGCTCCTGAGCATAGCGATCAAAGTCTCGAAAGGTTTCACAAGGGGGTAGCTCGGCGCCTTCAAAGTGGCCGATCTTCCATTCATAATCATTGCGAACATCGAGCAAAACATGTTCGTTTTGCTCTTCGAGCATTTCTTTCCATTGCTGCGGAGCCACATGCTCGCCGCGCTTTTCTAAGCTAACGTCGGCATCAAATGCCACTAATTGCTTGCGGTATTTAATCGTAAGCCTTGGGAAGACATGTTCGTGATGATCTTGTGCTTTAAATTGAATGCCTTGAAATAAGGGTCGTGTGCGCATCCATTCCATATAGCTTGTGGCATCTTCTGCAGCTAAGCTCATTTGGCCGTTAATCCCTTGCTCAGAAATGTAGATGCGTGCTGTGGCATCGCATTTTGCTAAGAAATCCTTATGGATTTTTACTTCTGCTTCGGGATCTTCGATATGAGCAAAGTGATAGTAAGCTAAGATGCGGTAAGGCAAAGACATAATTTTTACTTTTTAAGCTTTAAAAAGAAACAGTATAGGAAAAGAGCTTAAAAAAAACAATCGACTTTATCAGGAACGCAAGGCAATCGCATCATAAAAATAATTTAAAGATGCGCAAAGGGTTGCAAGTATTCTCTCATTGGGGTTTAAGGGGCTTCCGCCCCTTTTTCGGAGTGCGCGTATGGCTTTTCACTAATTTCAGATTAAAGAGAATGCCATACCGCTTTGTAATTTTCGCAGTGTCAACCTCAAGAAAACTCAAGGTCCATGGAGGTATACCCAAAGCGGTACGGCGGATCTGTTTTTCGGCGTTTGATTATTGCCGTACGCGCACTCCGAAAAAGGGGCGGAGCCCCTTAAACCCCTCTAAACCCCAATAATGTTGTTTGCAGTAGGGCTTGATCCGAAGTTTCCCCTAAATTGTTAAAATCATCGGCTAATTTCTTGTTCAATGCATCAAATGATTCCTGTAGATTTAAAGGTTTTTCTTTAAGGAATTGAAAAAAAATCTTTTCCGGTTCTGAAAGGGCAGCAAAATCTTTAGCAATAAGGTTTATTCGTATCTAGCCCAGTTTTTCTGTAAACTGTTTCAGTTTTGTTGCCAGTTTTTGCCATACATCTTTTTGCTCTTTTTTCCCTTTTTTAGTTGCCTTGGTTTCTGGCACATATCAATGCCTTAAAAAACATATTTATTTTTTGTATTTTAATTTATAATTAATACAAGGTATAGTAAATAACTCTTATCAACACGAGGTCTTATGAGTGCTACAACAAATCATTTTCATCAAAATGTTATTTCTTTAAATAAGCCTGAAAGCATTCTCGTTACAGATAAATTTGAAATTATTGCAAAAGGGTCGTTTAAAGGACGTATCATCAAGGCTTTAAGCACTTTTTGTCGAGCCATTACCAAGGGCAAATTTGACCCTACCCATATAAAAGCAGATAAAGCAGCTCAAGCCGTTTATAAAGCTTGTGAGGGTCAATGCGAAAAAACCCATAAAGCCCTTGCCGATGATGAGTTCAATGCAGCTTTGAAGTTTTTAAATTCAATTGCCGGTAAAACAAAAAATCACAAAATGCGCGATGAGATCGTCAAACAGGCTAACAATTTGATTAAGCTCAATGATCAATATAGTACCATACCTGCAAAAAAAACCACTTTACAGCTTGAGACATCAGGTAAAACCAATCTATCTATTGAAAATCAAGAGCCTTCGCAAATTGATCAAAGTCCTTCCAGTGAATTAAAAGGCTCTTTAACTGAACAAGAAAAACCACCCGCAGAAGACCCAAAAAAATCCTCTATTAATAAGCCAAAGGATACCTCTTCACATGAGGATAAAACAGTGAAGGAAGAGGGTTCTGTAACAGAAATAAAGCCTTTAAAGCAGCCTGAAGTTCCAAAAGAAATCCCAGTACCAGAGCCAAAAAAAATCTCTATCGATGAAGCTCAAAAAAGTTTAGAGAGTGGAATCAAGCTACCGCAAAAAACGCTCGATCGAATTAAAGAGTTGATGCCAAAAATTTCCGGAGGAAAAGACGACCCAGGCATCAAACAACTAGGAGGCCGTACTTTTGCTGTCTTTGCAATTCCAGAAGAGCCCAACTTCATATTTAAGATGCGTAGATGCAATGTAACTCATGATTTTGGTTCAAACACGCAATGGGGAATCGGAGGAAGAGAAGACACCGAAAAGCTTTTTAAAAATAAAGTCAAAGCAAAAAAGGTAATCATGGAGAATAACCTAGACCGCCTCACTTTGCCTAAGGCTAAACTCTATGAAATTCCCGTTAAGAATGAAAACTATGAGTATACCTACGCTTTAATTGCTGAGAAGCGTTTGCCAATAGATGAGGGTAAATATGAACAAGAAGACCTTTACTACAATAATGCGGAGCATCTTGAGGTGCCGGTAAAGCAATTGGCTAAATTTATTTATGAAACGGGCGATAATGAGGTCTCCTTTGATACCTATCCCGTTTTGCAAGATGGACCAAATCTCCGCATTGGAGTCATCGGTTTGGAAGAGTTGGGGAAAGATCCCGCCCAAGGTTTTTGGGATAGCGATTGGCATAGCCAAAAAAGCCTTGTTAAGATGATGCCCAGCGAGAAGTTAATCGATCTTGTCATCACTGAAGCTCAAAATTATAAGATAACCTTCATGCGAAAGGGATTTGTTGGACTAAAGGAAGAGAGCTTTGAGGATGTTAAATCCTCCCAAATGAACGCCATAAAAAGACATGATGCTTATGAAAAACTTCACAAGGATAGAAACATTAAAACTGGCGCTGAACCCGTGATAACGTTGGATGAAATAAAAAATTTAGGGCTAGATCTCGAAGAGACATGGGAGTACAAAGGGAAGACCTATAAATTAAAAGATGCCGTTGAATACGTTGTAGGATGGATCAATGATAGCATTAAGGAAAAAGCAAAAAATAAATCTCTGCATGTCAAGGTTAAGCGGGATGTCCGTATTCCGATTAACCATGAACCCTTGATCACCTATCAAAATCTTGGCCTTCCGGAGAAAGAAGAAATTAAAACTTGGAAGCAGGAAAGCCAGCTTTGGTTGCATCGCATCTGCCTAGCCCTTCGCGAAAAAGGCTTTATCTACGACTATGGACACGGAGGCCACGGTTATTGGATCCAAGCTTAAGGATACCGAAACCCATTAAAATGTAACGGTTCAGATACCCTGACGAAGGAGGGATATCTGAACAGTTACTTCAAAATTTGGATTTTTGAATGTGTTTCGGTATAATCACTGCTCTTTTGATCTCAAAAACCTTATCGCAGAAGCTAAAAGGAACTGCAAAAAACTGCGGCAGCACATACGCGTTAAACTAACACAAGTGCTTATTTATAAACGATTTGAAATAAAAAAATTTATGCCGTTCTTACAGAACTCTTTTTTTATTTATCATTTTCCCAGGCCTCTCGCTGCGCTTCGGCCTGGGCTGTGTTATTATGGTCTTTCAGACCATTGAAAGACAATTTTTTTAAAATGTACTTATTTCATGGCCTGAAAGGTCTTTATATCATAGCCCAGGCCGAAGCGAAAGCGAGAGACCTGGGTTATCTTCAAAGGAATGATTGAGTTCTGTAAGAACGGCATAATTTTTTATGGCAACATTGAAAGACAATTTTTTTAAAATGTACTTATTTCATGGCCTGAAAGGCCTTTATATCATAGCCCAGGCCGAAGCGCAGCGAGAGGCCTGGGAAAATGATAAATAAAAAAAGAGTTCTGTAAGAACGGCATAATTTTTTATGGCAACTTTGTGAGAACGAGCAGTGACGCCCTCGTCACATCATAAGCAGGTAATCGACAGGTAAACCGCTGATAATAGGTGTGTTATGTTAGCTTAACGCGTATATGCGGCAGCAGTTCCTCTTTTTTTTTAGCTTAGGGTCTATGAAGGCTTGCTGTCGCTACACTCCAAAAATAAATATTTTTTTGGTATTCTGAATTCTAGACTCTGGATTTCTTTTACCCTTGACATTCTGCAATTTGCAGTTACAATATAAAAAATACTGAAAAATTTTGGAGAGCCTGGATGCTTTCGTGGCACACCCCTGCAGAAGATCCTTTATGGGTCTATCCCAAAGAAGATCCCCAGTGGAAAGAAAGCATCATCAAAGAATTTAAAATTCACCCTGTGACGGCGCAAATTCTCGTTTCGCGCGGCTTCACAAGCTTAGAAGAAATTCATAACTATCTCTACGCCAAATTGCCAGACCTGCACGATCCGTTTCTTTTAGCTGAGATGCCCCAAGCCGTCGACCGCATCTGCCGCGCTCTGCAGAATAAAGAAAACATCTTAATTTATGGCGATAACGACGTCGATGGCATGACCGGCACGGCCCTGTTGACGGAATTTTTTCAATTCATCGGCGCCAACGTCTTCTTTTATGTCTCCAATCGCGGCACTCATCGCGAATCCTTGATCGTTGAAGCCTTAGAGTACGCTCTAAAAAATCAATGCAAGCTTCTGATCACCGTGGATTGCGGCATCACCGCCGCCGCTGAAATTGCCAAAGTCGTCGAGCAAAATGTCGATGTCATCATTACAGACCACCATGAGCCTACTGACAAAATCCCGCACTGCATCGCCACTTTAAATCCTAAGTTAGTGAACAACTCCTATCCTAATCGCGACTTAACCGGCGTAGGCGTCGCCTTTAAGCTTGCTCACGCTGTCACTAATCAACTTGTCGATGATGGCAAAATTCCCCCTAAAAAAGTCGATTTAAAGCGCTATCTCGATCTAGTGGCTCTTGGAACCGTCGCCGATATGGGATCTTTGCTTGGCGAAAATCGCATCTTAGTGCGCTATGGTTTGCGCCAATTGCGCAAAACCAAACGCATCGGTCTTGCAAAACTTGTCTCAATTTCCGATGTCGATCTCAATGAGATCACTACCTTTATCATTGCCTCAAAGATAGCCCCAAGGCTTAATAGCTTAGGCCGCATCGACGATCCTCAAAAAGGGGTGCAGATGCTTTTAATCCGCAATGCTCAGGCAGCGGAGAAGATGGCTATTGAGCTGGATTTGAACAATATTGAACGCCAAAAAATCGAAAGAACCGTTTCTACAGACGTCGACAGCGCCATTCTTTTGCATCCGGAGATTCTCAATCGCAAAGCCATCGTCATGCAATCTGACAAATGGCATCCGGGCGTTATTGCGATCATCTCAGCGCGCATCGCCAAGCATTACAATCGCCCCACCGTCATGATCGCCATGGATAAAGATATCGGCAAAGGCTCCATTCGTTCTATTCGGGAATTTCCTCTGCTTTCTGTTTTGAAGGATAGCGCTGACATCCTAGTCAATTTCGGAGGTCATGATTTTGCAGCTGGCTTGACGATCAAGACGCAGAACATTGAAGAATTCACTCGTCGCTTTATTCAAGCTGCCGATGATCAATTGCGCGATCATGATGTTATGACCAAGCTCAATCTCGATGCCGAAGTCTTTTTTCAGGATCTCACGTTCGATTTCATGGAATCGATTCGACTTCTGGAGCCCTTTGGCAATGAAAATCCGCCTCCGGTGCTCTACGCCGACGCTAAACAAGCGTGGCCTCCTAAAGTTGTCGGTAGAACCCATCTTAAGTTATTTTTGGAGCAAGGCGACCGCATTTTGGAAGGCGTTGCCTTTAACAAAGCCGATCATAGCCCTCTTCTGCGTAAAAAAGATTTAACGCTCCGCGTGGCTTTTACCCCTCAAATTAGCGATTTTCAGGGACCAAGCATTCAGTTGATGATTCGCGATTTTTTAATCCGTGAACCGGCGACCGTAAAATAGCTTAATCATGTTAGAGCTCCACGATATCATTACAGGTGAAGTTGTTGGAATGGCCTTTGGTGGTGCAGGAATTGTGCGCCATGACGGCTTTGTCATTTTCGTCCCCTTTACAGCACCTGGAGATAAGGTGACATGCCGCATTACGCAAAAGAAAAAATCATTTGCCAATGCGGAGCTCATTGCCATTGAAAGAGCAAGCCCTCAAAGAACAAAGCCGCTCTGTCCCTATTTTGGAGCATGCGGCGGCTGTCAATTGCAGCATCTTCTTTATCCTGCCCAATTGGAGTGCAAGGAGCATGATGTTGAAGATGCTTTAAAGCGCATCAGCCATCATAAAGAGAAAAGCGTTCTTCCTGTAGTTGGCGCTGAGCAGCAGTGGGCCTATCGCCGCCATATCACTTTAAAATTAAGGCCAATGGGCGATGCCTTTGAAGCCGGCTACGTCGCCATAGACAATGTCTCATTGATTAAAGTTAAACAATGTCCAATTTTTGTCGAAATCAATGATACAATTCTTCAAGAAGTTCAACAAGTGGCTCAAAGTCTAAAAAATACTTCTAAAGAAGACGGTAAAGTCGCTATTTTCAAAAGCGAAAATCGACGGTTCCTACTTCATTTTCATTTTCAATATCTTCCTCCCAATGCCGTTGCAGCCATGGAAAATGCTTTAAGTCAATTCAAAAATTGGCGCGGTGTTGTTCTTAGCAGCCGCAACCGGACCATCACGTTCGGAGAGACTCAATCAATTTTTGAAGTGGATCAACTCAAGATTGCATTTTCTACCAAAGCCTTTATTCAAAATCATCCAGAACAAAGCGTCAATATCTACAGAGAAATCTGCCGCATAGCGCAAGCATCCAATGCCAAAAAAATTCTCGATTTGTATTGCGGAATAGGGGTCTTATCCCTTCTTTTAGCATCGCATGGGCATCTTGTCAAAGGGGTGGAATTTAATCCTGAAGCCATCGGATTGGCGCAACATAACGCGAAAATCAATGGGATCGAACACGTTTCATTCACACAAGGCGATGTCGCAGAAAAGCTAGGCGACCTTATTAATCATTTTAGGCCGGATTTAGTGATAGCCAATCCGCCGAGAACGGGACTGGAAGCTAAGGTTGTGAATATTTTAGTAAGTTCGGGTATCAGGGAAATTATCTACATTTCCTGTATGCCATCGACGCTAGCTAGAGATCTAAAGATGTTGTGTGAAGAAAGCTATCACTTAAAGCAGTGCCAGCCCTACGATATGTTTCCTCAAACGGCTCATGTGGAAACAATTGCCCATTTAATCCAGAAGTGAAAGGAGAAAGAAAGGACTAAATCGTCCTAATCTTTACACCCTTCAGCAGTCCATATGTTAGCTAGCTTTGCGCTTGCTTTTTTTGCTTAGATACTCTTCGCGGTAAGCGTTGGCATCTTCAACGTAAACTACCCATGCAGCACCTTTACGGTGAGCTTTGAGCAAGCCGATACGTGTAGCATAATAAATTTTTTGCGCAGGAACGCTTAGCATGCGAGCCACTTGATTAACTGAATAATAGCCTCTTGTGTTGTCGAATAGCAATTCCCCATTAAACATCGATTTTGTGCGGGAATATTTCTGTTTGCGATAGGCTTCTAAATCATCAAGATGGATTGTCCATCGCGTAGTTTCTTTTTTTGCTTTCAGTTTGTTCAACTTAATTGCAACGTAGATAGCTTGCCGGGTAACTTTGTTTAACCGAGCAGCTTCAGTGATCGAAACAACCTTATTTTCAGGCTGATCCTTCACAGTTTCCTTTGTTTTAGGCATTTTTAACCTCCATGTATCTTATTTTATTTTTTTTAAACAACCTAAAGTATTGCTTTTGACATATCCCTTTTCCAAGCTTAACAGAGAGAAGGATTTCGATATGTTTCTATTAATTACGTAACTCATTCAACTACTAGAGCTTATGAGTTAGACTTTTGTAAAACTCTGATAATTGAAATTTCATAAAACAATGATTTTTACATAGAAAAGAATTGAAATCAAGCTTTTTTTACAAGAATTTTACAAAAAATTTACAAACTATGAATAGTCAACGGAATGCCGACAGAATTTGAGGTGTCAGAGGTCAAATTTGACAAGTTAAAATATATACTCCAATCGGGCAGAATGTTAAGTTTTGTGCTTGTGCGGTATAGACGCATCCAACGCGAGAGAGAAATGAATTGGAATAAAAGAGTTTAAGCAAGTAAAGTAACTTTCAAGTATTTAAGAAATTAACTTTCGGATTTTTCATGCTGCGCCAAGCTCTCTTTTTAATATTAGTCGTGTTACTTGCTCCCTGGATTGCCACTGCTAAACTTCCCGATCTAGATTCTGCATCTGTAACACAGATGGTCCAAGAGATCATGAAAGCTCACGCCACTTATAAAAAACTCACTCCTCCTCTGATAAAACGCATCCTCCAAAATTATCTTGAAGAATTGGATCCTAATAAAAGCTATTTTATTGAACCTGATATCCATCAATGGCTTGAACCATCCGATGAAACACTCAATCAAATTCTGCAAGAATATAACCAGGGTAATTTCAAAGTTTTTGAAGAGATCCAACGCACAATGATTCATGCCATTCAACGCCGGCATGAATTAGAAAAGCAAATCAATATCGCCGACCTTCCAAAGCATGTTAATCCCGAAGAGTTTAAAGACATGAAATGGACGAACAATGCTCATGATTTACTCACACGTCTGATCCGCATCAAAGCTATTCAAATTGAAACGGCTTCGAAACTAAACGAAGACTTAAAAGAAAAGTCCTTTCAAAGAATCGCCAAGCGCCAAGCTAAATATGAAGAAGTCATCTTAAATACCGATCCTGTGCAACATAAGCGTCTACTCCTTTCCAATGTGCTGAAAGCAACAGCGTCAGCACTTGACGCCCATACAGCTTATTTTACTCCTGAAGAAGCCACACAGTTTATGATCAACGTCCAGCAGCGCCTCTTTGGAATCGGCGCACAGCTCCGCGATGATATCAACGGCTTCACCGTCATTAAAATCATCGAAGGCGGACCAGCCGCCTTGGGCAAAGAATTGAAAGTAAAAGACCGCATCATTGCCGTCAATGGCGAACCTGTAGTCGGCATGGATATCGCCGATGCCGTTGAGCTCATTCGGGGCGAAGAAAATACGCCGGTTGTATTGACAGTGATCCGGGAAACCTCCGAAGGAGACCACAAAAAAGAGGAAAAACTCGATGTCACCTTACGCCGTGGCGAAGTCGTTTTAAAAGATACCCGCTATGAATCTGCTTACGAACCTTTTGGCGATGGTGTGATTGTTTATCTGCGTCTTTATTCCTTTTATCAAGATCCTGAAAGTTCATCTGCAACGGACTTAAGCAAAGAAATTCAAAAAATGAAGGAAGAGCACAAAGTCAAGGGCCTCATCTTGGACTTGCGTTACAATTCCGGCGGAATGCTTTCACAAGCAGTGGCAGTTTCTGGTTTGTTTATCACTAAAGGCGTTGTCGTTTCCATTAAAGATGATGACGGCAAGATTCAACACTTACGCGATCTTGACGGCAAAGCCATTTGGGATGGGCCGCTCATTGTTCTTATTAATAGGGCGAGTGCTTCGGCCTCAGAGATTGTGGCTCAGACCTTGCAAGATTACGGCAGAGCCCTCATCGTTGGCGATGACCACTCCTATGGCAAAGGAACTTTCCAGACATTCACTCTCAACACGACATCAAATAATGTCGTCAATCCTCATGGCGAATACAAAGTCACCCGGGGCAAATATTACACCGTTTCGGGAAAATCGCCTCAGCTTACCGGGGTTTTATCCGACGTTACTGTCCCAGGAGTACTCTCTGAAACCGAAATTGGAGAAAAATTTGCTAAATATCCTTTGGAAAACGACCGCATCAAGGAAAACTTCGACGACGATCTTTCCGACATTCCCTATGCCCAAAGAGATAAAATTCGCAAACTTTATAAATTCGATCTTCAGCCTCGTTTGACTATCTATTCAAAGTATTTGCCCACATTAAAAGGCAATTCCACCGAGCGCCTTGTTCAAAATAAGAATTACCAAAACTTTCTCAAAGAATTAAAAAAGAAAGACCCCGATGAAGAAAACACAGAGGATTTTGGACAAAATGATTTGCAGCTCACAGAGACTTATAACATCATGAAAGACCTCATTCTTCTGCAGCACTCTTAGCAAGAAATTTTACACCACAGAGATCACAGAGAATACAGGGAGGAAGACAAAGCTAAAAGCTGAAGGCTAAAGAATGAATGAAGGAAAAATAAAACGAGAAAAGGGTCAATGATATATTCTGACTTTATTGTTTTCTTGCCTTTTTCATCCTTCATCCTTTAGCTTTGTCTTCCTCCCTGAACTCTCTGTGATCTCTGTGGTAAAAATCATATTTGAAAAATGTTTTTTAATGTCTCAGGTCCTGCCGTTTTGAAACACCTTCTTGATAAAATTCACAAATTCAGCTATTTTTAAGCAGATTTTTTAGATGCTGGATGGCGTTGTTGAATAAATGACCGTGAGTTCAGTCGCCCTTCGCATTCGCTCCGGGCTCTAACCCTGTGATGCCCGTTCCCACAGTTCTTTCGCGCTACGGCGCTCAGTCACTGTGGGCTATAGTCGGGACATCCTCCGCATGCGCTCCGGATTTAGGGCAAAAAAAACGTTCCTTATGCTCTAGAATACATATGGGATATCTCTCGATATGGACTCTAGGACATAACTACCTTTTTTTTGCCTTAAGTCCGGAGTGAAAACGTAGGACGACGCGATCATAGAGCCCACAGTGACTGAAGCGATTAGCGAAGGAACTGTGGGGATAGAGAAACATATGGATAGAGCCCAGAGCGAATGCGGAGGGCGACTGAACTCACGGCCATTTATACAATATGTTCTGGAATCTGGATTCGTATTATTAAAAATTAGTTAGGGAAAAAATTATGTCAGTTCGCGTGCGCATCGCCCCTTCTCCCACAGGAGATCCCCATGTAGGCACCGCCTATATGGCTTTATTCAATTTGATTTTCGCCCGTCATCACAAAGGAAAATTCATCCTGCGCATTGAAGACACCGACCGCACGCGCAGTCGTCCTGAGTATGAACAAAACATCTACAAAGCATTGCACTGGAGCGGAATATCTTGGGACGAAGGCCCCGATGTCGGAGGCCCCTATGGACCTTATCGTCAATCCGAGCGTTTTGATATTTATAAAAAACATGCCTATGATTTGCTGGAGCGAGGACACGCCTACAAATGCTTCTGTACATCGGAAGACCTTGAAGAAATGAGGCAGGTTTTAGCAAAACAGGGCGGAAGACAGGGCTACGACCGTCGCTGTCGCAATTTAAGCGCCAAGGAAATTGAGGAAAAAGAAGCCGCGGGCCAAACCTATGTTTTAAGAATGAAAGTGCCCTTAACAGGGGAATGCGTCTATGAAGATGCCATCAAAGGCCGGATTACTTATCCCTGGGCCGATGTTGACGATCAGGTGTTGTTAAAATCGGATGGATTTCCGACATACCATCTAGCCAATGTCGTGGATGACCACTTGATGAAGATTACACATGTCATTCGCGGCGATGAGTGGATGAGTTCGACACCGAAGCATATCTTCTTGTATCAAGCCTTCGGTTGGATGCCTCCGGAATTTATGCATATGCCTCTTTTGCTCGGCAAAGACGGCAAAAAGCTCTCTAAGCGCAAAAACCCTACTTCCATTTTCTTTTATCGCGATTGTGGATACCTTCCGGAAGCCTTTGTCAACTTTTTAACTCTGATGGGCTACAGCATGCCGGGCGATAGAGAAGTTTACTCTTTTGAAGAGATCGTCAAAGAATTTGACTACAAGCGCATTGGCGTATCGGGCGCAGTTTTTGATGTGCAGAAACTAGACTGGATCAATCAGCAGTATTTAATCAAAAACATCCCTGTAGATAATCTGTGGAACCGTTTGCGCGAGTGGAATTTCAGCGATGCCTATATGAATCAGCTTATGCCGCTTTGCCACGCACGCATTAAGACCTTTGGCGATTTCATGGATTTATGCGACTTCTTTTTTATCAACAATCTAAGATACACGCCGGAACTATTTTCTGTTAAAGAAGTGGCACCTGAACAGCTCTGCTTGCTATTGCAGGCGATCATCTGGCACATGGATGAGCATGAGAATTGGCTGAGCAGCGGAGTCAATAATGCATCGCGTGAGGTAGCAGAAATTTTCGGGATCAATCATAAGAAAGTGATTATGCCTCTGCTTTTTGCAAGTTTGATGGGAAAAGTGCAAGGACCGCCTTTGTTTGATTCAGCCCAAATTCTTGGCAAAGACAGAACACGCGCCAGATTGTTGAAGTCGATAGAGTTTCTCGGAGGCATTTCAAACAAAAAAAACGATCTCTTAAAAAAAGCATGGGAGAAAAAAGACTGTAAGGCTTTAATGAGCGGCGGGAGCTGAATGTAACTATGATTGAAAAGATAAGACAGTTTTTCTCTTTTGCCTATGCGGCCTTAGATGGCGTATATGGCTGGGTCGACGAGGCCATTGCCATCGCTATCACTGTCATTGTCTTTAATTTTTTTGCAAAATGGCTATTGCGGTGGCTCCACAGGCGCTTTGAAAAGCAAAAAAAATTCTGGCAGGATGGCTTTGTCCGGGCTTTATACAAACCCCTTAGCGTCTATGTCTGGTTTTTTGCAGGGATTCACTCACTAGATCTCATTAGCCATCGCATCATCGAAGAAACTTTTTTTAGAAATATGCATCTGATCCTTCGCACCGGGGCGCTTATCGCCTTTGGGTGGTTTTTGCTCCTCTGGAAACACAACGTCATTCGCTACCTAAGACTCAAAAGTAACAAAAAAGAGATTGTCTTCGATCAAACCAAGATCGATGTGATGGACAAGATCGGCACGACGATGATTATCTTTTTGACGATTCTCGTGGTCCTGGAAGTCACCGGCCAGAGTATGAATACGTTGATTGCCTTCGGCGGCATTGGCGGCTTGGCCATTGCAATCGCCTCGCAGGAAGTCATCGCAAATTTCTTTGGCGGCATCATGATCTATGCCACGCATCCTTTCTCTATCGGCGATTGGATCAATCTACCGGAAAGGAATATTGAAGGTCATGTGGAAGAAATTGGGTGGTATATGACGCGCATCCGCACCTTTGAAAAAAGGCCTATTTATGTTCCCAATGCCACTTTCTCAAAAATCGTTGTCATGACGCCTTCGCGCATGAGCCATCGCCAATTTAATGAAGTTGTGGGAGTGCGTTACAGTGATATGCCCGCCGTCAAAGCCATCATCCAAGATATCAAATCTATGCTTGATCAGCATCCTGACATAGATCACAGAGAAAAAATTATTGTAAATTTAAAAGCTTTTGGATCTTATTCGCTAGATATTTCAGTACGCGCCTACACTTTGACAATAGATACTGAAGGATTCGGAGAGGTCAAGCAGGACATCTTATTTAAAATCTACGATATTCTCCTTTCATATAAGGCGGAATTAGCATCTCCAACGACAATCCTTGAAATGCCCCAAAATCTTACCAAGTAGATAATTTCCCATGGAATCCGCATTAGAATACATTTGCGCTCACGCCACGAATGCTCATTGGATCATTTTCTTGCTGCTCATGTTTGCAGGCCTTAATGTCCCCATCAGTGAAGACATCATGCTCCTTGGAGCCGGCGCCATAGCAAGCACATGCATTCCTGAACATACCTTGCGTTTATTTATTTGGGTTTTCTTCGGATGCTGGTTTTCTGCTTGGGAAGCTTATTGGGTAGGCCGTCTCTTAGGACCTAAACTCTACGAAATCCGCTGGTTTAGCAGAATTCTAACCCCTCACCGCATTGAAAAATTGCATCATTATTATGAAAAATTTGGTATCTTTACATTTATTGTAGGCCGTTTCTGTCCTGGCGGCGTGCGCAATGCTTTATTTATGACTTCGGGCTTAGGCAAAATGCCTTTTTTGACCTTCATTGCGCGCGATGGACTGGCTTGCATAATATCAAGCAGTACGCTATTTTATCTGGGCTTTACCTTTGGAGAAAATC
>Ga0207105_1020_pt1 | contig 26172 bp, 20 predicted proteins | sample Alteio_BWMinHeat_77_FD_153569 | JGI IMG/M metagenome (GOLD analysis project Ga0207105, IMG submission 153569) | Enriched cells from forest soil in Barre Woods Harvard Forest LTER site, Petersham, Massachusetts, United States -... | ecosystem: Environmental > Terrestrial > Soil > Temperate forest >... | reverse complement strand
AGCCGCCTGGTCATCGTGCTGAATGTGAACAAGCATCCCTACGATGAGATCAATTACGGCTCCGGCGGGAACATCAGTCATGAGTCCATGAAAGACGCCGGCAAGCCCTTGCAGATCAGGTGGTTCAACGACAGCTACATCACTGTCCCGGTCCAGGAGTAGTAGGGGGCAGACGGCGTTTCACGCTCCACCCCCGTACGACGCCATAAAAGCTCCATCCGCCCTTGAAGAGCCTGTTGCGAAAAGGGGTGATCGGATTCAGGCCCAGGCGAAGGTTGAAGAAGGCGCGGAGTCGGTAACGCTCTCCCTCCGAGGCCCCATGGGCTGGTGAATCAGCCTTGAAGCATCTTCTGAACGGTGGGTATTGGATTGTGGCGAACCACAGCGCTCAATCGAATGCGTCAAATAGCGAATCAGCTCATCAACATCATGATCAGACTGTCCAAGGCGCCACCCGGTCGCTGGGCGCGAAAATCGTCGATGGTGCCCGTCGCCATCAGCCCACGGTCGACACAGAACTTGCTGCTGAAGGTCTGGGGACCGTCTCCTTCCATCTCCGCGAGCGCCCATCGCCAGGAGTCGATCCCGTCGGCATAAAGCGCCTCAGTCTGACTAGGGTTGAGTTTGTGTTCTTGTCCCCAATGGGGGATACCCCCGTGCTGCATGGCGAGGTCCCGCATCGCGGACATGAAGGCAGGAAAGTTGTCCTCTGAGAGCGAACGTGGGACCGCAATCTCGATCGCAACCGTCAAAGGAAACCGCTCCATGGCCAGGAGTGCTTTCGAACCTCGAATGAACCTAAGCGCGATATACCCGGGGACGGGGCTGAGTTCCTGGGCCTTGTTAAGCACCGCATCGATGAAGAGCAAGTAGTTTTGGGTCTGGGCATCAAAGAAGAACTCACTCGAATTACCACTCGAGCAACCGTCGCGGTTGTAATCGTGCGTATCGAGAATACGGTGACTGGCCCCTTGGCGTGTGTCCGTCTGAGAACCGCGGAGCAGCACGGCGCCAAGCCTCTTGATGAGGCTTTGGAGCTGTGGAGCGACAGGTCCATAAAGCTCAGTGGTGAGGGATGCGATCTTGGCAAAGGCCTTGGCGAGAAAGTCAGCCACTGTCTCACTATTCGCCGCCATCACAAGGAGTTCAGTGTGGAGCTCCGCAACCGCAGAAGCCCATACCAACCCAACCACCGGAACCGCAAGATCTTCCCCACCGAGGAATTGGAATACCGCTGTGGCAGCGATCACGAGATCGACCATTACCGGGTTTGATGAGCATAGGATGTCGTCCGTTGTGGGGTCAGAACTGATACCGATCTCGGACTGATCGTCTGTTTTCCATCTGCGGGTGATCCAACACTGCTCGCCTTCCGCAAGATCGATCAATACGGAGAAGAACCGCAGAGGCTCGCCCTGATGGGGCGCATCGAACACCCCTCCCGAGTCGTATCCCTGATTCACACTGGCGTGGAGTTGAGCTCGTGTGTCCGACCACAGGATATGTTGCATGCCAGCGGAAGAACCCGGCGACATGTTCGTCGTCTCGAGGAGGTGGTACTGCTCAGGCACTTCTAGGATCATTGAGTAGACGACACCGAAGCGCCCAACAGTAAGGAGCGCTGCCCGGAACCAGTCGTCATCGCGTACCACCCAAGTGTCCGGGCACCATCCAGGCAATGCGTCTAGGTTAGGACCGCCCACGATGTTGTCGGCCGGCGTGATCCACCACTCTTGGCCCTTAGGCCCAACGATGTGGACCGCCCGGACGAAGTCTCCGAGGGGAGAGAGCTGAACATCCGAACCATGGGTCCCGGTCGAGAGCGCCCCTGCGAGAGACTGCCCGCCTCCGGCTCCCATCGTGGGGAGCGCGAGGTTCACCGACGCCAGGTCAGCCAAGAGCTGCTTGATTTTGATGCCTGCCTCAACATGAATCAGGTGATTCCCGGGTGGAAGGACGAGACCAGGACGAACAATCTTCTGCAATAAATCGTCGCCATAGGACGGGTTTGCGACACGAGAGGCATCGAGCAGAAGTGCGATCCCATCCCCGCCGATCATCACGGGGTGGGGCTGACTGAGGTGCATGTTTAGCCCGTCCGTACTGATCAAAAAGTCATCCGTGACTTGGGCGCCGGAGAGCGAATAGTTGCTCCCCTTGGCCTTCATCTTTCCCCCTGAAGCCTCCCCATCGATCACTGCGCTTACAATTTGTTGGAGTGCGTTTGGGTGGGCAGGGGCATAGAGCCGCTTCGGTTGGTAAGGGTGGATGTTGCCCCAGTCGCTGACCGGGCCAAGCAAAGGGGCGAGTGGAACTTGACCGTCCGGGCACGGCATATAGACCCCTATGGATGCAGCACACCAGGGATGTTGGGTTTTTGCGCTGGATTTGCATTGGGGTGCTGAGCCTTGCCGCCATGAAGCGGAAACGCGTAGTACATCAGCGCCATGGAAGTGACGATTTGATCAGAGCTGTAGGCGATATCGACGGTCAGGTTCGATACATAGGCGTGCTGGAGCAGCGAGAGCATCCAACTCCTCCGAGCCAGTTCGAGCTGAGGGATCGTATGGGTCTCTGGGGCATCGTTGTAGAGGATGAATTCCTGCAACGTGTGCCCAGGCTTGCAGAGAGCGAACCTCGCCGCCGTTTGATCGATGTAGACCCCAGTGACCGTTCCTTCAGCTTTAGACATGGGAACCTCCTCGTGAGGAGGCTAGCCAGTGTCCGTCGTCTCGAAAACACAAAAAAGGCATGTCAATGACGATTTATATTGTTTTTTTACAAATGAAAAACCAAATCACTAGAACTAGCCCACACAAGGAGTTGGCATGAGTGGCTCTAGCTACCCTTCGATCCCCCAGTAGTCACCCCCACCACTGCCCTTGGTGTACTGGCCAATCGTCCACTTCAGTCCGTCGTTCCGAACGACGCGTTCCAGTCGGCGCATGGCCCTGTGCGAAATCAGGTACCCCGGATGGCCGCCATCCCGGCGTGTCGATTTGGAGACCGCGCTGGCGATGATTGCGTCCAGGACCTCTCCAAGAAATCGCCTTTCGGTATCGGTCATGGAGGGGAGAGCTGCCTGGAGGGCTTCGAACTGTTCCTCCGAGGTCCAGCACTTCATGCCGAACAAGGTTCCCTTCGTACGAGCGTATTTGAAGAACTTCTCGATGGCATCCAGGGAATGGGTGCGTTCAAACAGAGCCACCAGTTCTCCTTTTCATGAGGCGATCGAAAGGCCTATCCATTCGAGTTGGACCTGAATCCAGATCAGGCCTTGATGGGTTTCGTCCGTGCAGCCTCAGCCTTGAAGTCGAACCAGAAGCCCACGACCACCAGGATCACGAGCACCAGGTAGAGGGCGTAACGCGGCTCCGCGGATCGTCCCAAGGTAAAGCCGTCGTTCATGGCTTGCAGGGTGTACACCACATCGGTGGGAAGCGGAGCGCCCGCATAGGCGCCGAGCGCTGGCGTCGCGAAATGGAGCGGGAGGAATCCCCGCCACACCTCCCCAAGGCCTGGCGTGATGGCGGTCCAAATGAGCACGATGAACATGACCACGGAGAACATGCCGAAACGCCCGAGGCGTCCGCCCGCGATGAACCCGATCGTGTAAAGGATCAGGCCTCCCCACCACGCCGTGAAGGGCGCCGTGTGGTTCCGGTAGAGATCTGGATGGAGCGCCATGAGCGTAAAGACCAGGGCGGTCGCGGCCGTATCCAAGGTGATCGCGCCAGCTTCGTAGGCATTGAAGGTCGCCTTCTCCTTGCGGCGGGCGCGCCAGAAGGAGAGGAGCGCCAGGAACCCTGCGATTCCCAGGAAGGTCCAGAGTTCGCCCAGAGACAGGCAGGCTCGCACCCACCCCCACAGGTATCCCCGCTCCCGCAGAAGCGCGGCGCGCCAAGCTCCATAGCCTTCGGGCGTGGCTGGGACATCGTCATCGATGGGATTCGGAGAGAACCCTGCCCCACCCGGCAAGCTGGCCATGCTCCCCATGGAGCCCCCCACGGAACCAGGGGTCGCTTTGAGGAGGTCATGCTCGAAACCAACGCCGCCGCAAATCGCGGTCTGGCTCAGCTCCAGCGCGCTCCCGTCCTCGGACATCTGGACCACCAGGAGCTGGGGATCGGGCCAAGTCGCGGGTAGAGGCTTATCGGGCATCCGCGGGGGCGGCAACTGGGCCAGCAGGCGACGCCCCATGTCGGGGTCATGTTTCACCAGCCAGATCGCAAAGACATAAGCCCGGAACACCTGGCGGAGGGCCTCCCACTCCGGGAACTCCCGGGCGTAGTCGTTGAAGTGGTGGTTGACCTCCTGGACGACCGATTTGGACCAGGGGTCCTCCTGATTCACGAGGGGCGCGAAGGGGTCGTACACGATCTCCTGGTGGACCTTCAGACCCATGCCGAGATCCAGGTCATAGGAGACTTTCCCCGTGCCGCCGATGCGCTCGGTCTGGAGCACCGGTTGGACCTGGGTCAGATCGAGCACGTTTCCTTCTTCGCCGACCTGCCCTCCGGGTGTGAACCACCAGCGGGTCATGTGCGAGGTCTCGATGGACTGGTGAAGCATCCGCTCGAGTTCTTCCTTGGCGACATTGGGTTCTTTCCAGAACTTCGGGGGCACATGAGTCTCGACCTTCAATGCCCGGGAAGGTCCCGCGCTCCATACGGAAGCCCCGTACCAGAGCTCCTTGATGCTCATGTCCGCCAGGAAGAGCATCTCTCCCAGCCGGGTCCGCCTCAGCCACTTGGGCCCAAAGACGAGGTCCATGTCCATGGGCATGCGCGCGGAGACATCCGCCGCAAGATTCGGATCGAGCTGATCCAGATAGGCGATCCGTTGACGGTGGCCCTTCACATCGGACACCTCAAAGGCCGCCTGCTGGAATGCAGCTGCAAAGGACGGATCATTCCGGAGCCGCTCCCTGATGTCTTTCTCGGCCTGCTGACGGGAAGCCCGCCAGGCATCGTCCCAGGACTCATGGGGCTCCAGGCTGAAGTAAGGGATCTGGTCATAGCCGAAGGCCAGGCGCAAGGTAGTCGCGAGTAGGTCCGCATCCAACCCCATCGTAGAGGCGTTTCCGGTGACCCGGACTTCGCCGGAGCCCGGGACATACTCGACCTTGTCGATGGTCAGCCCGTCGCCCAGCTTGCCCGCGGCCTCGGGGCTCAGCAGGATGCCACCGGGTTTGGGTGACCAGGAGGGGCCGGTTGCGCGGGCATCGAGCGCCCGCAGGACATCGGTCATCCCGGCCAGCTGGGCATCCGGCCGCTGTCGCAAGGCCTCAGTCGACAGCCCCAGCAGGCGCCGGTTCTGTTCAATCCAAGCGGCATCCAGTTGAGGAGTCGCATCGGGCGATGCCCGCATGGTGGTCTCAGGTGCCGCCACCATGTAGGTTTCCTTGCGGTGGTTTTCCTCCCAGGCGCTGGACTTCGCCCGCCATTGGTTCCACGCGATCCATCCCAGCTGGTCATTGGAAGACGATGAAGGGAAGGAAGGCGCGCCCTCCTTCAGCTTCATGCCGGTGCCCCGGATGGTCACCTCCTCCTGCTCGTACTCGACGGTTCTTTCCGCATGCGCCGCGTTCAGGGTCTGGACATGCGTGGGGTAGACATCGTCCAGCATCTTGATTTCAGGTTCCTCCCCCTGAACGACCTTATGGACCGAGTACATAAAGACGACTTTGACCTCCTGCCCCTCGGGGACGTACCCCGCGAGAGCCTTCTTCCGAGCCTCGACCGCCCGATCCACCTGAAACCCGCGCAACGATGCGAGGCCCTGGTTGATCAGGTCCCCGTGGTTTGGCTCCATTGCCGGGTTGTCTTTCACCTCCCGATCCGCCAGGCCCCAGATCCTGGGTTCTGAAGCGGGGCGCTCCTGTTTGACCTGCGGTTCCTGAGCTTGGAGACACGCAACAGATGAGCTGACCCCGAGGGAGGCCATGAGACCCAAGTCCAGCACCGCGCGCCGTAGGCGGAGCACTGCCATATGAAATGCCTCCGAAGGTCAAGAGAGCCTGTCAGGGATAAGTCCTGATGGAGTATAGACTCTGGACTATGCAATAAAATCGCGCTTAGTGCTCCTCAATCGGTGTCAGCTCCAGGGTGAGCACCTCGAAGGGCGCCAGCTGGATCGTGCTCGCGCGGTTGGCGTCCAGCAGCGCGGGAAGGCCGACGCCGCCGGTCTGCCACGCATCGTGCACACTGTAGCGGCGGGCGGCCCCCGGCGGCAGTTCCAGCTGGCGTTGCAGGTCGATCACCGCAGTCTGCGGTCGCACGTCGGGATTCCGCAGCGTGAGGATCGCCATGGCCGGCGACCAAGCGGCCCAGCCGTACACATCCAGCCGGCCTGGATCGCCACCGATCCAATGCGTGTCGCGCAACACTCCGGCGTTCGTGCGAGACCACTTCGCCGCTTCGGCCAGCAAGTCCCAGTCCTGCCCACCTAGCAGCGAGGGTGTGATGTACAGCTCCTGCAGTTGGGTCCCTGTGGCGAAGTAGGAGCGAACTTCATTGGCGAAGTTGTGGCCCGGGTCCGCGTTGAGCTGGCGGTTCTCCTTCGCATAGATGATGCCGTGGAGCATTAGCGAGTTGAGCGGGAAGAGCGGCCCCTTGATGACGATGTTCTGGTAGGTCTGCTGGTCGCGGTAGGTGATCCAGCGCTCGCGCGTGGTGCCCACGCCGGTCTCGCTGTCGTCCTCGCCATCGCGCCAGATGGAGTCGGCGTAGCGCAGCCAGAAAGGCGAGGCCAGGGTGCCCGTGGTGAGGTTGATGAAGAGGTCGGGCTTGGCCGCGCGGAGGTCCTCGATCAGCTGGATCGCCGCGCTGAAGTCGCTGTCGAACATGCTGCCGGGGAACACCTTGTCGGCGTTGCCGGTGCCGTCGAACTTGAACTGGTTGATGCCGTCCTTCTCCACCAGCTCCATCACCGTATTGTGGAACCGCTGGTAGTACTTCGGTCCGGACAGGGCCAGGCCACCGTCGATGAGCTCATAGCCGGTCGCGGCGCCACGCGTCGCACGCTCCTTCGCGGGCGGGCCATAGCCGCCCCAGGGCGACAGCCACATGCCCGGAGCCGCGCCGTACTTGGCCGCCGCCTCGCGCAGCGGCGCGAAACCGCGCGGGAAATCCTTGCTGAAGCGCCAGCCGCCACTGCGGTCGTCCCAGCCGTCGTCGAACAGGAATGAATCCAGCTCCACGCCACGCTTGACGCTCAGCTCCTCGCCGAAAGCCCGGATGCGGTCTAGCGCCTGGGCCTCGGTGTAAGGCGTGAAGTAGCCGATGTCGTACCACGAGTTGTAGTGGAGGAAAGGCCGGTAAGGGTGCGCCCGCTCGCGCTCAAGGTAAGCGGCGAACCCCCGCCGCAGCTGGCCGGCCTGAGTGGCGCCGACCACAGCCGAATAGGTCACGGATCGCCCCTTGCGCAGCGGCAGCTCCCGGTCGATCCACAGACGAACCCGGCTGCCGCGTGCCTCGCTGTTCGACAGCGGATGCTCGAAGCCGAAATAGTCGGGTCCCGACACCACCGGAGAGCCCGGCACGGTACCGATCACTTCCGCCCCGGCGGTGCTGACTTGAAGCAAATCCACCCGCTTGATGGGCTCGTCCTCTTTCAGCGCGGTGAGGGTGACGATCTCGCGCAGGTAGTCGGAACCCTGGCGCTGGACCCACTGCCAGTCCAGGCGCAGGCGGCCCTCGCGATCGCCAAAGCTGGCCTGGACCGCCGAGCCGGGCAAGCGATCCGTCACGCGGGAGGCTTGGGCATCGACCGCCAGTCCGACGGACTTTGGCGGCGCCAGCAACTGGAAGTCCGCCGGCCCCAGCGTGAGGCCACCGGCCAGCACCAGCTGAAAGGGGACGGTGACCGGGATCTCGCGATGGTTGAGGCCGTCAGTCACCACCATACCGGCGAGGTGACCACCCTCCGCCGTCCAGCGCACCGAGATGGTGGCGCTGCCGAAGGAGGATGGACCACCCGCGGGCACGGCTTGGGCGCATAGGCCGCCGCATGCGGCGAAGCCCGCTATTGCGACGCGAGCAAGGGCATGCGGACAGATCCTGAGTGCCATCGACGGACCTCCTCGACGATTGTTTCGATTCTGACCACCCCGACTCCCCGCCCGGAAGAGCCAAGAACCAAAAGTGCGGACGCTATAGGGAATCGCCACTCCCGGGTCGTGGGACAAGCGTCTTGCCGTCGGGCGCTGGGCAGGCTCGGGACTAACACTGGAGCAACGCAATAGCCTCTGCTAGCCGCCTGGTCATCGTGCTGAATGTGAACAAGCATCCCTACGATGAGATCAATTACGGCTCCGGCGGGAACATCAGTCATGAGTCCATGAAAGACGCCGGCAAGCCCTTGCAGATCAGGTGGTTCAACGACAGCTACATCACTGTCCCGGTCCAGGAATAATAGGGGGCAGACGGCGTTTCACGCTCCACCCCCGTACGACACCATAAAAGCTCCATCCGCCCTTGAAGAGCCTGTTGCGAAAAAGGGGTGATCGGATTCAAGCCCATCCTTTCCCTCAGCCCGCGCGGACGCCATCGTTGGTTGCGGTTTGGGGCAGACGCAAGCAGAAGGTGGTGCCCACTCCATCCCGGCTCTGCACGCGGATCTCCCCACCCGCCTGCAAGAGGAGGTTCTGCACGGTGAGTAATCCAAGGCCCGTGCCCAATCCAGGGGCTTTGGTGGTGAAGAAAGGTTCGAAGAGATGGGACTGCACCTCCTCGGACATGCCGGGCCCCGTGTCCGCGACCTCCAGAACCGCGAAAGCCTGGGCCGGGTCCTGATATGCCCTCAAGGTGATGGTGCCTCCATGAGGCATGACATCTGCAGCATTTGAGACCAGGTTCAAGAGGGCCTTCTCCAGGTGATCCGGGTCCATGTAGACCCTGAGCGTTTCGCGAGGAAGGTCCAAGGCAAGGTGCACCTGCTCAGGAAGGTTGCCCTTCATCAGCGGATTAAGATCCTCCAGCTTCGCGCCAAGGTCGAAGCTTCGAGGTGTCGGCTCTGGGGGCCGCCCGGCGTCTAGCAGTCGGTGAACGAGATGACTGGCACGGTCGGTCGCGCCCTGCAGAACGCCAAGCCCCTCCGCCCGGAGTTGGTCATCCGAGCCCTCCGAACGGAGGAGGTTCACCCAGTTCTGTGTGATGGTGATGAGGTTCTTCAGGTCGTGGGCCAATCCCGCGGCCATGGCCGCCACCATCTGCATCCGTTGTTGACGCAACAGGGCTTCTTGGCTGTGGCGCAATTCTGCTGTCCGCTCTTCCACCCGCCTTTCCAGCGTCCCTGAAAGGCTCTGCAGATCCCGGAGCGTCAGGTACTGGCGCCAGCAGAGAAGCGCCACCAGGCCGAAGGCGGTCCAGACGGAGACATCGTCGAATGAATGTCCCCTCACCAACCCAGATCCGGCATAAGCCAGGGCGCCCAGGGCAGGCAGGAAGGGCAACCGGATTGGGATCGGGCGATGGCGGACAAGCGTGGGCAGGTTAGGGATCTCGAGACATGGCCAAAGGGCGCCAAGACCGAGACAAAGCATCACGGCGAGAAACTGGAAGCTCACCAGATCCGCCCATGCGCCTTGGTACTTGCCGCTGATGATGAGCAGGGAGTAGCTCGACCATTGAAACAGATGCAGCAGCACGGCCGCTCTCATGAAGGCCAGAGGGCCCTTGGGGTAGGGGTGGGAGCTGCTCGCCTCCTGAGTGAACCAGATGACGGCGGTGGCGATGGCGAGGCTAGGGTAGGCCAAGGTGGGAGCATAGAGGGCAGAGCCCCTGACCAGCTGGAGGAGGTCCCGCAACAGCAGGTCCCAGGCCATGAAAAAGGCCGCCCCGGCGATGAGCAGGCCGTCGAGGGCCGCCTGCAACCGTCGGGAACGCAGGCCCTGTCGGGTGGGCCATCGCAGGGCCGCCAGCCCCATGCAGAAAGAGGAGAGCAGGTAAGGTCCGTGGCGCAGAGTTATCCACCCGCTTGAAATGTAGAAGAGGTCCGCGACGATCACGACATAGATGGCCCCAGCTGCCGAGAAGAACATGGCCATGCCGAAGGCGCGCCAGACGGGTCCGTAAGCATCCCCATGTAAGCGGCCTCGCCGCCAGCAAGCCAAACCCGCCGCGAGTGAGACCCCCGCGCGCAGCAGATCATCCCAAAAATTGACCCAGAATCCGGGACCAGTCCGATCGACGGGAGCAGATCCAAAGAGGATCAGGAGTCCCAGGAGGCTGAGGGCTCCGGCGCCCACGAGAGCCCCAAAGATGGCGGCGGAGCGCCAGGATGGAGCGGTGGGCTCAAGACCCCTAAGAGGGGTGTCGCTCATGGCGCCTCTGAGGGCATCATCCTGGCACAGGTGTTAGCTGTGGGGCGCGGCCGATGTGTCGGGTCGTTCACTCCCAGACCAATCTTCACGGTTCGACGCCTACTGTCGGTCTGAAGGCCCAGAGCTTTGCAATAGAACCTCTATGTTACTGAATGGTTCCTTTGGCTGAATCGAAGGTTCACCTCCGTGTCCGCCATCTGCGTTGCCGCAACCGCCATCTTCTTTCTCTGATCAACGAGTCCCGAGCCTAGTCGCGCTGATCGCTAGCCTTCTACATTCAGGCGTTCGCTGCCGGGTTCATCCATACGATTTCCCAAACGTAGCCATCGGGGTCTTCAACATGGCGGTTGTACATGAAGCCGAGATCCTGTGCTGGGTTGGGATCGGCGTGACCGCCCGCCGCCACCGCCTTAGCTAGCGTTGCATCGACGGCGTCGCGGTCATCGACCGTGAGGACGATCATTGCCTGGCTGTCTCGCCGTGCGTCGCCGATCGGGCGTTGGGTGAATTCGCGGTAGTGGTCATGGGTCAGCAGCATCACCCCAATCGCGTCCGAGAACATGAGCGAGGTGGATGTCTCACCCGAAAACTGCGGGTTCACAGTGCCGCCTAGCGCCACATAGAACGCCGTCGACGCCGAGAGGTCGCGGACAGGCAGGTTCACGAAAATCATTTTGGGCATCACTTGCTCCTTCTCCGGGCTGCGCGCCACGCTATTGGCTTGCTGCAGTATTAGTAGATACAATGTGTCTTGATGTCAAGATACATTGTACCGAGGTAATATTTGGCCATGGATCGTGCCGAAGCCGCAGCTAAGCAATGGGCCCGCGAGCGCCCCGATCTTCCGCTGTTGCCTGTTGAGACGGTGGGTCGTCTGCTGGATGCCGCCGCGCGCGTGATCCGCGATCACATGAACCCGTTGCTCACAGAAGCGGGCCTGAATGTGGGTGAGTTTGATGTGCTTACGCCGCTCAGGCGGTCCGGCGAACCCTACATGCTTTCACCTACCGAGCTCTACGAATCGGCCATGATCTCCTCGGGTGGCATGACGAACCGCCTGGACCGGCTGGAGCGCGCTGGGCTGGTTGAACGACGCCCCGACCCCAACGACAGGCGCGGCAAGCAAATTGCGCTAACGACTGCCGGCAAGCGCGCGATCGACGATTTGATTGGTCCAATGGCGGCACTGGAAGAGCAACTGATCTCCGTACTGACGCCAGCGGAACAGAAATCGCTTAACGCTCTACTTAAGAAGCTACTCACTGGCCTCTAGGTCGTTGTGGCACTTCCTCGGCTTGCCATTGGCCGCCCATGGTTCCAGGGAAGAGAGTCCAAAGGTTGGAACCGCGGGTGACCGCCAGCGCTCCAAACCGAGCTCCATCGCCTTTTGCCGCGCGTCAGGCGCCTCTCCCGTCAGGAGCGAGGGCACGACGAGAAGCGGCAGGAGGCGTCCCATAAGTGGAAGCCATGCTATCGGAATGGGCTCAATGCGGGGGGCAGCGGCATAGGCGTGCTGCCTGGAGGGGTGGCAGCCAAGGCTGGGGATGTCTTGAGCGTCGGTAGTGGAGGGGCCACCGGATGCAAGGCAGAATCAACGAGGGCTCAAGGTGCCAACCTTTGAATTGGGTTGTGGTGGTCACCCGACCAACCTGCGCGGCTCGACCGCGGCTGTCGGTCGGGGGGCCCAGGACGTTGCAACTGGACCCCCATGGCTGCCACGAGTGCATCCACACGAACCTGGTGGAAGGCATGGAGCACTTGTTTCGCCTCTTCGACATCACCCGCCTCGAACGCCTGGATCATCTCCCCGCGAGTCGGAGTCGCTTCTCGAAATTTCGAGCGGATGGACTGCATGATGGGGAAGAATCGCACCGTCCGCCAGATCATGCTCTCGATGATCCGGAGCATCTGGGGACGCCCCGCAGGCTGGAACAGGACGCGGTAGAACTCAATGACGGTTTCCGGACCGCGGTTGCCCTGGTCGAGTTCCTCACTCAGTGCGCGGAGCAGCCGGAAATCGTCTCTCGATAGCCGTGGCAAGGTGAGAGGCACGAGGGCGAGTTCCAACGCCATGGTCAGTTCCTGAGTTTCAACCACCTCCTGAATCGTCACAGGCGTCACGATGGCGCCCTTGAAAGGCAGGAAGGTGATCAGGCCTTCCGACTCGAGCCCTCGCAGGGCCTCTCTAAGAGGTACAGGGCTGACGCGCAGTGACTGGGCCAAGGCCGCCTGGCGAAGCCGCTGGCCTACGGGAAGCTCTCCGCGCAGAATCTGGTCCCGCACGGCCTCCATGATCCCCGGCACCAGCGTCTGGTTGTCGATGAACGGATTCACGGCTGCCACTCCCGCTGGGCGTGCGCTTTCACCAGCCCTTCACAGCGGATCCGGTGGTAGTCGGTGAAAGCCCGTTTCGCCGCCTCCTCGTCGCCCGATTCGCAAGCCGCCACCAGCTCCAGACGGGTGGGCCTCACATGCTGGAGCTCACGGCGGTTGGCCTGGGTGACAGGGAAGAAGCGGATGCCGCGGATGACGATCTTGCGGAACATGTTCAGCAGCCAGGGCATGCCCGCGGGCTGGAAGAGGAGGGTATAGAACTGCAGCACATCCTCCTGGCCGGCATCGCCTCCGTCCATGGCTTCCGCAAGCGATCGCAGGGCGTCGAAATCAGCGCGCGCGAGCTTTGGAAGCGCCTCCGGAAGCATGACCAGTCCGAGCGCGATTCCGGCGGCGAAGCCCTCTCGGATCTCGAGGGCCGTGATCGGAGTGACGATGGTTCCCCTGTACGGAAGGAAGGTCACAAGCCCCTCAGCTTCCAGGCGCCGCAAGGCCTCTCGCACAGGAACCGGGCTCACGCCCAGCTCTTTGGCCAGCTCCGTCTGGTGGATGACTTCGCCCTCCCGCAGCGCGCCACGAAGGATGCGGTCGCAGATGGCTTCCGCGATCCCCGGAATCAGTGTCGGACTGCCGGGCTGGATCACCGGAGCGCCTCGTGCCGATGGACCAAGTCGCGCTCACGCTCCGTCATGAGCTGGAGGAGCGCGTCCGTGTGGACCTGGAGGAAGGCCGTGAGCGTGAGCTTCGCCCGTTCCACATCCCCCGATTCACAGGTCTGGACCACCTCGCGCCGGGTCGGATGGAGCCCCCGGCTCTCATGCCGCACCAACTGGATGAGGGGGAAGAAGCGGACCGACCGCCACACCAGGCTCTCGATGGACTGGACGATGGTCGGCATGCCCGCTGGGCGCAACAACACCTGGTAGAAGTGCGCCACGCGCTCGGGGGTCGTGTTCTCCTGCGCCAGCTCATCGCAGAGCTCATAGAGCTTCTGGAAATCCCGTTCCGTCAGCCGCGGGATGGCATAGGGCAGGAGCGCCACCTCCAGCGCCACGGAAGCGATGTGGATTTCATGCACTTCTGAAGCCGTCACAGGGGTGACGATGGTGCCGCGGTAAGGCAGGAAGGTCACGAGCCCTTCCGATTCAAGGCGGCGCAGCGCCTCCCGCAAGGGAACCGGGCTCACACCCAGATCCTTGGCGAGCTCCGTCTGGTGGAGCACCTCTCCTGCCCGGAGATTGCCCCGGCAGATCTGATCCCGTATCGCCTCGGCGATGCCGGGGACGAGAGTTTGATTGTCAGGAGCATGCTTCATCGTGGAAATCCCCGGAGCCGGCTTCTCATGAAGCGTCTCGTTACTTGATATATCGTCCGATCGGGTCCGCAACTCCAACTTGGTGAAGGGGGGGCGACGAGAGATGGACAAACATTTCAAAATAAATAAGACAAATTGAACAGTACACTTATTTGATAAGTTAATATAGTGAAAAATTCTTTAAAATTCTTCATTATTTTTAAGAACTTTCAAAAATAAATTATATTCATTCACTTCAATCATAAAACCGGCCGTTGAATGAGAGCCAACAAGCCTTCCAGCTTCGCTCTTTCCAGCCCCATTCCTGATACCCGCCTACCAGGCGAATCGCGCATGCCTGTCCGCTGTAGGAACAGCGGACAGGCTCTCTTCCCACAGGTCCCCCATGCGAAAACTCCTCCTTCCCCTCTCCAGCCTCCTGCTGGGCATTGCCATGGCCTGCGGTGGCGGCTCTGGTGGCTCCCGTAGCGCCGTGCCAGCGGCTCCTGCCACGAGTCTCGCTTACACCGATCCGTCCGGGACAGGCTGGCGCCTGGTGAAGGACGCGACCTCCACTCCCACCCGCATCATCCTCAACCTCGTAGGTCCCTCCGGGCTCATGACCCGCGGCGCCGGGTTCAACCTTGTGGCCGCCGCAGGCGTGCACTTCGGTACTTTCCCCTCTGCCAACCCCGTGCCGGACCTCGGCGTAACGGATTTCCCCATCCGGGACACGGGGGTCTACGAACTGAAGAACACAACGGCCACGGGCGATCCCTTGGAGCCAGTGCTCCTGGCAGGCGGCGTGAAGGCCGGCAACCTGCTGACGGTTGGCATCTTCCAGAAGGACCGCCGCGCCACGGCCAAGGACTCAGGCGTCCCGCTCTGCCAGATCGCCCTTGAGCTCGACCCGGCAGTCCATCTAAGTGCCGGTTCCCCCCTCTCGCTCACGGTCGTGAAGGCCAAGTACATCGCCGAGGACATCGGCGCGTTCTCGGTCACACCCACCGCCGAGATGGTCGCCAAGGCGAAACCTGTGAACTTCACCATCGCCGTCGGCCAGCTCCAAACCAACTGATCCTTTTCATCCGCCTTGTTCCCAGGAGTTCCCATGCATCGCCCCCCCCTCCGTCACGTGACGGCCCTGGCCCTCGGATTGGTCACGGGATCTGTCCCAATGGCGGCCCGGACCGCCCCGATCCTCACTCGCGCCCAACAGGCCCACCAAGCCTCTCTCCAGCCAACCCGGGTTGCACAGGCGCGCGCCAACCTGCTTAGCCAGAAGGGCCGACTGGGGCTTGGCGGCCGCGATGGGTTCACGGCTCTATCCGCCTTCACGAATGATCAAGGACAGGCCATCGTCCGCCTCAACCAGACCTACGACGGATACCGCGTCTGGGGCACCCAAGCCATCGCCCATGTGTCTCCGGATGGCGCGGTCGAGACCCTGACGGGCGGCCTCAAGGCCGGTATCGATCTCCAGGCCGGCCCTCGCCTCAGCGGCCAGCAGGCCATCGAAGCGGCGCTCCGAAACCTGGCGCCCCAAGGCCTGATGCCCGACGCGCCTGCAGTCGAACGCGTCGTCTTCCCGGCCAGCTACCTTGGCGGACTCGCGACGACGATGGATCCGAAGACCGGCAGCCCCGTCCTGGACCGGAAGCTCACCGTCCACGCCAAGCTGGCCGCGCCCTATGTGTGGGCCTATGAAGTCAGGGTGAGCGTCCACAACGCCCAGGATGGCGCCCACGAGTTGGTCTACCTCATCGATGGCGCCACCGGGAACATCCTGCGCGTGAATGATCTCGCACAGCACCTAGCGGCTCCCACACCTGTTCAGGGAACAGGCAACGGTTACTACCGCGGGGCTGTCACGCTCAACACGAGCCAGATGGCTGACGGGACCTACGCGCTTTACGACACCACGCGCGGCACGCTGCCGAACCCCAACCTCCAGTACTTCACGCCGGATGGCTCCGGCTGGAGCGCGACAGGCCTGCAGGTGTGGTGGGAGCAGCACAGCCCTTCCGGCGTCAGCACCTGGAACAGCTATCTCTTCCAGTCGAATCCCGCCAACACCTGGGGTGATGGACTGCCTTGGGCTCCCTCCTGGGGCCTGGAGAACGGCGCCAACGGCCAGACGGCCGGTGTGGACGCCATGAGCGCCATGACCACGACCTGGGATTTCTACAAGAACGTCTTCGGCCGGAATGGTCTGGACGGACAGGGAACGAGCGTCTTCGCCCAAGTCCTGTCCACAGGTCCCGTGAACATTGACGACGCCTGGTGGTCCATCGGAGGTCAAGGCGTCTATCTCGGCGCGGGCAGTTACCCGACCAATCCCAGTGGCCGTTTGTCCATGACCGACCTGGACATCGTCGCCCACGAGCTGACCCACGGCGTCACCAGCCCCAGCTATGCGCAGGCCTGGGTGAGCGGAGCGGGCTATGAAGAGGCCGGCTTGAACGAGGCGACTTCAGACTTCTTCGCCCAGATGGTGAAGGCGTACACGACGCGGCCAACGGGAGCGGACAGCGCCATTCCCAACACGGGCGCGGATTGGGAGGAAGGCGCGGGCGTCAACCGGGGCACGCCCATCCGCTGGCTCGACCATCCGAGCAAGGACCAGCGCAGCGTGGACGGCTGGTTCGACGGGATCCAGTACATGGATGGCCACTACTCCTCAGGCCCGTTGAACCGCGCGCTCTACTTCCTCGCCCAGGGGTCCTCCTCGACACAAGGTGACGACCACTACAGCCCCTTCCTGCCCAGCGGCATGACGGGCATCGGCAACGATTCGGCCGCCCGGATCTGGTACAAGACCGTCACCGAGAACCTCCTCGCGGACGGCACCGGCTCCATCACCTACGCGGATGCCCGCGCGGCGGCGATCACCTCGGCAGACAGCCTGTATGGCGCGGGCTCACCCGAGGAAGCCGCAGTCGAAAGCGCTTTCGCCGCAGCCAATGTGGGTGAAGCGCCGGGGCAAGCTCCCCGGGTCCTGGTCCAGTTCGCGAGCTGGCGCAATGGAGACTACATCGAGACCAACCATTTCACCGCCTACGGCAACCGTCAGATCTTCCCCATGGGCGAGACCGTCTTCCCCCGCATCTCCGTACAAAACACGGCCGACACCTCGGTGACTTGGAGCCTCGGCGGCCCCTCCATGTACAACGGAGCCGACTACAGCGTCGAAGAGGGCGGGGTCATCAACGCCGATGGGAGCTGGACCACGCCGGATCGGATGAGCTGGCATTCCATCACCGCCACCAGCCACGCCGATCCCAACCAGCTGGCCGAAGGTCGTGTGTTCCTCATCAACCTGGACACGGACATGGACCTGGAACAGGACGCCGTGGACATGGCCGGCGTCGCCTACTCCTGGTACCTCTCCAACGCCCTGAATCCCGCCCATTCCGTCCTCGAAGCGCCGTGGGTGGATGACACGGATGTTTCCTTCTTCGTGGACGCGATGCGGTCCACTTGGCCCGTCAAGTGAGGTCCCCCATGCGATTCCGCACCCTTTCTCTCCTTCTCGCGGGGCTCGTGCTTCCGCTGGCGCTCGCCTGCTCGGGCTCATCCTCCTCGTCAGGGACCGCTCCCACGTCTGCGAAGAGCCTCTCCTACAACGACCCGTCCGGCACCGGATGGCGTCTGGTGAAAGACCCGTCCTCCACCAGCACCCGGATCGTGCTGGATCTCGTAGGCCCTTCCGGAACCATGACCCGGGGTGTCGGATTCAACCTCCAGGCCCCGCCAAAGGTGAAGTTCGGCGTGTTCGCCAATGGCCTGCCCATCAACGACACGGGCGTCTACAAGCTGCTCAGCGCGGCCGCGGACCCGACTGAACCCGTCGCGATCATCGGCGGCGTGAAGACGGGCAACCTGCTCTCCGTCGGAATCTACCAGAAGGACCGCGTGCAGCCTGCGCAGGATTCCGGTTCTCCGCTTTGCCAGATCGCCATCGTCCTCGACCCCGCGCAGGGGATCTCGGCAGGCGACGCGCTCCAGCTCCAGGTGGTGAAGGCCAAGGCCATCCCTGAGGACATCGGTGCCGTCAGCGACGACCTCTGGACCCTGAACAAGAAAATGCGGATGGCGGACATCACCGTCGCCACCGGCTCCCTCTCCGCCAATTGAACGATCCCATTCCGCCCCGAAAAGGAGCACCCATGCGTCGCACTCTTCCGCGCCCCCATCCGGGCCTGCTGCCGAGCCTGGTCTTCGCGCTGGCCGCGGGGGCATCCTTCCACGCCCTCGCCGCCACGCCCCAGCTTCCGGCCGCCCGCCTGGCTACCCTCAAATCCCAGGAGCCCGCGAACATCGCGCGGGGCAAGGCCTCCTTGCTCCAGCTCCGCTCCCAGCTCGGCCTGGCGACAGGCTCGGATTTCCTCGCCCACGACACTTTCGTGAATGCCCAGGGCCGCACGGTGGTCCATTTCCATCAGCTCTATGAAGGGCATCGCGTGTGGGCCGGTGAAGCCATCGCCCATGTGGAAGCCGATGGCGGCATCGAAACCATCACCAGCGGCATCAAGAGCGACATCAGCATCCAAGGCGCACCCAGGCTAAGCGCGGATGATGCCACCAAAGCGGCCCTCCGCAACCTCGCGCCGAAGGGCGCCATGGCCGCGGCACCCAAGGTCGAGCTCGTGGCGTTCCCTTCCAGCCTTACCGGCGGCATCGCCACCCGGTTCGATCCTGAGAAGAAGGCTGAGGTCGTGGACAAGACCATGAGCACATGGGCCAAGGCCCCATCAGATCCCTATGTGTGGGCCTATGAAGTGAAGACCCTTCTCTCCAACAAGCTGGATGGCCACCAGGAGATGAGCTACATCGTGGATGCCGGCACCGGCGCCATCCTGCGCAAATGGAATGCCCTCCAAGGTGATACCCCCGCCACGGGAACGGGGCAGAGCTATTACCGCGGCACCGTGAATCTCTCCACCGCACAAGCCGCAGGTGGCACTTTCACCCTCGACGCCCTGGACCGGGGCACCCTGCCCCAGCCCTATGTCGCGTCCCAAGGCATGACCCAGCTTGGGCTCACGATCTACTACAGCTACATGGATGTGAACACTGGAAACCTCGGATTTCTCCCCTACTCGGGGCACGCCACCAATACCTGGGGCGATGGCACGGTCTTCCCTTCGCCCTGGGACTTCAGCATGGGCATGCCCATCCTCGACTACAGCGCAGACGGTTCCAAAGCCTGGCTCCAAGGCACCCTCACGCCCAGTGGCGAGACTGCCGCGGTGGACGCGCACTTCGGCCTCAGCACCACTTGGGACTTCTACAAGAATGTCTTCGGCCGCAACGGCGTGGACAACCTGGGCACCTCCACCTTCGGCATCGTCCACACGATGGTGTTCAGCCCCTTTGGAGCAGCGCCGCTCCAAGACAACGCCCAATGGTCCCCTTGGTACTTCGGCATGCAGTTCGGGGACGGCACCTATCCGACCCTTTCCTTCGGCATGAAAGCCGTCACGGAGATCGACATCACTGGCCATGAACTGAGCCACGGTGTCACCGAGTACTCCGCCGCGCTCGTCTACGCAGGCGAATCTGGCGCCTTGAACGAGGGCAATTCCGACTTCTTCGGGAAGATGGTCCAGGCCTATGCGGATGGAGGAGGCGCGGGCACTTCCGTCCCCGACTTTCCCGCTGGCGATCTCACCAAATGGGAGGTCGGGCGGAATTCCGTCCCTAGCGGCGCCCTCCGGTACATGTACAAGCCCAGTCTGGATGGCATCAGCGCGGACGGCTGGTACGACGGCATGGAGATGCTGGATGTGCATTTCAGCAGCGGCGTGTTGAACCGCTGCATGTTCTTCCTTTCCGAAGGCGCGTCCAGCGACCCGTCGAGCCTCACCCACAGCGCCTACCTGCCCGGCGGCATGACGGGTCTCGGCAACGACACCGCCGCGCGCATCTGGTACAAGACGCTCACCGAGCATCTGACGCCGAATGCCACCTTCGATGACGCCCGCGCGGGAGCCATCCAATCCGCCGATGAGCTCTATGGTGTGGGCTCTGCCCAGGAAACAGCCGTGATGGACGCCTGGGCGGCCGTGAATGTGGGTTCCGCTCCCGGGCAGCCGGCGCGGGTCCGCGTCACTTTCCCAGTGGTCAATGCCGCGGGCAGTTTCCTCGACGCCCACGCGGTCCCTTCCGGGATCCTCGACAAGGTCCAGATCTTCCCCACCCGGGCCACCGTGCAAGTCCAGTGCACCGTGACGAACACCACCAACACGAAGGTGGACTGGAGCCTGGCATCATCACCGAACGAAGGAGATCAGGCGGGCCACATCAATCCGGATGGCACCTGGACCACACCGTCCTGGTCCTTCTACGGGAACCTGATCACCATCACCGCGACAAGCCAGGCCGATCCTGCCGAATTCGCGAAGGGGCGCACGCTGCTCATGGAGCTCGACGCCGATACGGACGGCGAGACGGATGCCATCGACCTGGGCTCCGTGGCCATGGCCTGGGGTCTGCCCCAGGGGCCCAATCCCGCTGCAGCGATCGCCGGCTCCTACTCCGTGAACGACTGGGACCTCGTCTTCTTCGATCAGGCATTCAGCAACGCCAACCCGGTGCACTGATCAATCCTGGAGACCGCCGCTGGGCCTCGTGCCTGCGGTGGTCTCCCTGGCTTCAGCGTCAAGAGAGCAGCCCAGATGCATCCCGACACAGTGAGACAGCGATTCCGGATCGTCCTTCACATTCTCAAGCGCCTCGATCGATCGGAGTCGCGAGAAACCCCCAACCAATCCGAACTGGAGACAGACGGGACGCAGTATGGCGGCGCACAAGAAAACTGGCTCGGGCACGAAACCATGCTTTTCAAGGCGGCAATCACGGCAATCGCCGCGCTCGAACGCCACCTCAATGCCCTGCCCGTCGCAGGAACCGCACTGAACCCTGAAAAACAGCTTCAGGCTCGAACGATTCATTCCAATCCATGGTGCGATCCAGGGCACCTCAGTTGGCCAGGAGGCGTTCAGGTCTCTTGCCTTTCCCCGGGTGGCTCTGCGAATCGACCCTGGATGGGTCTGGAGTCAAGCCAAGCCATCTATCTTCACGCCCTCATCGAAGGGCTGGTCGCGGCATTCCTCCAGAATGAGACTGACTATCCTTCTCAGCCCCCTGTTCAGCCTGGAGCGATTCCCTCATCCATGGCCTAGCTCTGAGGCAAGGTCATGTCCTCCCGACAGCCTCCTTGGCGCGGGCCAGGAAGCTGCCCACATCTTTGCTCCTGATTTAATCCTTGTCTCTACGCGTTTAAGGATGCGGAACACAAGTTGCCATGGCAGAGACAGGATCCTTCCTTCTACTCTGATCCAAGCTTCCAAACCTTCTCTTCAATATCCGCAGGCCCAGCTGGCCTCCACCGGCCCAGGCCTTGTCCCGTTCCCGTCCAGGCCCCAGCCAGGGAGACTCCGTGAACCCTCAGATGATGCCGATCGATACCGGCAACACCGCCTTCATGCTGCTGTGCAGCAGCCTGGTGATGCTCATGACGCCGGGGCTCGCCTTTTTCTACGGCGGACTGGTCGGCCGGAAGAATGTGCTGACGATCATGATGCAGAGCTTCGTCAGCCTGGTCTGGACCACCGTGCTGTGGTTCGCTTTCGGCTACTCCATGTGCTTCGGCCCGAGTCTGGGCGGCATCATCGGCCACCCCACGCGCTACGCCTTCCTGAGGCATATCGATCTGTCGACCATGTTCACGCTCGGCGGCTCCACGGCGGGCATCCCCCTGGCCGTGCATGTCGCCTATCAAATGATGTTCGCCATCATCACGCCCGCGCTCATCACAGGGGCCTTCGCGAACCGAGTGACCTTCAAGGCCTACTTCCTCTTCCTGACGGGCTGGCTGGTCTTCGTGTACTTCCCCTTCTGCCACATGATCTGGAACCCGGACGGCATCCTGGCGAAGTGGGGGGTGCTGGACTTCGCGGGCGGCATCGTGGTCCACAACACGGCCGGCTTCGCGGCGCTGGCCTCCATCCTGTACATCGGCAAGCGCAGAGTCGTCGAGAACCTGCCCCACAATGTCCCGCTCATCGCGCTGGGAACGGGCCTGCTCTGGTTCGGATGGTACGGCTTCAACGCCGGTTCCGAACTGCGGGTGGACCATATCACCGCTTCCGCCTTCCTGAACACCGACATCGCCGCATCCTTCGCGGGCGCGACCTGGATGATCGTGGAGTGGATGAACGCGAAGCAGCCCAAATTCGTGGGCCTGCTGACGGGTTCCGTGGCCGGTCTCGCCACCATCACGCCCGCGGCCGGTTTCGTCTCTCCAACGATGGCGGCGCTCATCGGCATCCTGGCCGGCGTGATCTGCTACTACGCTGTGGCCATGAAGAACAAACTCGGCTGGGACGATGCCCTCGATGTCTGGGGCGTCCACGGCGTGGGTGGGCTGATCGGCGTGATCCTCCTGGGCGTCCTCGCATCCAAGGCCTGGAATCCGGCTGGCGCAGACGGACTGCTCTTCGGAGGCACCGGATTCTTCGGGAAGCAGGTCGCGGCGGTGGCCGTCTCCAGCATCTGGGCCTTCGCCTTCACCTACGGCATGCTCTGGGCCATCGACCGTGTCACACCTGTGCGCGTCGGGCCGGAACAAGAAGCCATGGGCCTCGACACCGGCCTTCATGGCGAGGAGGCCTACTCCAGGGAGGTTTGAACGCCTCCTCTCCGCCTGCCCAAAGTTGCCTGGGATCACTGATTCGGGAGAGTGCCTCTCCAAGTTGGGTCGAAGCGGTTCGACCGCGGCTCTCGGCTGGAGGGCCTAGAGCATTGCAATAGAACCCCTGCGACGACGACGGCGGATGAAGCGATACAGCCAGACCCCGAATCCGGTGAGGCCCAGGATGAAGGCGGTCGCGAATACAATGAGGAAGCGCATGGGGTTCTCGATGACGAAATTCCCGGTCTCCGTATAGAAGCCGTTGAACTGCTGCAAAGCGGCGGGCAACGCGAGCACTTCAGCTTTGGTCAGTTGCAACGGGCGTTCATCGGGATGGTAGGTGGATTGCCATGGAAACAATTCTCCAGCCTGGTTCTTCTCGATGTGCCCGCCCAGGACATAGCTCACCGGCCGGTCTTTCACGAAACTGGCGATCCGCTGAGCGCTCGCCCGGTAGGGCCCGATGTCATCCACCAAGAGGCGCCCCGGCAGAAGGAAATCACCTGAGAACAGCATTCCAGTGTTTCGATCGTAAAACACCACATGGGCCGGATGATGGCCAGGCGCGGGCAGCACATCGATGACCCGGTCGCCCAGATCCACTTCCGCGACGCCATTGGGCCAACCGGAAAACCCGAAGTGCTTCTTCACATGTTCCAGATCCGCGGGCACCACTTGGACGCCGGGGTGGTTCTCGAACTGCGCATCACCTTCGCGATGGTCCAAATGCCCGTGGCTATGCACCACGATCAAAGGCATCTTCGACGGCCCTTCTCCTGGCAGGAGCGCCATGACCGCCTCTTCGATGGGCATGACCTTCGGGTCGGCGATGTCGCCGGTATCGATCAGCAGGGCTTGTTTGCTCCCCACCAGCAGATACATGAACGGCGCTTCCCAGGTGTCGCTCAGGTTCTCCCTCAGAATGAAGGTCTGCGGGTTGTAGGAATGCACCTGGATGGGCGCGTGGGCGCGCGGTTTGCCGTCTTTCGCGCCGGCATCCCACTTCACATCCATCGAACCGGCAGTGAGACCCGCCCATGCGGGTGTGGGTCCGAGGCAAAGCCCCAGGGCGAATAACGCGTGCAGCAGCGGTTTCACGATCGTCTCCTTGAAGGTTTCACCGTCTTAGTCTGTTGAGTGGCCAGCTGGATGAACTCGTCGAGCGCTTTCGTGGTGCGTTTCTTATCGCCGGTGCTCATGAGCTCGATGAAAAGGCCGTCAAAAACCGCCCCGAGCAATGTCGCGAAGGCTGGATCCTGCTTCTCGGCTGGAAGGGCGGCTTGGATCGCCCGAAGCCAGTTCTCGGAATTCCGTTCGAGGTACTGCGCGTAGATCCCGCGCGATTGGACGGCGAGGATGTGCAATTGGTAATGCAGGCAGAGATGGCCGAAATTCGTTTCCGAGGTCGCCCAATCCCAGAACACCCTGAGCAGATGAGCACGGCGGGGCCCAGGCTTAGCGGCCTGCAGCCGGGCGAGGGAGCCCTGCAAACGGGCTTGCATCTCGTCCAGGACCTCTACCAGAAGCTGCTCTTTCGACTGGAAGTGGAAGATCAGGAGGCGGGCGCTCGTCCCGATCTCGGCGGCCATCGGCCGCAAGGAGAGGTCTGAAGGTCCATGGCGGACCAGGTACTCGATCAACCCATCGAGAAGTTCTTCCTTGCGATTCCTCATGTAACGATCATTACATGTAACAATCGTTACGGTCAATCTTGAAGTATCAGAACCCGGTCGGGCCTGCGCGGTCCAGGCGTGTCACATCAGGCGACCTCGGCTGATCCCTGGGACTCGTTGGTGACTAGAATCTCCAATTTCGACGTTAACAAATAGACAGCTTACAAATTATTAACATTAAATCATTAATATATCAAACATTTTATTCCAATTGATTTCCAACACCTACAGTCATATTTGCCAATAACTGAAATTTTAAAAAGAATTCACATCCTCCAAGTCATCAGTGGTTCTAGGGTCACCATGCAGCCATAAATATGAACCCACTTAAATAATCAAAAGGAAGTCTCATGATGCGCACCCGTCTGTTTGCTGCCTTCGTGGCATTGTCCCAGGGCCTCTCCATTCCGGCCCTCCAGGCCCAGTCCTGCGGTGTCGAACGCTGGTCCGTCAAGACCGGCACGGATGCGGATGTGGGCCTCGTGAACCTCTCAACCCACCAGACCAACACCATCGCCACGATGCGGAGCTGGCCTGCGCCGAGCCCCATCCCCGCCAACAACCGCGTCTCCCCCTACGAGACGACGGTGTGGGTGCTCAACGCCACGCTGACCCAGTACAAGCTCGAGAGCGATTCCGACATCCATCTGGTGCTCCAGGACGCCAGCGGCCTGACGATGATCGCGGAGATCCCGCTGCCGTCCTGCGTGGGCTCCTCAAGCCCCTTCCTCAGCGGCATCACGAACGCCCGCGCCCAGTTCGCCGCGGTCTACACCGCCACCAGCAGCTTCCAGACCGCCAATGTCCCGGTGAAGATCACGGGAATCGGGATGTTCGATTTCCTCCACGGCCAGACGGGCGTGGCTCCCAACGGCATCGAACTCCACCCGGTCATCGACATCCAGTTCAATCCCGGCACCAGCAACACGGTCACGGCCAGCATCACCTCGCCGGCCTCCAATGTGACGGTGGCCAGCGGGACGGCCGTGAACTTCTCCGGGAGCGCTACGGACAGCAGCAGCTCCGCCACGCTGTCCTACAACTGGGCCTTCGGCGACGGGGCCACCGCGAACGGCGCTTCCGCCAGCCACACCTATACCAACACCGGCAGTTCCCCCGTCACCTACACCGCGACCTTCACCGCCACCGACAATACGGGCGTCAGCAACAGCGCCACCCGCACGGTCACTGTCAACCCGCCCGCGGCCAACACGGTGACGGCCTCGATCACGACGCCCTCGGGCAATGTGACGATCGCGACCGGCACGAACCAGTCCTTCGTGGGCACGGGCACGGACAGCTCCTCGTCCGCCACCCTGACCTACAGCTGGACCTTCGGTGACGGCGGAACGGCCTCCACGGCCTCCGCCAGCCACACCTACACCAACACGGGCTCCTCCGCCGTGAACTACACCGCCACCCTCAAGGTCACGGACAACACGGGCGTCAGCAACACCGCCACCCGCACCATCACCGTCAACCCGGCTGCCGCCAACACCGTGACGGCCTCGATCACGACGCCCTCCAGCAATGTGACGATCGCCAGCGGCACGGCCCAGCCCTTCGCCGGAACGGGCACGGACAGCTCCTCGTCCGCCACCCTGACCTACAGCTGGACCTTCGGCGATGGCGGCACCGCCACCGGCGCCTCCGCCAGCCACACCTACACCAACAGCGGCTCCTCCGCCGTGAACTACACCGCGACCCTCAAGGTCACGGACAACACCGGCGTCTCCAACACCGCCACCCGCACCATCACCGTGAACCCCGCTTCCACGGGCTCCAACACCGTGACGGCCTCGATCACGACGCCCTCCAGCAACGTGACCATCGCCAGCGGCACGAACCA
>Ga0207105_1062_pt2 | contig 26248 bp, 32 predicted proteins | sample Alteio_BWMinHeat_77_FD_153569 | JGI IMG/M metagenome (GOLD analysis project Ga0207105, IMG submission 153569) | Enriched cells from forest soil in Barre Woods Harvard Forest LTER site, Petersham, Massachusetts, United States -... | ecosystem: Environmental > Terrestrial > Soil > Temperate forest >... | reverse complement strand
ATCTTCCATCTAAGCTGCCAAACATTGTTCTTCGCAACACGGGCCGTAACCGATTTGTGGACGTCAGCGCACAGGCCGGCCCTTCATTTGGAGTCCCCGGGGCACACCGCGGGGCAGCGATGGGTGATCTGAACAATGATGGCCGCATGGATGTGGTCGTAACAAATCAACATGCCCTACCCGAAATCTGGATAAACCGCACGGCCAATTTCAACCATTGGTTGTTGGTAAAGCTTGTTGGAACGCGGAGTAACCGCGACGGACTTGGGTCCCGCCTGAAGGTGACGCTCGCTGACAACAACGCTCTCTACAATCACGCGACCACGAGCACTGGATACGGTGCATCCAGCGATCCTCGCGTTCACTTTGGCCTCGCAAGCTTCGATCATGCCGACAAATTAGAAATCTGGTGGCCGAGTGGGATACACCAGGCTCTCACGAATGTAAAAGGTGATCAGATCCTGGTGGTGCACGAATCTGTTAATTGATGTTTTACGTCCTCGCCATATCGAGAAGCTTCAACTGTTACTTGGCCGAGAGTAATTCCGTCCAGAAGGGGGACATTCATCGTGTATCGAAAGAAGAAAGGGAGGGGATTGCTCGCATTGTCTGCGTTGGCGTTTGGGTTCGTTGGATCAAGCATCGGGGCCGCGCAAACAGCCAGCAATTCGCTTGGCATCTTTGAGAACCAGTCCGATGTGGGCAGTGTGGCGCCGCCCGGAACGGCAACGTTCGATGCCGCGACGGGTGTGTATACCGTCCGCTCGGCCGGCGAGGACCTGTGGGCAAACGTAGATGGATTCCACTTCGTTTGGAAGAGGGTCTCAGGCGACGTGTCGCTCACTGGCGACGTCAAGGTGGCCGACGGCAGCGCGACTTCACACCCGCATCGCAAGGCTCTGCTGATGTTCCGGCAGACGCTCGACTCCGACGCCTTGTTCGCAGTCGCGGCCATCCATGGCTCAGAGGAAACGGCGCTGCAATTCCGGCGTGCCAAGGGCGAGATGATGCAGACCATTCTCTTCAATATCGGGGCACCGCAGCGCATGCGCCTGGAGAAGCGCGGCGACACCGTCACGCTCTTCCTCAGCATGCACGGCGAACCGCTGCATCAGACTGGAGCGTCCATGAAGATCCACTTCGACGGGACTTTCTATGCGGGCCTGGGTATGTGCGCCCGCAAGAAGGACACGGTGGAGCAGGCCACCTTCACACATGTAGATCTGCAGTCGCTCAATCCTCCGGCGGCGCCTGCGGCCATGGAACTCTATAGCACTCTCCACACCATCGCGGTCGACCCCAATGTGCCCATGGACTTCGTCATCCAGACCGGTAAGGGGCAGATGGAAGCGCCCAACTGGAGCCGCGATGGCGAAACGCTGATTTTTAACCGTGCGGGCAAGCTGTGGAGCGTACCTGCAAGTGAAGGCGAAGGTGGGTTCAGCGAGGCCAGGCCGATCGATATCGGAAACGCTACCGACTGCACCGGCAGCCACGGACTCTCGCCCGACGGCAAATGGCTTGCCATGACGTGCGCCACGCCGAACCAACCAGGCAGGCGCGTATATATCGTGCCTGCCATGGGCGGCACACCACGGCTGGTTACGGCAAATCCGAATTCTTACTTCCATAGCTGGTCGCCAGACGGGAGGACAATCCTCTTTACGCGACCTCGCCAAGGTACGTTAAGCATCTACTCCATCGCGGCAGACGGCTGACAGGAGACCGCGCTGACTTCGGGCACCGGTATCAGCGACGACCCGGACTATTCTTCCGATGGCCGGTGGATTTACTTCAACTCCGACCGTGCAGGACGAATGCAGATTTGGCGCATGCGGCCCGACGGCAGCCAGCCCGAGCAAGTCACTTTTGACAAAAGGCCCAACTGGACGCCGCATCCCGCTCCGGACGGCAAATCAATCCTGATTCTCTCCTACGACAAGGATGTCATGGGGCACCCGGCCAACACGGACGTGACCCTGCGCATTCTCAACATCAGGTGAGATCCGCGATTTGGTGCGGATAGTGGGCGGAGTCTGCAGTGACAATGTGCCCAACTGGGCCCCTGATGGCGCGCACGTCGCCTTTGTGAGCTACCAGTTTTTGCCCGCTGAAGATGAAGGCTCGACCCAATGATCGCCGGTCAAATGATCGAACACGCCATGTCCGAGTACATCCGCTCGGATAACGGTCCTGGCCCTGAGCGACCTCTTCGTTCGCAAGAGGTAGATATCTTGGAGGCTTTTCGCCGTGGATGGCCAGAATCTTCCAATTTATGGCTGATTAGCCTGCATTATTCGTGAGCGTCCGGCAAGTGGCGTTTTGGGTGGGGTCAGATCGTGGCAGACGCTTAAAGGAGCATGAGGTTGTTGTTGGAGAGGTGTCGGCAGGCATCGTGGTGACAGATAGTTATCGCGGTGACGATTTTTCGGGCAGGGGTTCCCTTGTCGTCGGTTGTGTCAGGCGAAAGTGGGTATTCTTCAGGGGAGCGAGTTCGTCCTACCCAAGCGATGCTCCCAATTCCAGGGCCATGTTCCGGAAGGTGGTCAGAAACGGAAATGATTGGGGCAGATGCACGACTATGCGCCGCACCGAGAGGATTACCCGTGCACCCAGTTTCAGGAAGCGTTCCCGCAGTGTCCAGACTTGCGCCCTTGCGCAATCGGTTGCCGCGGCAGACAGGCGCAGTTCCTGCATCAACACATAGGCTGCGGCAGTCAGCAGCACGCGGAACTGGTTGGCCCAGAAGCGGGTGCAACTGGTGCGGTCGATCTGCATGGCATGCAACTCCTTGATCCGGTTCTCGATTTCGCCGCGTTGGCAGTACACCTCTTCGTAGAGCCATTGCGGAGTCTGCTTCATGTTGGTGATTACGAAACGCGGGTTATCCTTCGGCTCTTTATGGTCGGCACGCACAACTTCGGCTTTGATAATGATGCGCCGATCTTGCTTCCAACTGCCCGCCGCATAGCGCACTTCATCGTAGACATGCTCGGTTTGATCGGTGAGACCGGCCAGTAGGCGGGCAATCTCCATGGCCTCTTCCGCCTTGCGATTCAACACCGCATTGCTGGCCATGGCCACCACATATTCGACGCCCGCTTCGGCATCCAGAAACGCCAGCAGTTGGGGATTTGCAAAACCGCCGTCGAGACGAACGCGGATGCGCACCTTCGAAAATGAGCTGCGAATCAAGGCCATCAACCGGCGCAAAATCCCCACCGCTCCCGCGGCCGCCGTAACATTGCCGGGACGCAACACGGCGGCACACAAATACTGATCAGCCTCGTCGTTGAAGGTAACAAAGCCCATCATGGGCAGGTAACACGCGTTGTCATAGTGGCTATTGAAGAATGACAACTGCTGCGCGCCATGCGTGGGATCGTCGGTCGGATCAAGATCGATGGTGATCAGCCGGGCGTGATGGTGTAGCCGCTGCGCATGACGTTCGATTACGCTCTCAGCCAGCAATGCGCCCATGTGATAGAGCTGCCTTGGACCAACGGCATTTTCAAAACGCGACAGCGTCGGCTGCGAAGCCATATCCAGACCCGTAGCCGGATCGCGGTCGAGCAGCATTTTGTGCATGGGATCGGCAGCCAATCGAGCGGAGTCGTTGGCGTCCGCATAACCGCAAGCAATGGAGAAGACGCGTTGCGCGAAAAGATCCCGCAGCGAATGGTCGACCTTCCCCGCCTGCCGGGAATCAAGTAAACAACCAGACATGCCGGCGATCAATCCGTAGCGGGTCTCGGCGGCTTTCAACAGCACCGCACCACCATCGGAACTGCCCTGCCTCTGGTCGAATTCCAATATCACTGGCTTGGCAAAAATCTCTGGAAACAACAAACGCTCTGTCGCGCTAGAATCGTTCAAGCGAAAGCCTCTCAATGTGCCTTAAACACTTGTTTCGTTAACATGTTTGTAGCACAAAAAAGGCTTTCGCTAACTCATTAACTCAGGCTTCACGAATAATGCGGGCTAGGACTCGTGATTCCGAACCACGAAGGCATAACTGTTAGAGATCCCAACGATCTTGCGGCTAACCCATATAGTCGGGAGCGCCCGGCACCATTTTGTCGGCCCGCGTGAAAACCGGCTTGCCTCGGCCGAAAAGCTGCTAAGGCTGATAGTTTGTCGCGTACTCCGAATGCACGCTCGAGGTGTCGTATCCGGAATAAATAACAATCGCATTTCCCGAGGATTCCACTGCGGCAGCTTCCGGCGAGATTTCGCTGCCGGGCCCAGAGATACTGGCCGGAGCACTCCAGGATCCCGTGGCGGTGGCTCTCGTGATAGCGTGGATTGCCGGGGTCCCGCTGTTCGATAACCAGATGGCCAGCGCCGCACCACTGGGAGCAACAGCGACGATCACTTGGCCAACAGACGTGTCGCTCCCGGATAGAATCACACGTGACGACCACGTGTTGTTGCTGATGGTGCCGTTGACTGCAAGCGCCTGCGACGTGGGGTATGTGATGGATTCGTAGACCAGCGTTACCTGTCCCGCGTCGTCGTTCGCCAGGTCGGAGATGATGATCGAACCTTGTGGATTAACCGCCGTTGTGAATGAACTCCACGCGCCGCCCGAATTGCCCTGCGTGGCAGAGATGTAGGTGCCCGATTTGCTCAGCGCCAACAGGATCGCTCCCCCCGCGGAACCCAGCGTCACGAGCGCGCTATGCGCATCGAGATCGGGCCCCAGCAGAGAGCCCGAGTCGGCCCACGATCCACTGCCCGCGTTTTGCCGTGATGCGTGCAGCACGTAATTGCTCGTTGAGCAACCGTACTGTTGCATTCAGCGACTTGCTCTGGGAACTATGCCAAAAGGACTGGGTGGTTTATGCCAAGCCGCCCTTCGACGGCGCCGAACATGTTCTCAACTACCTGGCTCGCTACACGCATCGCGTCGCTATCTCCAACCATCGCCTCGTGGCCTTCGAGAACGATCGAGTGTCATTCCGCTGGCGAGACTATGCTCGCGGCGACAAGAAGAAGGTCATGACCGTTTCTGCAGATGAGTTCCTGCGCAGGTTTCTTCTTCACGTTCTGCCGAAAGGCCTGGTCCGCATCCGCCACTTCGGCCTCTTCGCCAACCGACGACGCCGTGCTGCGCTCCAACGCTGCCGCGAGTTGCTCGGCACAGTTGCATCTACAGAGCACACCGAAGCAACGACCCTGCCGCGTTGTCCCGCCTGCTCGGCAACCATGCTGGTCATCGAACGGTTTACCAGCGCTCAACTTTACTTCCAGCCGGACCTGAACCTCGCAACCTCACAGAGGTGCAGCGTTGACAGCTCATAGGACATCCATGGCTCACGACGTTTCTATCCTGATCGCCCCATGGCATGCCCCCGCATGCAAGGCCGTCGTGTGCCATCAAGTTGCCCTCGCGCCTTGTATACGGCACTCGCTTACACCTTCCAGCACTCAGCTTCGGTCGCTTGAGGAGCGATCCCAACTCCGCCGGTTCAATTCCGTGCTCACAATCGCAACTATCAGAAGGCCGGCGACATTGAAAATGCATAGCTAGATCACCGCGTCCGCCGCAAACGCCGGAGGCCCAGTTCAAACGAGCCTATCGAAACTGCCCCGGAAGAATCGCGCTAGATCCAGCCTCGTCCAGCGGGGCAGTCCCGATAGGAACCTAACGTTTGCGAGGAGTGATCCAGAGAACTGCGCGTGACCGACGGTCAATGAGTAACTCGCCCGGTTACCGTCAGCTGACCAAAGACCGCATAAGTTTTCTCGCAAATTCCTTCCCATAGAAGTTCGAGTGGTGTATGATTTCGTTCCATAGAACTTCGAGTGGAGAGACGGATGGTCAAAAATAACCAACCCGACTGCGAGATGCTCAAGGGCACTCTGGACATGATGATCCTGAGGTCGCTTGTCGGCGGAGACGCCCATGGACACACCATCGCGAAAGTCATTGAGCGCACCTCCGAAGATGTCCTTGAAGTGGAACAGGGCTCGCTTTACCCGGCACTTCACCGGCTTGAAGATCGAAGATGGGTTTCTTCCTACTGTGGCCCTAGCGAGAACAATGGCAAGGCAAAGTTCTACCGGCTGACGGCAGAGGGCCGTAAGCAGCTGGTGCGAGAGACCAGCCGTTGGCGCCAGATGACGCGCGCCATCGGCCTGGTGATGGGCGAGGAGGGAGGGGCGCAATGAGTTGGTTAAGATTCTTTCGCTGCAAGCGCTCCGACGCCGAGTTCCAGGACGAGATCGAAGTCTTTTTAACCGAAGAGACCGCTGACAACGAGGCACGCGGAATGTCGCCCGGGGAGGCTCGGCGGCAGGCGCGATTAAAATTCGGCAACGCGCAAAAGGTGCGCGAATCGCTTTGGATGCAGAACTCTCCCCTGCTCCTGATCCATGTCGGTCACGACGTGAAATATGCTTTTCGTACATTGGGCCGCACGCCCGGATTCTCGATCATCGCGATTTCGGTCATGGCCCTTTGCATTGGTGCAGCCACATCTCTTTTCACGATTGTGCGCACAGTTTTGCTAAAACCACTTCCTTTCCGCGATCCCGGCCGGCTGGTGATGGTGTACGAGCACCATCGAGGGACAGAGGCGAACACGCCGAATTTCAGCTACATCCCGGTTGCACCTGCGGACTTTTATGATTGGCGCTCAAAGACCAACGGTTTCGAAGACATGGCGATCATGGGTTACACCGGGGGCAATCTGACCGGCGAACGGGGCGAACTACCCGAGGCTGTGCGCGCGGCTGCGGCCTCATGGAATTTCTTTCGGCTCCTGGGAGTGCAGCCGGCATTGGGCAGGGCATTTACCGAGTCAGAGGATCGGCCCGGCAACACCGTTGTAATGCTGACCTGGAGTGTGTTCCAGAGACGGTTTGCCGGCGATGCGACGATTGTGGGCCGCCAGGTTCACCTCAACGGCAGACCCTTCACCGTAGTTGGCGTGCTGCCTTCGTGGTTCACTTATCCCGATGCCGGCATCCAGTTGTGGGTTCCGTATCAAGCGAGCGCCACGCCCGAGTTTCTGGGGCATCACGACTGGCATCAAAGCCAGGTGGTAGCGCGGTTGCGTCCCGACGTGACCCTTGTAAGCGCTTTGGCGCAAGTCAGTGCAGTGCAGTACCAGCTTCATCTGCAATACCCACACGATCCTGTGAACGAGGATGTTGCCCCACGTTCTCTGAACGAAGATCTGGCCGGCAACGTGAAGAAGCCGCTGAAATTAATGCTTTTCGCAGTTGGCTGCATGCTGCTGATCGGCTGCCTCAACGTCGCAAATCTGCTGGTTGCGCGGGGCGCGGCACGGCAGAAGGACGTGGCGATTCGCAGCGCTTTAGGAGCACAGCGTGCCACCCTGATTCGCGAGCAGTTGACCGAGAGCGTGGTGATCTGCGCGGCCGGCGGCCTGGGCGGCATTCTGTTGTCGGTACTTGCTACGAAGTTTCTTGCACATGCGTGGAAAGATCTGCCCACCGCGCAAAGCATCCACCTTGATGGTGCTGTGATCGCGTTTGCGTGCTTGCTGATGTTTGCAGCGGAGCTGATTGCCGGATTGCTGCCCGCACTCTCGACAACGAGAAAGACCATGCTGAAAGCCCTGCAGACTTCTGCGCGCACAGGAGCGAGCAGCGTTTCGCGCACGGCGCTGCGACAATCACTCCTCACTCTGGAGATTGGAATCACGGTGGCCCTGCTGGTTGCTGCGGGGCTGCTGCTCAAGAGCTTCCTGCGGCTGCGCTCAGCCGATGTGGGCTGTGTTACCGAAAACACGCTCACGCTGCAGTACAGCCTGCCGGAAAAGAAATATGACACGCCCGAGAAGGTGAACGCATTCAACGAAGCGTTGCTGGAGCGAGTCAGAACCACCCCCGGAGTTCGCTCTGCTGCATTGGGAAACACTCTCCCAGGAGCCGGATATTCGGGAGACCTCGTATTCACGGTGAAGGAACACGACCCGCTGAAGCCGGGCGAAGACATGCCCGGCGCGATGGTGTGCTGGGCCGATCCAGATTACTTTAGCGCCCTCGGGATTCCACTTGTGAGTGGCCGGTTCTTTACCAATGACGAACGTGTGACTCGATCGTACAAGGTGATTGTGAGCCGTCAACTTGTGCGGCAATACTTCCATGGTGACAATCCCATAGGCAAGCACCTGCACGTTCCGGCGCATTTCCACCCTGGAATGCCAAATGATGTCGATTATGAAATCGTGGGCGTAGTCAGCGACACCTTGTACCAGGTTGGCAAAGAACCGGCGGCGGCCATGTACTTTCCGATCCTTGAAGGCAACACAGGTGGCGCCAATTTCCAGATGCTCGCACTTCGTACGGCGTCGGAGCCGTTGCAATTTTCGGTACCGGTGCAAAAGTGGATCGCATCTCTCGATCCCGAGCTTCCGGTTTCGGAGGTACGAACCATGAATCAGGTGATCGGCGAGTCATTGGTAAATGCAAGCCTCTGCGCGACTCTTGTCCTTGCCTTTGCCATTTTGTCGCTGCTTCTTGCCTCGGTCGGATTGTATGGCGTGCTGTCGTACTTGACCGCTCAGCGGACGACGGAACTGGGAATCCGCATGGCGCTCGGCGCGAAACGAGGTCAGCTTTTACAGTTGATGCTCGTCGATGGCCTGCGGCCGGCGCTGTTCGGGCTGGGGCTTGGCCTGGTGGTGAGCGTCGCGGCGACTCGCGTCCTGCAGTCGCTGCTTTTCGGAACGAGGCCTCTTGATCCCGTGGTTCTCTGCGGGGTGATTGCGACGCTTTTTGCGGTCGCGGTTCTGGCCTGCCTGGTTCCGGCGTGGAGAGCGTCGCGGATCGATCCGATGTGGGCATTGCGAACTGAATGAATTCCATTTGCGGCATTGCCGCTGCTACAAGAGCGGTGTTCGAAGAAATCGCTCATGTGCCTTCATTCCCCTTTCTCTTCATGGGAAAGGGGATCTTCTTGGAGATGACATAATATGAGATCGCCGCGACAGAATGCATTGAGCAAGCACGTCGGATTTGCAGAGACGGTTCACTTGCCGCCATGTGCCTTGGTTCCAGGTTCGAGTCCTGGTAGGCCCACCAATCAGTATTTCGACCTCCATTCGGCTATCCAAGGTACGTAGGCGGTGCAGCGCTGAATCGCCCCTTGGCGAAGCCAATTGGGGCCAGCAGATCGAGAGACGCCCTGTCGAGGTTTAATGAGCGCCGAAAAATCGGTCAATCGATTGGCTCTGGGAGGATTGTGGACATTGTGGCAAGAACTCCGGGTTTGGCTCAAGCCAGGTATTCGGAGGCAGTTCTTTCCGCATCGCCGAACATTCAGATACACCGCGATGATCCGGCCGGGGCATTGGCGAAAGTCGACAACGGCCCCGCGTTCATTTTGAAGCTCCGTAACGACGGAAAATCTCCGTGAGGCGCAATTTCTCTGCAGCCGAACGGCGCCCCAATTTTTCAATCCACTGCAACCAATTCCCTCGGATCTCTGCGCCGGCAGCGAGAAGCGCTTCAAACGTCGGAATGAAGTCGACGTTTCGGACAGTATTTTCGAATCCATAGCCCGCGTGCTCCAGAACTGTGCCGCCCCAGTCATTGATTTCTTCCAGCGGAGCGCCGCGCTCGATGAGCCAACCAACTATGGTCAGGTGTCCTCCACCGGCAGCCCAGTGCAATCCGGTAGCACCGGTACCTGCTGGATCCCGCAGATCTGCGCCGTGCTCCAGCAGAAACAAGGCAACCTCCTCTTTGCCAAACATGCAGGCCCAGAGAAACCCGTTCTGCAACTGACGCTTAGCCTCAAGTGGCTTGAGCGCTCCATCCGGACCGAAGAACGTCTTGACAACATCGAGACGTCCAACGCCAGCGCCGCTGTCCAGACCCAGGCGCGCACCCCGTGCGGCGAGAAATTCTCCCGCGCTCGGCTGCCCATTGGCGAGGCAGGCAATAACCGCGCTATGGTTATTGCCTGCAAGATTCGGCTTGTCAATCTGTGCTCCAAATTCCAGCAGCAATTGGAGCAGCTCCTCCTGCACACGCGCCGTTACGGGATGAACGCTGGTGGCCGCCAGGCCTAACGTCGTGCACCCGCCCCCATAGACGTTCGCCTCGGCATCCACTTCTGCTCCGGCCATCAACAGGAGCTCCGCAATCTCGACAATGTTTTTCGGAGTCTTCTGTCGGTATCCTTCAACACCGTTCGCCGCGGTGTAATGAAGAAGGGTGGCCCGATGCTCGCGCGTGGAACGTTGTCGAATCAGGTCGCGATTTGCATCCAGAAGCCTTTCGAGAGCCTTTCGATCTCCGGACACGATCGCATCGGCGGCAGCCTCAAATTGCGCCACGGCGGATCCGCCGCGCACCGCGTCCTCAATGTGCTTGACGAGCTTGGGCCAGCTTGCGAACCCTTGCGAACGTGCAATCACGAACTGCGCATCGGCGAGCGCACAACGGCGCTCGCCTTTGAGAAGGGACTGAGTGGTGAATTCCGCCACCTTGTCCGTCCATCGACGAATTTCAACCGGAAGGCCGGGCGTGATCTCCAGGCCGCCGAGATGAACCAGATTTGCGATCCATGCCGCGGCCCAGTCGCGGATGGCTTCAGCGTTTCCAGTCTCGCAGACCTTTACCAGGTCCTTTGCAAGTTTCCGATATTGTTCGAGGTTGGGATTCGATGGCGGAGGAAGAGCATCTTGCGGGTTTGGAAACACGAATCTCCTTTCATCGCGTGCCTGGTGTCCGCACCAATCAGGCTGAAAGAAGGTTCGTACCTTCGACTGTGTTTTAGTGGGTGGGCGCTGCCCTTTCCGCGGACCGGATGCGCCCCTCGCGCTGCCATCAGGCTAGTTCGTCTCGGTCAAGATGTCAATTTCATTGCTGCCGGTAACGACACGGGCTTCCGCGAGGCCGACAGCCACCCGGAACTCCGCAATGTTTCCCGGCTCACGCCTCAATTTGTGGCTTGCCCTCAGGAAACAATGCGCATGGGTGGAGAAGTCCGGGTGTTCACGCGCCGCGCCCTTGATCGACGAAGATTCATCAGTTCAGCCATTTCGGATCAACCGGAGACTCCGCAATCGCGACAGTCAGTTCTTGCTGGTCTTCGCTGATCTCCAAGCCTGCGCTCGGAACGACACCAAGGAATTCAAACGCTGCGCCGCAGTCACCGCAATTCACCTTGATCATCGCTCGAGGCGCGTGGTCAGTCTCGGTCGGCTGAAGGATAGAAACGTCGGACCGCATGCGCTTGTGTCGGCAAGATTCCGCCATGGCTCAAAATATCACGAGCGCAAGCAGACGAGATTCAACGCAAACGAACTCCGGCCAGCTAGAAACAGGCCAAGGCCCGACAAACAAACAACCCGCGCTGGCTTGTTCTTTCCGCATCGTCTGTGACACGCCCGAACCCTGGGAAGTGGATCAAGAGCCTCAATTCATGCCTCGGCGGAGATCGCCCTTCGAGACGATGCTGGCCGCGCCGCTCCGTAGCTCCTGCGTCGCCGCCGTGAGGGGTGTTGCGAGCGTGCCAAGTACGGTAGGGAGAGTAGACGCTCTGAAACGGCCAACTTGACAAGTAAGCACATCCTTACATATAAGCAGTAAGCATATGCTTACTGGTCCCACGCGGAGAATCCGCAATCCCCGGCGCCAAAGCTCGCAACCAGCCGGCGACGTCTTTCAGGCCGTGGCCGACCCCACTCGACGCGCGCTGCTTGATCTGCTGGCAGAGGGTGAAGAGCCGGTCAATTCTCTTGCCGAGCGTTTTGCAATGAGTCGACCCGCCATATCGCAACACTTGGCGATTCTGCTTAGGACGCGCTTGGTGCGCGCGCGGCGCGTCGGAAGAGAGCGTCGTTACCGGCTCCAACCTCAGCCACTTGAGGAGATTTACGACTGGGTTGGTCTCTACGAGCGCTTCTGGACCGCCAAGCTAGGCGCACTCGGCGAGCACCTGAGAAAGAATTCGTGAAACGTGACCTCAGATTCGAAGTGATTTATCCGAACCGGATGGAAGACGTCTGGCATGCATTAACCGATTCCGGTGCTTTGGCGAGTTGGCTAATGGAAAATGACTTCAAACCTCTGCCAGGGCATCGATTCCATTTCCGGTCGAAGTCGAGATTCGGATTTGAACGTTTGATACCGTGTGAGGTTCTTGTGGTGGATGAACCTCGGGTTCTGTCTTGGAATTGGGGTGATGAGGGAAGCGTCGTGACCTTTCGTCTGGTGGCGATTCCCGAAGGGACGCGGTTGACCTTGGAGCATACAGGTCTGAAGGGGGTACGTGGAATCGCACTGGCGTGGATTTTGAGTCATGGATGGGTGCACAAGATCGAACCAAAATTACCGGCGGTGCTCGCCAACCGCGGCTTCGGAACTGACGCGCTATGAGGATCGACGAAAGCCCCAAGGCGCAATGGGTCGGGAAGGAGAAGAGAACATGATTACAAGGCTGAGCCTCGTCACCATACTGGTGCACGATCAGGAAGAGGCACTCCGTTGGTTCACCGAAATCCTCGGTCTCAAAAAGCTTCAGGATGCAACTTACGGAGGCGGAGCGCGATGGCTGGTCGTCGCGCCTTCCGAGCAGAGCGATTTCGGCATCGTTCTTCAGAAGCCGGAACCCGTGGAGCACGGCATCGAGCGAGCGCGCATGAAAATGGAGCAAATCGGCAAGGGCACGACATGGGTATTTCGTGCGGATAACCTTGACGAGACCTTCCACATACTCAGCGATCGGGGCGTAAAGTTTCTAGGTCCTCCGAAGGCCCTGCCCTGGGGCAGGCAGGCTATTTTCGAGGACTTATACGGCAATCAGTACGCCCTGATGGGCAAGTGAACGCCAGGGGAGGCCGCCGGGGCACGGCCTCTCCGTTCGTGTTGGCTCGGGGCTCTGAGGATGCGCCTTTGGTTGGGTTCATTCTCATGATCGATTCGTTCCGGGAAGAGAATGGAGCGGCGCGTTTTGCGCGCACATCGCAAAACTGGACCGATCTTCCGAGAGATCGACTCTCTGACGCCGGGCAGAATACTCTGGCGACGTCTTAGGCCGAGGAGAACGCGGTACGATGATCATCTTCAACGGCGCAATCTGGCATGGCCATACCGCAAATGTCACCCCAGACGTGCGCCGGTCCATTCAAGGCACTTTGTTCCACGGAGGGTGCGGTCTGGATTCGACTTTCGCAATCACCTGATCCCGGCGGCTCGCACTCGCATGAGCCCCTTGGAGCGCTACCTATTGGCACTTGATGAGCCGCAGTAGATGAGGTCCACGAAGCCGGCGGGAGTTGAGGAATCCGCCAATTTGTATTCGAAGATTCGGGCTACAGGTTCTTCGACGTTGTCGCGGGAGCGTTGTTGAAATGATAAGTCGAGGAGGAGCACGCGGGTGTCGCAAAGGTTGAACTGAACTCAGCTGTGAGGCTGATTCAGAGAACTACCCACGAATGCTTCACCTGACGCAGAGGACTGACCAGTGCGTCGCGGAAAGCTTCGGCGCGGCGGTCAACTGTGCAACTTCAATATCAACCTTACGTTCGTAGCTGGTGGTTGATAACCCTCGGGTGTAAACAACGACATTGATGCTCGTACGGGAAAACTTTCAACCCTGAAGGACAAGGGCAACTGGATTTCTGGATCTACGTTCATCCAGACGATGGACTGTCGTTGTACTGGTTTAACGTGCCGCCCAGCAAAGGCATTTCCAACATCAACTGGAATCCGTTGCTGTAAGCAAACAGGAGAGTTGAAAGCTCGTGCAGACGCTTGCTCAACTCTCCTAAACCAATAGCGTAACCAAGTGATTGTCGCAAAACTCGACACATGGTGCGCCGAGTGGAGGACAAAATGTACAAACTACACTCGCTTATTCCTCGCATGAAAATTCTTTTGTTCGTGGCCCTGTTGAGTAGTTTCCCTACCGCGTCCTCTACAGCGCAATCCCTTGATCCTGACAGGCCAGTTCCGATGCAGGCTGGCCCAAACAGGGGGACGATCGACAATTTCGTCGGCGCCAATTATTTCTACTTTTGGGCCGGACCCGGGGAATGTAAGGTCCGGGCATCCTTTAAGTCCATGACTCTCTTTGGAAATGGAATGCGGACCAGTTTGACGGTGGAGCTTTACGACGAAAAGAAATCCTGGACCGTCCGGAAGGTGATCACATCACTCAATGAGGCGGGCGAAGGGACCTTCCCCGGTAATCTCAAAGAGAAGACGAAGGTAATTGTAGCGGTCGTCCCTCCGAGTGGGGCATTGATAAGAACAGGAGGCGACTACGAAATTGAGGCCACGGGAGTGGTCAAATTCGACCCCGAACCTAGTGCAGTCGATTTACTTGTCGGGGTCTATACCCCAATGACTATTTACGAAAACGAGAACACGGCGGTGAAATTTTTCTCTGACGGTACCTTGGAGTTTGCAAGCGGCACGCAGGGAAAGTGGAAGCTTTTCGACGCCACCGATCGCATTTTCACAGTCTCCTTTCTAAGCACTCGTCTCAGTCTCAAGTTGTTGCCTGGCCGCGGTCTTGTCCAGACGAACGATCCGTCGTCGATCGTGTTCCAGAGGCACCGGTGAACCTGAGCGGCATCGTTTTCGTACTCCGACACCGAACATCGACGAGTTGTTGACGCACAACGCCAACGGGATTTCGGTACACAATTATGAAGAGTCAGGCTTCGGGTAACCCTGGAAGTTGGCAGCCTGAATGACCTGTCGCGATGGAGCAGTAGATGTGGATGAGAAACAGAATGCGATCGATGCAGCAGACTGCGTTGGTGTTCGCGATGCTCGCGATCGGAGGCCTGGCTCACGCTCAGGGGTTCTCCGCCGACTGGGTGGATTCCAGCGCCCGTTCCGGAACCCCCAAGCGCAACCGAGTTTTTGGACAGAACGACAAAATGCGCCTGGAGACGTACGACGACCCGGGCTCGCCGGAGCCCTCCGGAATCGTGCTCACAGATTTCGCACAACAGACCGCCTTCGTTATTTTTCCCTCCCAACGCTTGTACATGGATATAGGTGCCAGCAAAGTAGGCTTCGCGAATCCGATGGTGTGGCAGCTGTTCCGGCCCGACAGCGTCGAGGATGCCTGCGGGGGCTGGCTGAAAATCGCGGCGGAACATGGGACGCAGATGACCTGCAAAAAGATTGGCGCTGAGACGATCAATGGACCGAGCGCGGCTAAGTATCAGATCGGCGGTACGCAGAGCGGGTTCCTGTGGGTGGATCAGCAATTGCGTATCCTTCTCGAGATGGAGGCCGGAGGTATTCACCTCGAGCTGCAGAATGTAAGAGAGGGTCTGCAATCCCCGAACCTGTTCGAGATTCCTGCCAGCTATCGGACAATGGACGTGGCGGTCAAACAAGCGTTGGCGAAACGAGATACATATCTCGACGAGGCGTCGGGTCGCAATCATCATGAGGAGAGCGGCATGCATGCCTGTAAGCAAGGCTATGCGATGTTAGGTGTCCAGATCGATGACAACGTGTTCTTGTGTCGCCAGGTATCAAATCACACTGGCTCGGAAGAGAGTAAGGTCGATGGTGATCCGGCAACGCAGAGGAACGGCATGCACGCATGTCCAGCGGGCTGGTATTTGCGAGGGCTCCGTGCGCCTAGCCTATTTCATAGGAGCAAGAATTGGTTGCTCTGTTCCAGAACCGCGAGCGTCGCACTGGGCGACGAAGCGAAGAGCGAACCATGGACGTCGCCCTCGTGCCCCTGGAAGGACATCCTCTCCTGCCCCGCGGACATGCAGGGTTGTCCAAATGACAGGCCGGTCATGACCGGGTTGCATCTGGCCCTATCGCAAAGCAACAATGCCTTCCTCTGCGCCAAGACTGTGCAATGACAAATGAATTTTTCCGCCGCGGGTAGGATCAAGGCGACTCGGAAAGCAGGGTCAATCAACACACGTAGCAGGGGTGGAGGGCGGCCGCCAACTCGATGGCAAGCGGAATCCCATCCAGACGACGGCAGATGCTGACGAGGATGATCGAGCAGTGCGAGACGGGTTTCCCCGCGGGTTTGATAGGGGATGGGACCGGCGCTTCCGGAATCGAGTTGCAGAAGAATTTGTCGGGAACCAGTGCCCGAGAGATGAACGGCCACGAACAACCGTCGCGCGAATCCCCTTTCGCCTTTTGAGGTTCCGGCGCCACAAACGACTGGATATCGCCTCAATGTGGATCGAGAATTACTTAGTGCCCGGCTCCGCAGTTGAAGACGCGTTGAAACAGGGCAGTGGGCAGCAAGCCGTCTTCATCCCTTGTTGGGACTTCGTACCCCAACGTTCACGGGCTCATAAAAAAAGAATGGCGATACCAAAGCGGCTGTCGCTTTTTCTTAGCCGACCATTCTCACGATTCCAGAGAATGAAGCCATCACTTCAATTCATGTCGAAGTAGATTGTCATTTTCCTGTCACCTTCCTGTCACTTTGGAAACGTCCGCCATTTTTCTTCCACTACTCGCGCAGTAGTTAAATCACTCCCCAAAAGGAATAGAGAATGATGAAGAGCTTGTCTTCCGCCCTTACGGCGGTCCTTGTCCTTGCTGCGCCTCTGGCCGGCATCGCCCAGAACAACCACAAGCAGCTCCAACCGAACGAGCACACGCTCAACCTTCCGGGCGCCACCACCGTCGATGCTCCTCCGGCCGGATTCGATCCGCTCACGGCCTCCGACCAGGACCTCGCCTATCACGGCTTCCCGCCGCGTCCGAACCAGACCACGGACTCCAAGGAGTACGCGCACTGGGCCAAGGCCATGAAGGCTTCCAAAACCCGCCTTATGCCGAGCCTTGAGCAGACCACGATCTTCCACGGACCGGCCAAGCCGGGCAAGCTAGCCAACCCCACAGCGGTAGAAAACAGCTTATCGGCGCCCAACGGCAAGGTAAGCAACACCATCAACTCCACTAATTGGAGCGGCTACGTTGATTTCAGCGGCGCCATCAGCTATGGGTCTTCTTCGTACTACTTCATCGTCAACGACATGGTCGTGCCCTATGCTGAGCATCCCATTGGCACTTGCGTTGGAGGCTGGTTCTGGGGTTCGGAGTGGAATGGGATCGACGGTTGGAATTCGAGCGATGTGCTCCAGGCCGGCGTGGAGTTTGATTCCTACTGCACCGGCGGCGCCTACGGCCCCACCATCTCCCAATACTACTCTGCGTGGTATGAGTGGTATCCCAACGGCGAAGTCCGCATCAACAACTTCCCGGTCACCGCGGGCGACGACATCTTCGTCGAAGTCTGGCACACCTCTCCCACGCAGGGCTATGCGTACCTCGTGAATGAGAACAACAACCAGGTCGTGGAAGTCGGCTTCACCGCGCCTTCCGGTACTTCCCTGGTCGGCAACTCCGCTGAGTGGGTGGTCGAGCGTCCCACTGTCGGCGGCCTCACCACCTTGACCAACTACACCGAGATCCCGTTCTGGGATGCGTATGCCTACACCGAGGCGTATGCCTTCTATGACATCGACGGGGCCACTCCGATCGACATGCTCGACAACTCCGGCAACCTGATCTCGTATCCCGAATATGTGGGCAGCGAAGCATTCGTGATGCACGCCACCGGTTCGGCCTACTAACGCAAAACCAGGATGACCCTGTCCTGAAGCACAGGTGCCAGGTCGGCGTGACCAACAGAACCGAGCGTCCCAGCGACGGGTCTTTGTTGCTGGAGTGGAGGAAGCGCCGACTGGTATTGGGCTATCTGCTCAACACAAAAGTTTTTGCCGTATTGGTGAATGGGTGGAAGGGAGCGACAAGATTACAGAGTGGTTACGAACATGTGACAAGTCGAGACTTCCTGTTAGGTAGCCTTTCCTGTTTTACTTCACACCGAAATACGGATCTTCCCCACCAGACCGCGGGCTGTTCGAAGTGGCCACCAACCGCGCACTAACAACTGATGAGTAGAACCTCATGGCATTCAAAAGGAGATTGCACACGTGTCTAATCTAGAATTTGGAATCTCAAATCCCAAGGTCGACTATGCCTTGGGCCACTCGTCTCGTGAATTGGATCGTCTCACCTTTCAAGGCACCGTTTTCGCACCGTATACACGTCAGCTTCTTACCGAAGCCGGGCTAACGGCGGGAATGCGCGTGCTTGATGTCGGTTGCGGAAGCGGGGACGTAAGTTTCTTGGCTGCCGATCTAGTCGGTCCGCATGGGTACGTGCTCGGAGTAGATCGGTCTTCGGCCGCCGTGGAGAGAGCTACAACAAGAGCAGCTCGTCGTAACCCTGCCAACATAGCTTTCGAAGTAGGTGATCCTGCTTCGATGCAATTCGACAATCCGTTTGACGCGATCATTGGTCGTTTCGTACTCATGTATCAGGACGATCCTCCGACAAGTCTGCGAAACATGATGCGATACGTTCGTGAGGGTGGCGTGGTGGCGTTCCAGGAACTTGACTCTACTGCATGCCGCTCGTGGCCGGCCGTTCCTGCTTTCGACGAGGCGGCACGGTGGCTCGCCGAGGGATTGCGCGGCAGCGGAGCGCAACCTGAACTTGGGCTCGAGATGCATTCCTTATTCGTTGATTGCGACTTGCCGGCACCAAGGATGCGCATGGATGCCCTGGTCTCTGGGGAAGGAGATAGTCCCGTCTACAAACTACTGGCCGAGGCGGTGTGTAGCTTGGCACCCACCCTGGAAAAATTGAATATTGCCTCCGCTGCTCAAGTGGAAGTTGACAGTTTGGCTGATCGCATGCGCAAAGAGGTGGCCGCAAAACGAGGGATCGCGATGTCATACGGACTCGTCGGGGCGTGGGCAAGAAAGCCGGTCAAGCGTGAAATGGTAGATAACTAGTTCGCTAGTCAATCCGTCAAACTCCCTATCGCAATCATGCTATCGCATGGGAACGTACGTGATAGCATTCTTAAAATGATCGTCGGCTAGTCTATAGTCTCGGGATCGATGAAGTTCTCGGCAAAGAACGAGCACGCGCAAGCGGGCTGTAGACGATTGTCTGGACACCTTCGTCGACACAGAGCGGCAGCATCCCTCGCTCTTCCTCGCGCGTGAGCAGATTGTAGATGTCTTGCAATGACACGACGCTTATGGTCAACAGATTGTCGTATCGGTGGCGCGACGATTCCGGCCGGTTCATGTTCTTGCCGCTCCTTTGCTGAACTGCTCAACGTGCCTGTCGTTCGTGCCGCTGAACACATCACGGGCACTGTCATAGACTCCTATCAAGATGCGCACTTCATCGCCAGGATCTAGTTCACCTACGGAAGAGATCGCAGGACTTGTCGAGCGTGTCACCTTTTTCAATGAGGAGAGCGGGTTCTCCGTACTCCGGGTGAAGGTCCGCGGGCATCGGGACCACGTAACAGTCCTTGGCTCCGTGCCATCCATCAGTGCTGGAGAATGGTTGACCGGCAGGGGTTGGTGGGTCAGGGACATAGAGCATGGACTTCAATTCAAAGCTCAGGTCTTGAAGGCGACCCCGCCAACTACCAGCGAGGGCGTTGAGCGGTACCTTGGCGGAGGATTCGTCAAGGGAGTGGGGCCCGTCCTGGCGAAGAAGCTGGTTGGCCACTTCGGCGCCGAAGTATTGAGGGTAATCGGCGACAATCCCGCCGACCTGGAATCAGTGGATGGTATCGGGCCAAAGCGCCGGGAGCGGATCGCCAATGCCTGGCAGGAGGGAATGCAGATCCGCGAGATCATGCTTTTCCTGCATAGTCACGGAGTCAGTACCGGGCGAGCGGTCCGCATATTCAAAACCTACGGGAATCTGGCCATCCAGACGGTGCAGGAGAACCCATACACCCTTGCCAAAGAGATCCATGGCATCGGATTCGCCACAGCCGATCAAATCGCTCAAAGCGTTGGGATACCCAAAGACTCGCAGAACCGGGCGCGCGCCGGCATAGATCACGTCCTGTTGGGGGCGACCTCGGAGGGACATTGCGCCCTGTCGCTCGAGAAGCTGAAAGCCGCGGCCGGGAAGCTCCTGGAAGTGCCGGCGGAGATCATCGAGCGGGCGCTTTCGCAGATGTTGACCGGCGGCTTTCTTCTTCTCGAAGAAATTGACGGCGAGCCCCTGGTCTTCCTGCCTCACTTGAGAAAAGCGGAGGAAGGCATTGCGGCCAGGATTAGGCGGCTGGCGGCTGCCCGTCCGGCCTATCCAGCGATCGACTTTGAAAAGGCTGTTGCATGGTGCGAGGCTCGCACTGGCAAGACTCTGGCGCCAAGCCAGCGCGAGGCGCTGAAGGCCGTTCTGACCAGCCGCGCCGCCATCATCACCGGCGGCCCCGGCGTGGGCAAGACCACGCTGGTGAACTCAATCCTCCAGATCCTGCGAGCCAAGAAGGTGAAATGCCTTCTCTGCGCTCCGACCGGCAGGGCGGCAAAGCGCCTTACGGAAACGACCGGCCTCGAAGCGAAGACCATTCATCGGCTTCTGGAGGTGGACCCGGCCACCGGAAGGTTTTCACGCACCGAGGACGATCCGTTGGAGTGCGACCTGCTCATTGTCGACGAGACATCGATGGTGGACGTTCTCCTGATGTACGCAATGCTCCGCGCGCTTCCGAAGAACTCGGCGCTGATCCTGGTTGGCGACGTGGATCAGCTTCCCTCGGTTGGTCCGGGAAATGCCTTGCGGGATCTGATCGAGAGCGGCCTGGTGCCCGTCGTTCGTTTGACCGAGGTCTTCCGTCAGGCTGCCGTGAGCAGGATCATTACCAGCGCGCACCTGATCCGCCAGGGCAGGATACCGGAGCTTCGTACCGCAGAGGCCGGTTCAGACTTTCATTTCGTGGAACGCGATACTCCGGAAGAAATCGCCGCCACTCTGGTGAGGTTGGTCCAGGACAGAATTCCGAAAGGGCATGGAATGGACCCTATAAGGGACATTCAGGTCTTATGCCCCATGAATCGCGGATCGATCGGAGTGCGCGAATTGAACGTGGTGCTCCAGCGAGCCCTGAACCCTCCCCGGCCGGCTGAGCCCGCCGCGGAACGGTTCGGATGGCGGTTCCAGGTTCGCGACAAAGTCATTCAGACGGAGAACAACTACAAGAAGGAAGTGTTCAACGGCGACATCGGCGCGATTGAAAAGATCGACCCCGTTCAGCAGGAGGTTTTGATCCGCTACGATGACCGATTGGTGAGCTACGACTACGGTGAACTGGACGAGGTCTCGCTTGCGTACGCGATCACCATTCACAAGTCCCAGGGATCGGAGTTTCCAGCGGTGGTCATCCCGGTGGCTATGCAGCATTTCATGCTGCTCGAGCGGAACCTGATTTATACCGGGATCACTCGCGCCAGGAAATTTCTGGTGGTGGTCGGTCAGAAGAAGGCTCTGGGGCTGGCCGTCAGGAATGATCAGTCACGCAAACGATACTCCGGGCTTCTGAGTAGCCTGAAGGAAATAGCTCGCCCGTAGTAGCTTGAACCGGAAATTTGAAGTCCCGTATGCCCATTGACCGAAAACTCGATCGAACGAAGCGGAAGCGTATGCGCCATGCTGAACGCAAGCTAAAGGAAGCGCAATGGCAACTGGCGCGGACTGAACGCAGCATTCAGTACTGGTCCAGGATCGTGGCCGACCTGAAGTACGAAAGAACACGTGCCATTCAGCCTCCTCTTTGGCCGGAAGATGAGAACAGAACCTTGTATGTTGCGAAATGAGGCGTGAAGATAGGGTCACGCTTTGGCGGAGAGGCCGACCACAGACGAGGCCAGCGCGAGTTGAGCCTGATTCCAAGATCGGCCGCCGTCCCTCTCTTTCCATGCCGTGGAGAATCGAAGGCCTTTTGAGCCTGCATGTTCAGGGTTGGCACTAAGAGCGCGTCCGTGACAGCGGACAGGGACGGCTGCCGAGGCCATCCTAGCGCCCGCGGAGGCCCATGAGCAAGCAAATCGTTTCTACCGGTAGTCCGGTCGTGTCTTTCGACAATTTATCCGATCCACAGCAGGCAAGCGTGTTTTGCGGCATCGACGTCAGCGCCGAGACGCTGGCCGTGGCCATTATCGAGCCGGGTCGATCCTTGGAGCAGGGGGAGTTCGCCAACTCGACGGGCGGGCACAAGGCCCTGGTTGGCTGGCTGCATAAGATGAATGCCCTGGTACGGGTCTCGCTGGAAGCCACTGGCATTTACTCATTGGACTTAGCCTTGGCCCTGGATGAGGCGGATCGCGTCGAGGTGGCGGTGCTGAATCCCAAGCTGGTCAATCGCTTTGCACAGACGCTGCGTCGCTCAAAGACCGACGCGGCGGATGCGCAAGTGTTGTCCGAATTCAGTATGCGCATGCCCTTCGAGCCGTGGCAGAGGCCCAGCCTGAACGCGCTCGCGCTCCGCGCCATCAGTCGCCACATCGAGGCGCTAGGCGTGGAACGTACGCGGGCCGCCAACCGCCTGCACGCCGCGCAGGGATCGATGGTCGCGCCGCGTTGCGTGGTCGAGGACTTAAAGCGCTCACTGACCGGGATGGAGCGGCGCATCCTGAAATTGCGGCTCGAGGCCAGGGAAGTGATCGACGGCGACGAGCGACTGCGGGATAAATTCCGGCTGTTGACCGGCGTGCCAGGAATCGCCGAGATCAGCGCATTGCAACTGCTGGGCGAGCTGGTATTACTGGCTCCGGACATGAAAGTGCGGCAGTGGGTGGCGAGCAGCGGGTTGGATCCGGTGCATCAGGACTCGGGCACCTCGGTGCATAAGCCCGCGCACATCAGCCGCGCCGGCAGCCGCCACTTGCGCCGTGCCCTCTACATGCCGGCACTGGCGGCAGTACGTTGGGACCCGCACCTGAAAGCCTTTTACGAGGCACTGCTGGCGCGGCACAAGAGCAAGCTGCAAGCCCTGATCGCGGTAGCGAGGAAACTGCTGCACGCCATCTACGGCATCCTCAAAAGCCGCACGCCCTACGACGGACGGAAGCTGTTCCCGCATTTGAAGACCGCATAAACGCTACAATCGCCTCACCAGGTGAAACGGAAGCGGGCTCTGCTGGGAAGCAACCATGCCGAGGGATAATCTGGTGGGCTCATCCTGACGATGAACCAAAGGTTGGGCGGGGATATCCTCGCCCGACCCAAGCAGACATCGGAGGGATAGACCCGCCATGCCTTGAAAAATCCAACGCTTCGACTCAGAGAAAAATGCTTGACTTGCAACAGAGAATCTTGGAACGTAAAATAGACCCACGTCTTAAAAGGGCACTGTATGCTCTGCCCGGGGCGTTGGTCCATCCGCGCCACCCTGAAACCCAACCTCTGTTTCCGGTGCACTGTTCACGAAACTATTTGACCCAAAAGAAAAGGGTCCGTGACTGCGGTCACGCCCCGTGTGATATGAACCTACTCTTCATTGGTTAGCAGGTCACTCTGAGCTGTCATGTTTCCAGCTTCCTGATTGCCGCACTGCTTGACCTATGTGTCTCGGGTAGTGATCAATCCGGATCAGCCCCCGGCGGCGAACTCGTATAGGGTGGTTATGAGTGTGAATACAACCCCACTGACTGAGATGAATAAATGGAAAAAAATCCGGATAATACAAAGCCGCCAAGGATCTTGTTGGTTGACGATAGTGAATCAGTTCGAAAATCCCTAAAAATGGTGCTGGAGCATCACGGCTTTCTCGTTACGCCGGCCGCAAACGTTGCCGAAGCCCTTCATCTGATAGATACAGAGCCGTTTGATGTGCTCCTTTCCGATCTGCACATGCCCGGACCAGGCGACGGGTTCACCGTGGTCAGTGCGATGCGCCATAAGCACCCTGACGCTGTCACCTTGCTGTTTACTGGATATCCCGCATTGAAAGAGGCGATGGATGCAATACTTTTGCAGGCAGACGAGATCCTGGTGAAACCGATGCCAATTCCGGAGTTGGTCCAACTGATTCGCGAGAGATTGGACAAGCGTGGTAATCGGCGCGCGTCGAATATCGAGCGAGTGGCATCGATATTGGAGCGTGAGGCGTCGACCACCATCGCCGATTGGCTTGGGCGAGTCGGACGCGATGACGAGTTGACCCGTATTGTGCTCAGTGACGACGAGCGCAGCGGACACCTTCAAAAGCTACTTCGGGAGCTTGTTCATCGATTGCGTGTACCTCGTAGTTTGGGGACGAAACAGCCCTCGGAAGGTGCGGTCGAGCACGGCCACATTCGACGCTCTCAGGGCTATTCGATTCCAATGATCATTGAGGAATCGCGGATGTTGCAGGTCAGCATCTTCCACACGCTGCAGAACAACCTGAGCGTTGTGGACTTTAGCCTGCTCCTTATTGATGTCATGGCAATAGCGGATGAAGTCGATTCCCAACTGAAGCAGGCCATCATAAGCTTCACGGAACCGGCGATCGAATTCGCGATTTAACAGGACCCAGGAAACGGTGCCTTGCGGTTAGTTCCGAGCCAGTTGAATTTGCAATTTCCTGAAACAGGTCCTCCCAACCGCCGCCGTTTTTGACAAAACGCAAAGCTTCAACTAGGCGGAAGATTCGCCAGCAGACATTCGAGTTCCCAGGCTTCGAGCATGCCGAAAGGAACGCCTTGCATGGCAGCCTGGCCGAGGGTGAACGACAGCAGGTCGGCGACCTGCTTCTCGTGATCTGCCCGAATTACAAGGAAAAGTGCATCCCTTTCCTTAACGAGAACTCTTTCAAGGAGTGATGGAATGTGCATGAGTCTTCGACCGGTCCAGTGAAATTGCTTAAGCCTATCGCAGGTGTTCTCAGCAAACAATCAATGAAACATCACGTTTCGCACCGAAGGCACCCCTTGTGCGTGACCACCGTCACCCCTCGCTCAGGGTTCCGAATATTGATGAACAAAAGTTCATCTTCACGGACGATCGAATCGCTTGTAAGCTCGCTATTACACGGCTTCCCTGATGACCTCCCAGCCTTCTCTTGGCAAGATCGCATCTCTGCGCATGGCTTTTATGATCCTCGAGCACGCTGCTGGCGCTGTCCGCGAGTGTGCCAATTTCGTTTGCGTCAAGCACGCCATCCTGAAGCGTCTTGCCGACTACGAAGCCGATCTCGCCATCATTGAAGCCCTGCCGGTCGGCTTAGAAAAGATAGAGGCTTCCGAGCTGCCAGGTCTGATGTGCGCGCTGGACCTTGAGGACTTTCAGGCCTTCCAAGAAGCCACAGCGAATATTCCCCTGCACGAGCTCGACTAGAGGCATCGCAACGCGGCTCCCAGCCATCATCGGTGTCCGCCCTGGGGAGCATCAAGGCGAAAGGCCCGAAAAATGCTGACCTGTTGGCGCGTTTGACAGGTGCGACAGCGAACCGGATACCGCAGCGAAAACAACTTGCGGAAGTCCGTTATTCACCAGGTCGCACGGCGCAGGTCCCGGGATCGAGAATCGCTACAAACGATGGAACCATCGCGCATGTTATGAATCGCCCAAGGCTTCCCGGAGACCGCCAGTACCTCCCGGTGCCGAGGAATCAGGGCCTGTTAGGCTCACCTCTTGCAAGGCCTCTTGAAGTGCTTCGGCTCCTTTCCACTTCGGGATATAGAACTCCACACCGAAGAGTTCGCAAATCTGACGATTCTCGTCTCCGAGTTGGGTCCAGACAATAATCTGCACATTGGACATCGCTGGAGTTGCGTGCCTGAATCGCAGGAGTTCATAACCACTGTCGAGACCCAGATCGAGGTCGACGACAATCGCGATAGGAAGCGGCAATGTACCTTGGAGCCTTTTCTCAAGCCATGATTGGGCCGATTCAAGTGAGGAGCGGGCATCAATCTCTGTAAACCCCGCCGAACGGGCGGTTTTCACAGCGAGCAAGAGATCATCCGGAGAATTGTCGACCACGAGGACAAACACCGTTCATCCTCCCCGAAACAGACGAAATCCTTACTCGGTCTATTTAGAGCCCGATGTCTTAGTCTATTAAGACTAACCACAACTTGACAACTACGACCTTCTGTGAGGCGCAAATCCATGATGACCAAAAGTTCATCTCAGTGACGATCGAATCGGTTGTAAACTCGCCCTTACACGGCTTCCCTGATGACCTCCCAGCCTTCTCTTGGCAAGATCGCATCGTTGCGCATGGCTTTTGTGATCCTCGAGCACGCTGCTGGCGCTGTCCGCGAGCGTGCCAATTTCGTTTGCGTCAAGCACGCCATCCTGAAGCGTCTTGCCGACTACGAAGCCGATCTCGCCATCATTGAAGCCCTGCCGGTCGGCTTAGAAAAGATAGAGGCTTCCGAGCTGCCAGGTCTGATGTGCGCGCTGGACCTTGAGGACTTTCAGGCCTTCCAAGAAG
>Ga0207105_1066_pt1 | contig 26500 bp, 21 predicted proteins | sample Alteio_BWMinHeat_77_FD_153569 | JGI IMG/M metagenome (GOLD analysis project Ga0207105, IMG submission 153569) | Enriched cells from forest soil in Barre Woods Harvard Forest LTER site, Petersham, Massachusetts, United States -... | ecosystem: Environmental > Terrestrial > Soil > Temperate forest >... | reverse complement strand
TTCGACGATGCCGGTAGCGTTGGCTGCTTTGAGCCGAGGAATAACTTCGCGGGCGGTGCGCTCTTCGACGATGGTGTTTACGGCTACCCACTCGACATCGCTTAACTGGGAAACGGTGGGAGAATTGAGCGCGGGCAATACGGCAAGAACCGCTGAAAGATCCACGCGGCGCACATTGAGCATGAGCCCCACTTGCGACTGGGCGTCGATGGCGCCGCGCAGCATTAGTGCCAATGACTCGATCTTCACGCGCTTCCATGGGTCGGCGAGAGCTCCCTTTCCGGCGATGAGGTGGGTCTCGCTCTCCATGACGGTATCAATGATTTTCAGGTGATTGGCCTTGAGGGAACTGCCCGTCTCGGTGACTTCGACGATGGCGTCGGCCAGCCGGGGAGGCTTGACTTCGGTGGCGCCCCAGCTGAAATCCACCTTGACGTTCACGCCCCGATCGGCGAAATATCGCTTGCTGACCTCGACCAGTTCGGTCGCGATGATTTTGCCTTCGAGGTCTTCCGCTTTCTCGAAGCCGCTGGATTCAGGCACGGCGAGCACCCAGCGCACTTTGCGGCGGCTCTGTTTGGCGTAGGTGAGCGTCGTAACGCTGGCGACGTCGAGGCCGCTTTCGACCACCCAATCGATCCCGGTAAGGCCGGCGTCGAGGACGCCGTGATCGACATAGCGTGCCATCTCCTGCGCGCGGATCAGCATGCACTCGATTTCGCTGTCGTCGATGGAAGGAAAATAGGAGCGGCCATCGGCATAGATGTTCCACCCCGCGCGCTTGAACAGGGCGATGGTAGCTTCCTGGAGGCTGCCCTTGGGAATGCCGAGCCTAAGCTTGTTCGCCATTGGTAACCTCCGCTTTCTGTCCGGCCAGGGCGATCGGGCGCGTGAAGCAACTCACGGTTCCCTCGTGGCAAACAAGTCCGTCGCCTTCGACTTCGACCCGAAACAACAGCGTGTCGTGGTCGCAGTCGGTGGATGCGGAGATGATGCGCAAGCGGTTTCCGCTGGTCTCCCCTTTCATCCATAGCTTCTGGCGTGTCCGACTCCAGAAGGTGACGAAGCCTGTTTCCAGGGTCTTGGCGTAACTGGCGGGGTTGAGAAACCCGAGCATCAGCACTTCGCCGGTGTGCGCGTCCTGGACAATACCGGGTGCGAGTCCATCCATCTTTTCAAAGTCGATCATTTTTTGGGATCTCGGTCATTTTTGTTGGTGGTGATTGAGGTTTGTTCTTTGATCTTGTCAGGATAATTGCCGCCAATGAAAAAACCCGCCAGCGTGAGCGCCGGCGGGCTTTGGATTCTTGATCTCTCTGGCCGATCTACATCAGGCCATGACAGTCCGCCGGCATGGAATCACCATGATGGTGGTGATGGCCGTGATGGTGGCGGACCTGCATTGCTTTCACCCTAAGGGAAAAGCCCCAAGCTGTCAACAACAAGATGGCGCCGCCGGAAGGATTCGATTGCGCCTTTCAGTTCGGCTATGTGGGGGATAAGGGTTCCGGTTCCGTCTGCGTCGACGGCTCATGGAGCATGTCAAATACCTGTTGATACAGCCGGTTTCGCATCTCGAACCGTTCCGAGGCGCGGGTCACGTACCGGACCTCCAAGTCGATGCCGGAGGCGGAGGGCCGCAAATTGACAGCGGGGTCGGTACGAAACCTGCTGAGTCCGCCGCCGTGGGTGCCGCGTTTCCATTCTTGCTCGGCGATAAGGCTATTCTCTCGCGTCTCTTGCTGGACGGTATGAAGAATGCGGTCCACGGCGGCCGGCGCGTCTACTGATGCCGGGACCGCGACCGTAATTTCATCCCATGTCCATTGGCCGCTGGTGGAAAAATTGAAGAACTGGCCGCGAATGGCAAAGCCATTCATAAAGCTGATGCTGCGGCCAGTGGGATAACCCCGATCGGCGAGATTGCCGGTCTCAAGCAGCGTGGTTGTCATAAGGCCCACTTCGGTGACTTCGCCTGTGACGCCATTGATCTCGACCCAGTCTCCAACCCGGATGCCTCGCTTGCCCACGAGACGAAACCATCCGAAAAATGCGAGCACGAAATCCTGCAGGGCGATGGTGAGTGCGGCTGTAGCGAGGCCCAGTACAGTGGACGTCTGCTGAGGCGCTCCAAATATGACGAGCAGGATGAGGATCACCCCGGCAATCTGGATGGCCAGTTGGAGAATCATGCGCAGCGTCTGCATCTCACGTCGACCGAGCGAAGGATTCGAGGTCAAGCGGCGCACAAGTCTATTGCCCAGAAGCATGGAGATGAGGATGACGAGAATCCACGCCGAGGATTGCAGGATGAGGTGCAACACGATTCGATGCTGGCGCAGCAACTGCGCCGACCAGTTCGAGTAAACCCCGGCGAGTTGCTGCGTGGCCTGGATTCGATCGTCGTAGATGCCGAGAAGCTGGCGTTGCGCGCTGCGGTTCTTGATTGCGGCGAGTTTGGTAGTACGATCCTGGGAATTGTCTGACGGAGCCGAATCGCTTGCATTGGCCTGAGCTTCGAGAGCATTGTGTTGGTCGGTGAGACTGCGGATGTCGTTCTGCGTCTGGGTGATTGCCTGGTCGAGCAAGGCCTGCCGGGATCGCTGCCGGTTCCACGCTCCGAGCCGGCCAGCCAGCGTTCCATTGTGCGAGACCGAAAGAATTGCGATTTGACCGTCCCCGCCGGATTGGCTGTCATACTTGGCCATCGAAGCCTCGCGCGCAGCGAGTTCGCTCTGGATCTGAGCGCGTTGATCACCGGACGCGCGGGCGAGGTCCTGCTGGGCGTCGTCCAATTCGTCGGAATCGAGCTGAAGTTGTGCCTTGGCGATATCCAGATCGGTGTCGTCGGTTGACGCATCCGAAGGCGCTTTTGCTCCGGCGGAGGAACTGCCGGTCAGTTGACGTACCTGCTCCTGATCCTGATTCACCAGTTGCTGCAGTTGGTCGATTCGCTTGGAGAGTGCGAGCGCGTCACCGGAGAGTTTGCGACTTTGCGCCTGAATCGTGGCCTGGCGAAGGGCGGCAGCAAAAGCCTGATCGACTTCGTGATCGGCCAGCCGTTCGGCGTCGCGCGCGTATTGATTTTCCTCGGCCGTGACCGCGAGAGCGGCGAGCGACTGTGCAGTTTGCCAGGGGGTAAGATCGACGATCGTCTTTCTGGCCCCGGCGGAAGACCGGCTCTGTCCGCGCGCCGGAAGATGCATCATGGCATCCCGCGTTGTCCACGCGAAGGCGAGACACAAAATCAGCAGAGTGACCAGGACCAGTAGGACTGAGTACGTAGTCCGCCGGAGAAATCGTTCGCGGATGTTCCGCAGGGCACCGGGAACAAGGGGGGGAGGGGCCATGAAACTATTGTCACAGCCCGACTGGGGCGGTGGGAATAAAACTTATGCATCCAATGCATTACTTCAGGCTTGCAGGCAGCCCACGTGAAGGGGAGAATGAGTCGGTGCGAGCGCGAGCGCGAATCACGGTGCTGCTGATGACGATCCTCGGCGCGTGGATGATGTGGGGTTTCCCGCCAGGCTGGTCCCAGACTACGCCTCCGCCCCATGCCCCTCCGGAGGAGATGCGAGTGGATGTAAATCATGCAAGCGTTGAAGAATTGATGAAGGTTCCGGGGATGACGCGGAGCTGGGCCGGGCGCATCGTGCGCTTCCGGCCCTATCGAACCAAGCAAGATTTGGTGGAACATGGGATTGTGAACAGCGACGTGTACGAGCGAATCAAGGGCTACATTATCGCTCACCGACAGAAGCAGTGAGTTCCGGCAGTTCCTCATCGCAGCCTTCGCGCAGCACCCGCTTACGCGTAAATTTCGACAGCAGCGTGCTCAGAATGACATAGAGCACAGGAATAAAGAGCAGGTTGAGCACCGTGGAGACCAACATGCCGCCCACGATTGTCGTTCCTACCGAGTGACGGCCGAGCGCGCCCGCGCCGGTGGCAAAAACCAGCGGGGTGATGCCGAGGATGAAGGCAAACGAGGTCATCAAAATAGGCCGCAGACGGAGTTCCGCAGCTTCAATCGCAGCCTCGGCGATGGAACGGCCCTTGCGACGCATCTGTTCGGCGAATTCGACAATCAGAATCGAGTTCTTGGCCGAAAGGCCGATGAGCATGACCAGTCCGATCTGGCAATAGACATCGTTCGCGAGCCCGCGCAGCGACACCGCGCCCAGCGCTCCAAGCACGGCCATAGGTACTGCCAGAAGAATGATGAACGGCAGAGCGAAGCTCTCGTACTGAGCTGAGAGCGTGAGGTAAATAACCAGCACGCCTAGGGAGAAGATGATCAGCGCCTTGCCGCCCGATTCAATTTCATCGAGAGTCAGACCGGTCCATTGGTAGGTCATGCCCGGCATCATCATCTTGCCGGCTAGTTCCTGCATGGCGGTTACGCCCTGACCGGAGCTGTAACCCGGCGCTGCCGAACCATCAATCTCCACGGCGCGGAACAGGTCGTAATGGGTGATGACCGGCGGACCGGCGCTCTCGGAAACTGTGGCGAGATTGTCCAGGGGCACCATCTGGCCGGTGCTGGAGCGCACGTAGAAGTTATGCAGGTCGCCGGCGGTCATACGGTAGGGCTGGTCGGCCTGGACATACACGCGATAGGTCCGGTTGTTGTAATCGAAGTCGTTGACGTACACCGATCCCATGAATACACCCAGCGTGTCGGTGATCTGCGAGAGAGGGATCCCGATGGCCTTCGCCTTCTCTCGATCGATCGTTACCAGGATCTGCGGATCGTTGGCTGAGAAGGTCGTGAGCAGGTTAACCAGGTCCTTGCGCGCCCGGCTGGCGCCTACAATCTGGTGCGCCACGCGGTCCAGGTCTGCCAGGGTATTTCTGCCCTGGTCCTGGAGCATGAACTGGAATCCGCCAAAGGCGCCCACGCCGTTTACCGCTGGGGGCTCAAATACCGCAACGATGGCGCCATCCTTGGCCATCATCAGCATCTGCAGCTTGGGCGAGAGGTCGGCAACAATGTCCGCCGCCGAGTGGCCCTTCCCGCGCCGTTGGTCGGAGGGTTTAGTCGCAAGGAAGATGAGGCCCGCATTGGCAGAGCCCCCGGAGAAGCTGAAACCCATCACCGCGAAAGAACCAACCACGTCCTTATTGGTTGCGATGATCGCCTGCGCTTTGTCGGCCACCGCGGTGGTATAGGCGAGCGAGGCCCCTGGCGGCGCCTGCACTACTCCGATCAGGTATCCCTGATCTTCCTGGGGAATGAACCCGGTGGGAACCCGCTGGTACATCCAAACCGTGGCCGCCAGCCCTCCGATAAACAACAGCAATATCAAATACCGGAGCCGAAGTGCCACGTGAATGAACTTTGCATAAGTGCGGCCCAGCCAGCCGATCACCCCATCGGCGCCATGGATAAACCCGGCGAAGGCGCGGGAAAGAAAGCGGACATGGAGGAAGTCCAGTTGGCGGGGGCGCTCCTCTTCACCGCGAAGGAACAACGCCGACAACGCCGGTGACAAGGTAAGGGCATTGAATGCCGAGATCGCGATGGAGAAAGCGATGGTTAGCGAGAATTGCCTATAAAGGATGCCGGTAGTGCCGGGGAAGAACGAGACCGGCACGAACACCGCAATCAGCACCAGCGAGGTGGCGATAACAGCGCTGGTCACCTCTCCCATGGCTTCCGAAGTAGCTCGATGGGGATCGCAGTGTTCGGCGGCGATGTGCCGCTGCACATTCTCGATGACGACAATCGCGTCATCTACCACCAAACCGGTGGCCAAGGTAATGCCAAACAGGGTGAGTGAGTTGATGGAGAAATTGAATACCTTAATGAAGGCAAAGGTTCCAATGAGCGATACCGGAATAGTGACCGCCGGAATAATGGTGGCCCGCCAGTCAAGCAGGAAGAGGAAGATAACCAGGATGACGATGCCGATGGCTTCGGCAAGGGTAACCAGAACTTCCTGAATCGAGTCGCCCACAATCGTGGTGGAATCGAAAGCTATGGCGTATTCCAGGCCGGGAGGGAAGCTCTTGGCCAATTCCAGGAGCGTGGCCTTGGCCTGTCGATCTACTTGTAAGGCGTTGGCGTTCGACAGCTGCTGCACGCCGACGCCCATGGCCGGAAAGCCGCTGTACTTCAGGTTGGAGCTATAGTCTTCGGCACCCACAACGGAGTGGCCCACATCTTTCAACTGCACAAGGCCATTGGGCGAGTTCTTAAGAATGATCTTGTCGAATTCCGACGGTTCGCTCAGACGGCCAACCACGCGCACGGGTACCTGATACATCTGCGAATTGTTGGACGGAGGCTGACCCAATTGACCGGCCGGAACTTCGACGTTCTGCTCCTGCAAGGCACTCACCACATCGGTGGCGGTTAACCCGCGGGCTGCCAGCCGAACCGGGTCGAGCCAGACGCGCATGGCATATTTGCGCTCGCCGAAGATCACGACATCACCCACGCCGGGCACGCGCTTTAGCGCATCCTTCACATAGACGTCGAGATAGTTGGAAACGAACTCGGGAGAATAGCGGTTGTCGCGAGAGAAGAATCCAGCGCCAAAGACGAAGTTCTGGCTGACCTTGACGATACTGATGCCGGTTGAATTTACGGCGGCGGGCAGACGACCCTGCACGCTGGCCACGCGGTTCTGCACGTCGACGGCCGCGATATCAAGGCTGTAACCGGTTTGGAATGAAATGGTGATCTGGCTGACGCCGCTGTTGGTGCTCGAGGACGTGATGTAGCGCATGCCCTCAACACCGTTGATCGATTCTTCAAGAGGAATCGTGACGGCCTTTTCAACCGTATCGGCGTTGGCGCCCACGTACACGCTGGTTACCGCCACCTGAGGAGGAGCCAGGTTGGGATATAGCTCAATCGGCAGGGTCGGTATACAGACCGCGCCCGCCAGAATGATCATCAGCGCGCACACCGTGGCGAATACCGGTCGGTGAATGAAAAAATCGACAAACAAGGTATGCCTTCCTTCCCTTAGCGTGCCCCTTAACGTCGAAATCGCCCGTGATCAAGATCTCCGATACCAAGCCACCCGACCAGTTTCGGGCATCACGGGCTTAGCTTGAAACACATGCTGACAGTTGAGGGCAGACGCGCGACGGCTGAACGCCCACTTTCGTCCAAACCAAACCATTCCCGCCAGGAGAGGTCAGGCCCCCAGCGGCATCACAGGCATGTTGTTCACCAGGAATTGAGTGCTCGACACAATTACGCGATCACCCGCGTTCAATCCCGAAGTGACGGAGTACGTGTTGCCGACCGTATCGCCAAGGACAACCGGGATCTGACTTGCAACAAAGTGCCCGTCCTGCTGCTTGGCCAGGAATACGAAGCTCTGGCCGCCCTGGCGGGTGACGGCCAAAACCGGCACGACAGCCATCGGCGCAGTGCTCCAGATGACTCTCGCTTTCACCAATTGCGAGTTGCGCAGCATTTCCCGTCCAAAGTGAACCGGGGCCTTCACCAGAATGCCCTGCAACGAACTGTCCACCTGGGGTGACAGGAAGTCGATCTTGGTTTTCTCGAGCAACTTGCCAGCGGTATCAAGAACGTCGACCTCAAGACCCGTCCGGACTTGGGCGGCGCGTTCCGTGGGAACGTAGATGTATGCTTCCAAATCCTTGTTCTCATCCAGTGTGGTCAGTAGGGTTGAGGGAGACACATAGTCCCCGACGTGCACCGGAATGTCGCCAATGACACCGTCGAAAGGAGCACGGATGGTGTAATAGGCCAGTTGCTCGTCCTGGGTCTTTCGAGAGGCGACTGCCGACTCGTAATCCGCCTTCGAATTGTCATAGGCCTGCTGTGCCTGATCGAAGACATCGCGGCTGACGATGCCGGCATCAAAGAGCTTCTTTTGGCGGTCAAACTGCAGCTTGTTGTAGTCGTACACTGCCTTCTTCTGGCGTTCGGTGGCTTGTTGCGAGTCGACCGACGCTTGTTGATGAGCCGGGTCGATGGCCATCAGGAGCTGCCCGGCGTTGACACGGTCCCCGGATCGCACCTGAATCTCCGTCAGCCTGCCATCAACCTGGGGCTGAAGTGTAGCGGAGCGCCTTGACTTGATCGTGGCGACGTATTCGCTGCTTTGGGGGACTGGGGCGAGCGACACCGCCACTGTCTGTACCGGCATGGCTTGCATTCCGGCTGCCGCTGCGGCCGGAGGAGCGGCGTTCTTCTGGCAGCCGCAAATTGCCAGGCCCAAAACAACACAAATAGAAGCAATTATGCGTTTCAAAACGGTCACCCTCGCTTGCTCTGTATGTTCCCAGCAGTGTTCAATTCGTGCCGGAGTTCATGGATGAAGATCGCGGGACTGATCTTACAGTGCGACGGCCATTTCTGCGTGTGAGCACGCAGCCAAAAGCCCAGTGTCAACTCTCGAAAGTTGAGCCTCTCCATCTGACGACGAGCGCTCTCTCATTGTCGCAAAAAATTCGCCTGTGCTAGAAGTCATGTTGCAGGCCGGTCGTCCGGCCGGTCAGGCGCCTTCCCGCTGCAAGGAGAAGGGGTTGAAGTCGGTATGACGGTCGAAGGCGTCCACGCCTTCTGAGGACTTGAGCTTGCCGACGACCAGGTACGTGACCGGAGTTGCCAGGACTTCGACTGCGACTTTGATGAGGTAGGAGGACAGGATCATACGCAAAATGAGCGACATAGGCTGTGTGCCGCCAAACGCCACCACGACGACTACGGCCGTGTCCACTGCCTGGCCGGTCACCGTCGACCCCACGGTACGGGTCCACAACCAGCGTCCTCGGGTCAGCAATTTGAGCTTGGCCAAGGTGTAGCTGTTGGTGAATTCGCCAGCCCAGTAGGCAACAAGACTGGCCAGTGCGAAGCGCGGCACGATGCCAAAAACGGTAGCGTACGCATCCTGCCCGTGCCACTCCGGGGCGGGCGGCAACGCAACCGCCATTTGGCCCATGGCCGCCAGGAGTGTCATCGAGAAAAAGCCGAGCCAGATGGCGCGGCGGGAGGCCCCGTATCCGTAGACCTCGGTAAATACATCGCCACATATATAGGTGAGGGGAAAGAGGAATTCGGCGGCGCTGGGGCGAAGCCATCCTATCTGGCAGATCTTAGGCCCGATCAGGTTCGAGATCATCAGAACCACCACGAAGCCGAGGGTCAACAAATCCAGATAGCGATACGGGCGTGTCACTCTTTGAGGATATCGCAGAGCCGCTGCGCGCCGGCGGGTGCCTTTTGACACACCCTGCGTGTGTTGATAGCCTTCAAGGGGGGGCGTTTCGACCAGTCGGTTCGCTCTCAGCGGCATAGAGTTTCATCTCATCCGCCGTCATCGCGTCCCCGTCGTCTAGCCCGGCCTAGGACACCGCCCTTTCACGGCGATAACACGGGTTCAAATCCCGTCGGGGACGCCAATCAAATCAACAATTTAGCTCGGTTCGGCGCTACGGGGTTAATCCCCCGTGGCAGCCGTGTGGCAATTTTTCGCCCCATAATCCATAATCGGGTCGCATAGGAGCACGAGCGTATGTCAAACCTCTATCGGCGCAAGGACGCGGACGGCATCCAGATTCGCTGGATCGATCGGCAGGGACGCAGGCGGGGGCGTCTCGTCAAGACCACCTCGGTCAAGGAAGCACGCGCGGCGCTAGCCGCAGAGAAGGCCAAGGTAGAGAAGGAGAAGAGGTACGGAGCACCGCTCCCCAGTGAGGAGACCTTCGCTCAATTCGCCAAAGAGTTCCTGGAGATTCAGGAACGGCGCATCGCTCCCCGGGTGGTCAAGGGCAAGCTCTCCCGGGTCGAGTATGAGCGGCAGCGGGGCATTGTGGAGACCAAGCTCAAGCCGTTCTTCGGCAAGTGGAAGCTCGGGACCATCCGCCGCGCCGATGTGGTCCGCTACATCCACGACCGCACCGGGCAGGTATCCGATGGAACGGTGATCAAAGAGGTCAACACGCTGAAGAAGCTATTCAACGTGGCCCTCGACCTCGACAGGATTGCATCGAACCCCGCCACCCGGGCACCGCTGCCCCAAGCGCCCGAGGGCCGCACTAGATACCTGACTCCTGAGGAATGGACGCGTGTGTTCCATGCCTGCTATATCCCGCCCGACAAGAACGGCAAGGAACAGGAGCAATGGTTGCAGCAGGCCGCTGGGTTAGCCGTGTCGCTCGGCACCCGGCGCGGGGAGCTATTGAACACCACCGTGCCCGACGTCGATATGAGAACCCGGCAGGCCATCCTCCGCATAACCAAGAACGGAAAGCCGAGAACCGTCTATATCAACGACCTGGCCTTACAGGTGTTCGAATCGATGGGCCTCGATGAACGCAAGCGCCAGCAGGATCGCGGCGTGCTTTTCCCTTCGATCACCGCCGCGCAGTTGACGGTGCGGTTCATCCGTTCCTGCCAAGCGGCGGGCATCGAAGACTTTTCCTTCCACGACCTCAGACACACCTATGCGTCACACCTCAAGATGAACGGCGCAGACGGGTTCGACCTTCAGAAATTGCTAGGCCACAGCGACCCGCGCATGACCCAGAGATACATGCACCTCAGCGCGGACCACCTTAGAGCGGCGGCCTCGAAGCTAGACGGGGTGCTCACGCTACCTTCGTCTGAATAGTTGAGTGGAGAACCAAGGACGGTACCCGGGGTAAACAGGCGAATGAGGTAGCCAAGGATGGATGACATTAAAGCAGAAGGGGAACTACTCAATGCTCTCCTCAGTGAGCTAACAAAGGAACTTGGCGCAGTCCTAAAAGGAAAACACAAAGACAACTTGTCTCAACCAGAGCGAAGAATGTATGTGAGATCGACTTTCGCAACGATAGAGGCTTGGATATATGTGATGAAACAGATGGCCTTGAGAATGCATCCTGACCCGAAGTGTCCAACCATTTCAGAAGCCGAGAGAGCATTTGCGCAAGAGCACGAATACAGACTGACAGACTCAGGCGACGTAGAAACACGCCGAGCCAAGATTTCGCTTGAGACCAATCTCAGATTTGGGTTCAAGCTATTGGCGAAAGCTGGCTCGATCCCTTCCGAGTTGAATGTGTCGGGATCAGATTGGCAATCCTTTAGGAGAGCTATAAAGATCAGAGATCGCATCACCCATCCTAAAAGTGTCTCTGACCTGAATATCTCAGACGAAGATTACAACGATGTGTCCGATGGATTCGGATGGGTCTTGGTTTCCCATGTGAATCTTTTCACCGCAATTTGTATTAAGGCGAAGAATGAAGCCGAGGCCGAGGCGGCCGCGAAGCTCGACGGCGTGTTGACTCTGCCCGATGATACTAAGTAGCGAATCGCCAGTGTTTACGCGGGTTTCAGCGAATACTTGAAAGTTGTTATAATATAGGCAGCATCAAAGACGGGCGAAAATCGTGGTCGAAGCAAAGGCCATGAAGCGGGGGCTAATCTAAGGCAACGCCGAACTTACAAGCACGGCAGAAATGCAAAGCGGTACAAAGGTGCTGAGTGGAGCGGGAGCCGCTGTAGTTGATCACGAATGAAGAAGCTGCCTTCAGCGTGATCGTCGATCGGCAGGTTAGTAAAGATCCACCGCCGCCAAGACAACAACGTAATGCGCGCGACCTAGTGGAGCCAATGGCACCTCAAGGTCGGAGTTGAGCGAACCCCGGCACCAAAGATGTAAAACGCCCCGCACATAACTCCCGACAGAGAGAAGTCTGTCCGCTATACTCCAACGGGCGTCTCCCTTAGCTGGCAGCACTTGCTAGCCCTCTCTCCCGAGACGGGCCACTGGGAGACCCATGCCTACGAAAGCCAAAACCAAGACCGGGACACGTGTACCCGCAGCCAAGAAGACGGCAGCCTCCACAACCAAGAAGCGCAAGGGCCTGACCCGAATGCAGCAGACCGTGGCCGTGCACGGAGCGCCCCGCGAGAAACAGTCGCGCCTCATCAAACACGAACTCCACTACGTCGACCCCGAGCAACCCACCAAGATGGAGAAGCTGTACACCGTCGATGAAGCGGCGGATCTGCTCAGCCTGTCGCCGTTCACCCTGCGCCACTGGATGGGGAAGGGCAGAGTGCACTACGAGCGTGTAGGCCATGGAGTGCGCATCGCGGAGTCGGAGTTACTCAGGCTCAGAACAAGGTTCCGCTTACCCGAAGCCAGCTAAGACCCGCGCACCCCGCTCTCGGGTGCGACGGGCGGGGGTGTGCCTCGACCCATGTTTGAGGTGAGTTATGAAGAAGGCTACTACGAAAGAAACCCTGCGTCCGTTAGCGCGGAGCAGGGCCAGAGAAGATGCAGCTACTACTGGCAACGATTCTACCAAACCCGGTACACCATCGCAATTAGGTAGTTTTGCCGGACAGCCCAACGGGGCAGGGAAGCGGCGGCGCAAGTTCCTACGCCCCGAGGCCCTCGAAAAGAAGATGCAGGCCGACAGAGCCAAGGAAATGGCGCGCAGAGCGAAGCTCGTACCCCAAGGCCAAACCGTAGAGCAATGGGAGGCGGTAGTCGAATGGGCGCGCCACAAGTATGGTCTCAGTGACCAAGACCTACGCGCGGAAGGAGTGCGCTTTGTAGCCCAGAAAGTCGCAACGGTGATGCTTAAACAGGAGGCCGTCTCGGACGCATTCTTGATTCCCTACAACGGATTCGATCATGAGCCATGGGACTTCTTTCGTTTTCGCTTCCTCGACGCACCAAAAGATATGCGCTACATGCAAGGCACGAGCCGGGGAGCCAAGAATAGCGGGGTTGAACTGTACCTGTCGCTGCGTGTGGACTGGGACAAGATACTCGCCGATCTCAGCGCCGAGGTCATCGTAATCGAAGGTGAGCCCAAGGCCATGAAGCTAGTCAAGGAGGAGTTTACTGCGGCGGGAATCGGCGGGATAGGAAACTGGCACGGCGAGTCGGAGGGGCAGGAGATGATAGAGCACCTCGTGCGGCTAGTACGAAACCGTGAGAAGGTGGTCATCATGTTCGATGCCAATGCCAGGACCAACCCCATGGTCGGGCAGCAGATGAGCAAGCTGGTATTGGCAGCAGCGAAGCAGGGCGCGCGGGTCAAAGCCGTGATCGTGCCCGAAGGCGGGGCCGATGAGTACCTGATGGAGCACGGCAGAGAAGCGCTTCGCAACGTGATCGACGCAACCCCAGAGGCAGAGGCCACGCTACAGTTTTATCGTCTAGCATCGGTGTATTTCTATGTCCGCAATGAAGGGCGCTATGTAGTGTGGCCCAAACCGGGCGACGTGGACATCGTGCGCCTGAAGCCGCAGGACGTGTTCGACTACGAGGCCGACGAGACTATCGCCATTAAGGGGAAAGACGGCAATCTCCAGTTGAAAGAGGCGGCGAAGGAGTTTCACAAATCAAAGATCAGACCCAAATTTACATGCCTCTGCTGCGAACCCGGGAACTACGAGCGAGTCACGAAGGAGGGAGGATTCAACCTGTGGTACCCGCCCAACATCGTGCCCAAGAGCAACGCCCGTCTCATGGCGCGCATTCGGCACTGGAGGGAAGGTCTGATCCGCGACCCGAGCATACTCCGCCACGTTCTCCGTTGGCAGGCGATACAGATTCAGGTGCCGGGAATCCACATTGATCACTCGATACTACTGTGGGCGACTGAAACAGGGATCGGCAAGACCCTGATGGGCCTGAGTCTCCTGTGGCAGCACGGCGAAGAAAACTCCGTGATCATCGGCCAGAACCAGCTCACCTCCCGCTTCAACGGAGGGATGGCATACAAGACCTTCGCCATGTTTGAGGAGTTCGATGTCATCGAAAAAGATGATTTCAAAATGATCAGCTTCATCATCACCAATGACCGCATACCCATCGAGTACAAGGGTCGCGACGTCCTTTCAGTTCCGAATCACCTGAACCCGTACTTTAGTTCCAACTCTCCCCGAGCGCTGCCTGTCAAGGAAGACGATCGGCGCTTCCTTGTATGGCACGCCACGCGACCCGAGATGACCAATGACGAGATAGAGGCACTAGCTATCGACATGAAGAGCGCGGAGGGAAGGTCGGTCCTGCGCGATGACCTGCTGCGCATGGACACCTCGGGCTTCAACGCCAAGGGGCGGCCGCCGATGACCGATGCCAAGGCGGAGATGATCGACTACGGACGCAAGCCGCAGAACCGTTGGGCGAAGATGCTCAAGCAAGATCGCAAGCAGGCGCTGCGTATGCATGACAAACCAGCGCCTATCGCCAAAGCAGCCATCGCCGCGTCCGAAGACCTTGCCGACATCTACAACGCTGACAAGACCGACAAAGACAAGGTCAACACCTACCAGATCGGCGACGCCATGAGCGAGGCGGAGCACAAACAAACCGGTAAGGTTCGCATCCCCGCCGAGTTCGTACAGCGAGGAGCCAAGGAGACGGAGCGCTTCTGGATTACCGACCCGCTCCGCTATGAGAACGAGCCTCTCGGTCAGCTGATTGAAGAGTGGGCAAAGATACGATATGGAGCGGGCGCGAAGCTAGAATCCATCAACAAGCGAAAATTCCTGCGATGAACGCACCTCGGCAAAATCAAAGTGGAACGGGCTGATCCCCTGTATCCATGCGGGTTTGAGGCCCGTTCCACTTAAAAGCCGTTCCACCTTGTTTCCATGTACCTATAAAACACCCCCCCCTTTTTCTTATATATATATATCTAAGTGGAACAGTGGAACAGTGGAACAAAAGCAGTATCCATGCGGGTTTGAGCCGTTCCACTTACCGTTCCACTGTTCCACTTCCCCCATGGAGACAGAGACTCCATATAGAGTCCCCATGGGGTGCGCGCGATAATAGCCCTCCACCGGGCTCCGCCCTCCCGTTCCCGGGGCGCGGCGACCACGAAACAGGCCCAAAACGGCGTATGTTATCCTATTAACAGTAGTAAGAGGACAGTCTTACAAACGGTAAAGAGGTCAAAATGGAAGAACAAACGGCGCAGAATGAGGACATGCATGTGGCTTACTATCGCGTGTCCACCAAGAAGCAGAAGCTATCGGGCCTCGGCCTCGAAGCGCAGCAGGAGGCGGTGAACAAGTACATCGCCGCAGATCGACGGCGCAAGCTGGCTGAGGTGTCGTTTCAGGACATTGAGTCGGGGCGCAAGGATGATCGCCCCGAACTTCGTAAGGCCATCGAGTTGTGTCAGAAGCGCAAGGCCAAACTACTGGTCGCCAAGTTGGACCGACTGGCACGCAGCCAGCGTCTCATCCTTGACCTCAGGGATTCGAAGGTTCCGTTCGTGATCGCCGAGCATCCCGAGATCACCGAGGTGGTTATTGGCATCCTCGCGGTGATCGCCGAGGATGAGGCCAAGCGCATCAGGACCCGCATCCGCGAGGCTCTAGCCGCGAAGCGCAAACGCGGCGAGGCACTAGGCAAGCCCCCGGAAGAATGGGAGACGTTGCGGGTTAAGGGTGTGAAGGAAAGCATCAAGACACGGCGCAGACAGGCGCGGGAACGCAACGAGCGATTGATAAAGACGGTGCGCACTTATCGGAAGAATGGCGAAACGTTCGCGGCCATCGGCGAGGAGTTGGAAAAGCTCGGACACAAGGCGCCACGCGGCGGTCGGTGGTATCCCTCACAAGTGGCTCGAATCCTCGCACAGTAAACCCCGCGCAGGCACACGCGCATGTGTTTTTTTAGGTTCGTGGAGAGTTATTGGTCCCGCGCACGTCGTACGGAGATCGAGGAAGCAACTCGTCAAACCAGTGAAGAAAGGTAAGTTCTGATATGGACAAATCTACAATCTGGGCTGCTTGGATTGGAGCGGCCACAGGTGTTTGTTCGCTCGCTTGGAACATCTATTTGAAGGTCACATCAGGACCGGGGCTGAAGATTCATGCTCATGCAGGAATGGTGATGATGCCACCAGGGCCGGGCAATCCCTCCTTCCTACGAATCACCGTTCGCAATGTGGGCAGCGCACCGACAACGATAACGAGCTATAGCCTTCATTCGTTCAAGAGCTTTCGCTCAAAATTCAGGAAAAGAGATTTTGATGCGGCCGAGTCCGCAGTCATCGCACTTTACAAGGGTAAGCAGTGCCCAGTGAAACTAGATATCGGTGAACAAGTGGATGTTTTGATGGAGCACGATTCGTATTTCGAAGAAAGGCTCAATGAGGGCCTTTGGGTTGGCGTCACTCACTCATTCGGCCGTTGGGCACAATTTGCGAAGATTTATGACGGTAGAAAGAAGTCAGCCCAATAGTACGACGACCTACAGGAGACGTTGCACTTGACTCGTAGTCGCAAAATAGAACCCATGGAGCACTACGAGCTTGAATACGCATGGCGCAGGGCGGTGAACGCCTACCACCGCAGGCTGGGCATGGAGGCATTTCGCCAGCATCTGGCCTTGAACCCGCCTCCCGAGCCGCCGCCGCTCATCACGAGCCTCAAGGATCTGGCATGGTTCAACTCCCTCGGTCAGGTCGATGTAAGCGGGCTCGATATTTTCAGTCAAGGAGGACAGGCAAATGAGCAGGGAAGGGAAGTACGTAGGCACCGTGTTTCATCACGGCGCGGAACTAGTTCTGCTGAGAAAAGAACACCCACCCGTTAGCACCCGCGACGCCCAGTATTGGGACGATGACGGCATGAGTGTACTGGTCACGGGCGAAGATGCACTACCCGGTTTGTCTCCCGAAGCGCGAGATCGCTACCGGCAGGAAATGCGCAAGAAGCGTGCCCATCGGGTCAACGAGATGGGGCACCTCATTCATGACGAGGAGAGCGACGACATGAGCAACGACACTCTGCAACCCACCAACGTGGAGAGCCCCATCAAGACTCTTGCCGATCTGAACAAGGCGATGCGGGCGCAGTACCAGCCGCGCGGCATTGAGCGCGGCCCGCTGCGCAAGGTTCGCGACCACGACCTGGCCCTCCATCCGATACGCACTCTGGCCGACATCAACATCATCAACAATGGAGGTTGGCATGAGTAGTGTAAGCGAAGCCCGAGCCAACTTGCAGCGCGCCGAAGAGGATGAGAAGCAGCGGCGCAGAGCCAAGCTGATCGAGCAACTAGCCGAGGTGCACGCAGCACGTCTGAAGGCCGAGGCCGATTACCTGAAGCTACCCCACAAGATCAAAGCCGAACGCGAAGCGCGTGCGCGCATTCAGTCGAAAATCAACCAAGCCGTGGAGCGGCTCAGCGAGAGTCAGAACCGCATTCCCAAGTTCACACCCTATCTGCCCGATTCACCCGAGGTGGTAGCGTGGCGGGCCAACCACCAAGCCCTGCTGGCCGCGCACGCCAAGCTGATCGAGCAAGCCAATCGATCGCAGCCCACCAACATCGTCGAGGCCGTCTACTTCGAAGGCCCTACTGGAAAAATTCAGACCCTGATCTACGCGGAGAACAATCTCCTCGCGGCGCTCGACCCGGAGTCCAAGCGCAAGTGGATGGAGGGCGGCATCTACGCGGTCGGCTAGTTCGGCATGGTGCGCGCGTTGGTTGGTTGCCTGCACGCGCGCCAAGCCCGGCGTCATCGGGGCAGCTTAACCACCCAGTTCGCCTCTAAGCCTCGCTGATCACGGAGCGTGATGCCGGGTGATGATCCGCGCAACGTGAGTTCTTATTCCTTTCCTCACCGAGGCGCGAAGCGGGCGGAGTTTCTCGTTACCAGCATGACGAAGGGACCCGCCCGCCGTCCCCTGTTACTTTTCGCTTTGTGGCAAACGGCTCCCTCCCACCCGGGCAGGTTCGATCCCGAAACAGGCGATTTCCGACGTCTCTAGGACCCTATTTCCCGGCCCGCCAGAGGCCCGCCACGCGTTCGGAAGGGGGTCGGACAGGGGAGAGCCTAGGCAAGAATCCGGAAATTTTAGCAATAACTATAATGTTTTCAATTACATACGCCGGAACCTTAGAGCGGCAGGCCGGGAACCACGTTTCAGGGCCACGGGCCCGCCCCCGGGGGCGCTCTGGGAGCGCTCCACGTCTATGCTCTCTGTGGCATCTGTGTGGCAGGAAATTTACTATTTAGAGGTAAATAGGAGCATATGACAGCATATAGCATAGACGCCTATATTAAAGATTAAGAGGCAGATAAGCACATGAGAGCATATAGGCGCATAGAAGGCGAAAAGGCCTTTCACGGCGATAACACGGGTTCAAATCCCGTCGGGGACGCCAATAGAATCAGCGGCTTACAGAGAATGCTCTGATTTGGTCTGGGCACAGATGGGCACAAAATGCTCCGCAACTTGCGCCGCGGAGCGAGTTGAGCCTTGTGTTTATGCGTCTTTTCGAGCGAATCTTGTGGGCACAAATGGGCACAAACCGTTGGCCGACGAAGGCTATTTCTTTCGTGTATCGCTGCGGACCAAGAGGCGCACAACCTTCGTCTGAGCCCTTCGCTTTTTGTCGGTAATCGCCTGAGTGTACGTGTCCAGCGTCAACCTGGCGGAGGCATGGCGAAGCAGTTCCTGCATGACCTTGATATCAGCGCCCGTGGCGCGTAGCAAGGTCGAATACGTGTGGCGGAACGTATGCCATCCTAATCGGCCACTGATCCCGAGGTTGATCGCGACGGGGCGGATGATCTTCCGCATGATCGGCTGTCCCCAATATCGCAGGCGTCCACCCGAATTCACACTAGCGAACACCCAGTCGCCGTCTGCGCTGTAGTGGGTTTGGGCACGCCATACTTGTAGAGCCTCGGCTAGACAGTCGTCCATCGGAATGGGTTTCTGCGAAGCCTCCGTTTTGCATGGACCAACGACTCGAAAGACGATTGAGCGGGTCACGCTGATCTCATGCCGATCGAAGTGAACGTCACCCCATTTGAGCGCAAAAAGCTCGCTCAATCCGCAGACCGGTGCCCGCAGCCATCAACACGAGCGTTCTCTCTCTTAGTGGCAGCGCCTCAATCAACCTTCGTACTTCATCGGAAGTCAAAACAATGGGAATCTTTTTACGTTTTGCGCCCTGCCGCACGAGTCGAATGGGATTCGTGTCGCAGATTCCGTGGCGGACCCCATGATTGAACAGCATGCTCATCAGGTTCCGGAGCTTGGCACAGCTCGCCCTCGCAAGGGGCAGAGATCGGAGCCAAAGCTCCACTTCTCCGGCTTTAAGCGTTTCGGTCGGGTGTTCACTCCAGCGTGGGACGATCCACTTCCGAAGGTTGCCTTCATAGCTGTTTCGCGTAGAAAAGGTGCGCCAGGCGAACTCGGTTCTAAGCTCGCGCTGCCGGAAATGCTGCACGAGATCTCCGATCGTAATTGCTGACTGGGTTGATTTCAGGTTTGGGTTGATTTCGATTTGGAGAGCGGCGACAGCCCGACGTGCCGCGGACTCATCTGCGATTTGGCCTGTTGAACCAACGACGATTCGACGGTGGCGCCGTGTGCCGGTTGGTCCCGGCTCGCGCCATCTGAATTCCCAAACCTCGGATTGACTTTGCCGTGCTCTTCGTACCAAGCTTCCCTTTTGCATGATTGCTCCTTTCGCAGACCTTGACGGTCCCGAAGGAGCATTTTCAACGCGTTTTGGGCATGTGTGGCGCAGGTTATCGCTTTCCTGCGGAAATGCCAAAAGAAGTGCGTCCCGCGCTCAGGCTGCCAATCGGGAGGTTTGCCTTCCCTTAGAACCTATCCATTTGAATTCTGCACAATTTGCGCAGAATATTTTTTGAGGTATATGCGAAGGCCAATATCCATGCACCGTCGAGGCAATTTTCACGAAGGCTCCAACTTTTCGTTTTTTGAAGCCTTCTTGGTTCCGGCTATGCCGGGTTAGGTATTCGCATTTCTTCGAGCATTGCCAGGAACGCCGTCGGCAATTGACGCAAGCCTTTGCCTGATAATCGGAACTCGATCGCTGTCCAAAACAAATCCCGGTAGAACATCGAGAAACCGGAATTCCGCCAGCAGCGCATTGCGCGAAATCAACAAACAGCTTGATTATCTCAAGGAACGGGCGGGACTGGAAACCGCCGAGCGTTTTCTGGCGTTTTCTGGACTAGCTCATGCCATATCTCCAGCCGTTCGACGATGTCAATAAGCGTGTGTCGAGGCTGGCAGCAAACATTCCCTTCATCAAACGCAATTTCTCGCCGCTGCCCTTCACCGATGGCCGTGGGCGCTCTACGCCGAAGCCACGCTCGGCATCTATGAGCTGAATGACGTCAGTCTTCTCAAGGTGTTTCTCTGGGCCTATGGCCGGTCGGTGGAACAATACGTCGCCGCGCGGCAATCGCTGGGCGAACCCGATCCTTTCCGGTTCAAGCACAGTGCGGCCTTCCGCCAGGTTGTTGGCGACGTCGTGCGCGAGCATCTAGACCGGAAGGCAGGCGCAGCATTTCTGGCTCGATGGATGGAAGAGAATATTGCGTCGGTCAGGCCGGGTCAATTTGCAGCCTGGCAGGAAGTGTGGTCGGACAGAACGGAGCGTTGAGCAACTGGCGGTGTGAAGGTCGTCGCGCGACTACCATGTCTCGCCGACGCCACTCGAACACTCTCAAGCAGAAATGCGCGGTCAAAAGGCTTTGCTAGGAATTTCACAGCGCCACTTCGCATTGCCTGCAGCCTTGATATTATCGTGGATGGCGATAGAGACGCGGCTCTGAATAGGCGCATCGCTTTGAATGAATGACAACCACGTGTGCCGAAACCCAGGCCCGGACGTCGCGGGGATCTCCACAAACCGCTGCTTCCCGCGTTACACTTGCACTGCCTCAGTGAACGGAAACCCGATGCGGGAGATTTCGGAACCTGATTGGAGAGTGCTGCGGCGCCTGCATCCCCTCGCGCTCGAACGCTTCTGCGAGCGTGTCCTTGCCGAGGTCGAGCGCGTCTCGCGTGATGGCGCGAAGAACTACCACGCACGCTACCTCCAAATCTTTAGGATTATCGAGCAACGCAATGGGGAGATGGCGCGTATCTTCGACAATCCGCGGCGCTCTTATGGACTTACGATCCTGGCCCAGATGCGCTCGCAGGGGTTGCTCACAGAGGATGAATTCTCCAGTCTGAGCCTGGAAGCGCGCGGTGTCATTCAAATGCTGCTGGGTGTAGGATGAAGCTCCATATGGCTGCACGGACTCGCTTTTCCACCTCCACCGTCATCGATTCCCAATACCTCGTCCCCTGGCTGTCCGCAAAGGGTCCACTGGCCTACAGCCCCACCAGGCCGCCGGCGCGGGACTACTTCTTCCAGTACACATGGATCCTCCCGGGAATCTTCAATCCGCAGGTCAATCTGCGAGAGCATCGCTACTTCGGCAGCCCCCTCAAGAACAACGCACGCTTCCTTTTCGGATTCTGGGCAAATGCCCGCAGGGGAGATGGATCGGCGCTGCAAAGATACTGCCAGTTCGGATTCTTTTCAGACAACGAGTTGAGGACGCCGATGGCGGCCTATCATCATGTCCGCGACTATCGCGACACACCCGGTTCCCTGCTCATTCAACATGGTAGTTATCAGTGGGTGTCCCTGGAGGATCAGCCGAGCATCCCGGCCGGAGAGGTCTCGCTTTATCGAGGCATCGGAAAGGCCGCTCGTTTCCGCTGCTTGCGATTCCGGCCCGAAGAACTCTCGCCGGCGAACGGGGAGATTTGGCGAACGTACCTGCGTGTCCAGGCAGACATGCTGTCGGACTCGATCCTGTCTTTCAACACGATTCATGACCGCGTCAAGCGCTGCGAGACCGCAGGCCTGCGCGACGGGACTTGGGTGGGCGACGAGTTGGCCACGCAGGCCGGATTAGACATTCAATCGCCAGGCTTCGCCAGGGACCTTTGGCACGCCGCCCAGCATTCGTATTCGCTCGAACGGGTGATGGGAAAAGGGAAGTTCGGCCCCCACCATGTCATCATCAAGACCCCTCTGAGCAACATCCGGATCACGACGTTCTTCGCGGGTGAGTCGGAAGCAAAGATAGTTGATCCGAGCCGGATCTCGGAAGTCCAAGCCGTCGGCTGTCAGGTGGATTTCGCCCCCCCAATGGAATAATCACCCTATGATCGCCTATGCCTCAGTGACGAAACCGAGCACCGAGCTGACGCTGTTCGACACACTTTCGCGACTCACCTTCACCAGAGCGGCGAAGCTGCTCGGGCCCGAGGGTAACCGCCTCATCGTCATGGGCGGCAAATTCGACATTGACCTCACCGCTCAGGTCAAATTCAATCGGGACATGTTTCGGCTGACTCTGGACGGCGCGGCAGTCACGCTGACTTTGAGTCCGGTTGCCCGCCATCGTCTCGAGTGGCGCTGTGACGCGTGCGAGGTGCCGTGTGAGCACGCCGGGGCGGCCTTCTGTCTGATTCTGGAAGAGAAGCTCGCGCTGGGACTGGCCGGAGCACCGCCGGCGCGGGCGCGAGCTAATAAAAGCGTGAGCGAGGAGGCGCTGGTTGCGCAAGCGCTCGCGGAGCGGGCGGAACGCGCCCGGACCGAGAAAATGCGGCTCACGTCTCTCGACAGCCAAGAGATTTGGACCGACTACACATTGACTAACGCGGCCTCTGGCAAGTCGTACCGCGTCGCTCTGCGAGGGTGGCAGCCCGGACAGTCGTACTGCTCGTGCCCGGATTTCCGGAAGAACACGCTCGGTACCTGCAAGCATATCCTTCATGCGCTTGAAAAAGTCCGAAGGCGATTCTCAGCCTCGCAGCGCAATCGCCCGTATCGGCGCCGAGACATCAGTGTGCATCTGTCATACGGGGAGGAGCTGCAATTGCGTATCTCGTTGCCACCCCACATCGATGAGGTGACCAGCGGCATCGTGCGCCCGATCCGCGATAGGCCGATCACCGATCTCCCGGATCTGCTAAAACGCATCCGTCAACTCCAAGCACACGACGTCGGTGTGACGGTTTATCCCGATGCAGAGGAGTACATCCAGACCCGTCTGCTCCTGCAACGCATCGCGGCAACGGTCGCAGAGATCCGGCGCAATCCGAAATCTCACCCACTGCGCACGACGCTGCTAAAGGTGGAGATCCTTCCCTATCAGCTGGACGGTATCGCCTTTGCAGCAGGCGCTGGGCGCGCGATCCTGGCTGATGACATGGGGCTCGGGAAGACCCTTCAGGGTATCGGTATGGCGGAGCTGCTGGCGCGCGAAGCGCACATCCGCAAAGTCCTGGTCGTTTGCCCGGCGTCCGTGAAAGCCCAATGGCGCAGCGAGGTTCTTCGCTTCTCAGAGCGCGATTGCCAGCTCGTGTTAGGGAGCGCTGCAGGGCGAAGCAGTCAGTATGAGAACGAATGCTTTTTCACCATCTGCAACTACGAGCAGGTACTGCGTGACATTATCGCGATCGAACGCGCGAGGTGGGATCTGATTGTTCTGGATGAGGGCCAGCGCATCAAGAACTGGGAAGCGAAGACGGCTCAGACCATCAAGAGCCTGCGTTCGCCGTTCGCGCTCGTACTCTCCGGCACGCCGCTGGAGAATCGGCTCGATGATCTTTTCTCCGTCGTCGAGTTCATCGACGACCTGCGTCTGGGGCCTGCATTTCGATTCTTCAACCGCCACCGCGTCACCGACGAGAGCGGCAAGATCCTGGGTTACAAGGACCTCGATCTGCTGCGCGAGAAACTGAAGCCGGTACTGCTGCGCCGGACGCGCAACGCTGTGATGAAGGATTTGCCCCCACGCACGACGGAAATTGTGCGGATTGCGCCCACGGATGAGCAGGTGAGCATTGAACTCGCGCAGATGCAGATCGTGAGCACCATCGTCCGTAAATCGTATATCTCGGAGATGGACTTGTTGCGTCTGCAGAAAGCGTTGCTGCTCGCACGGATGAATGCGGACAGCACCTTTCTCGTGGACAAGCACGCTCCGGGCTTCTCGAGCAAACTGGAGCGGATGCAGGAGCTCTTGGAAGAGCTGGCGGCGGAGCACGATCGCAAGATCGTGATCTTCTCCGAGTGGACAACGATGCTCACTTTGATCGAGCAGCAGATCAAGCGACTCAAGCTCGATTACGTAAGATTGGACGGATCGGTCCCTCAGAAGAAGCGGCAGCAGCTGGTGCACCAGTTTCAGCGCGATCCGACCTGTCGCGTGTTCCTCACCACCAACGCGGGCTCGACGGGGCTCAACCTCCAGGCGGCGAATACCGTCATCAATGTCGATCTGCCGTGGAATCCGGCCATTCTCGAGCAGCGTATCGCACGCGCGCACCGGATGGGGCAGAAGAACCCGGTGCAGGTCTATTTGCTTGTGTCGGAAGGGACGATTGAGGAGAAGCTGCTTGCGACGCTCTCGGCCAAACATGATCTGGCTCTCGCCGCGCTGGATATGGAATCTAATGTGCGGGAGGTCGCACTCGCATCCGGCATCGAAGAGCTGAAGCAGCGCCTCGAGGTGTTGCTCGGCGCGAGGGCCCACGCCGCGGTAGACGAGACGGAAAAGCAGCGCCAGCAGCAAGCGGCAGAGCGGCTCGCTCGCCGCTCGCGCGTGGCAGAGGCTGGAGGCCAACTCGTCGCTGCCGCATTCGCATTCCTCGGTGAAATGATCCCGCAGCGTCAGCCAACGAACGGCGGAGAGCAAAAGGCAAGCGAGTTCAAAGCTCGCCTCGACGAGTGTCTGGAGCGCGACGAGCAGGGCCGCCCGCGACTCACTGTCACACTGCCAAACGAAGCCGCGCTCGAGAGCCTCGCTAGGTCGCTTGCCGCTCTGTTCACGGTTACTGCGACCTGATCTTCGTGCCGTCGCCAAACCGGTGACCATGGAAGCTTCGGTGAAACTTGGGTCCAAATTGGGTCCAATCGCTCCCGAATGCCGTGGAAAAGGGTGGTAGAAGGCGCAGAAGAAACCTAAACGATACAAATACAATAGGTTATGGAATCGGTTATTGGTTCGGGACCAGGGGGTCGGAGGGATGGTCATCAATACTTCTTTCCCGCGAAGATCGATGCGACAGGAAGACCTTTCCATCAGGACCTTCGATGTTTCTCGTGCCTACTTCATGACGAGGTGGGTTCGATTGATGAGTGGTATCGAGCCAATCGCTTCGGGCACTTTGATTAATTTCATCGCTCTGCTCTAAGCTTTCGCTCGATCATTTCGACGAATGCTGGGGCGTTGATCTGCAGCCTGGAAAGTAAATATGGCATCGACTTGCCGATAGCGGCGGCTTGATCTTCCAGTGCCTGCATCACCATAGCAGGCGCGGCGACATAGAGATTCTTGAGAAAGGCAGAAGGTCCTTGTGCCGTGATCGAATGCGGCGTCAGTGAAGAATGCGGGAGATCCTTTATGTTGTAAGTGAGGATTGTTTTCGCACCGGCTCGCACCGCGGCCGCCAGTACATGGCGATCCTTCGGATGGTTTGTCATCGCGGGAATTAAATTCTCATAGTCCTCGATCCACGCTTCTGGAAAATGACGCCTGATTTCGCTCTCGCGGTACATGGCCTTTTGGGCAGAGAGGCCGAAGGTCTCTCGAAGAGTGCGGGTAACCTCCCCCATGATTTGATCGGACCATTTCGGCAGAAAGAGACGGGGGCCAGCGGCGAGCCTGAGAAGGGTGTCGGCCAAGGGCATTGGGATCACGACGCAGGCATCCAAGACTACCGGAAGAGCACTCCTCACTCGTCCGTGCCACCTTTGGGGAATACATTCCACTCGTACAAGCCGGCTTCGAACGCATCGCGTGCGAGCATGTCCAGCGCCGCAAAACGCTCCTTGTCTCGTTTCTTGGCGAATTCCAGGACATCACGGAGATAAACGCGGCGCTGGTTGCCAATTCGATGATGGGCCATTATCCCGCTCTCAAGCTGCTTGATGAAGAATGGACGAGACATTCCGAGAATGTCGGCGGCTCGCTGCGTCGTAATTGCTCGATTATCCGGAATGAGCGTGACAGTTTGGCCGTGAGACATGAACCCCACTGCTGTTCTGAGGACTTCGACCACCGTACCGGGAAGTTCGATCCGCTCCCCTGTAGGGCTGATCAGAGCGGGCACCCCTCGGCGCAACAGTTTCTCCAGGTCCTGCACCTGCTGCTGCTCTGACTTCGGGATCAAGAGGCGGATTTGCTGGCACACATTTCGGCACACCTACTCGACGCTGCTGAGGAGCGTGGGGACGGAATTCAAAGTCATGCAGGAGTTGTTGCGACATTCCTCGTTGCGCTCCACGATTGACATCTACACTCAGGCGGTCACGCCGGCCAAGCACGCCGCCCAAGCCGCAGTGCTGTCCCTCGTATTTCCCGTCGATCAGGTAGTTGAGGTTCAGTCTGCGGAGCGCGAAAAGCCAAATCATCGAGCTATCGCCGCAGCTTCAAGGTAAAGGATTTGAGGGTGCAAAAAGGGCACCGAATCGTGTCCATTTTGCACCCACGAATGCAAGGCGAAATCTTGACTATCTCTTTGATTCTAATGGCGTCACCGACGGGATTTGAACCCGTGTTATCGCCGTGAAAGTACGGGACCGTTGGACAACATTAACGCATTGCTGAGAACCAGAACGCATCGGAACGAATCGTAGCGACATTAACTAACAGCTTAAGTGCTCCGCAACTGTCCGCAAGATTCCGTCGG
>Ga0207105_1064_pt1 | contig 27058 bp, 23 predicted proteins | sample Alteio_BWMinHeat_77_FD_153569 | JGI IMG/M metagenome (GOLD analysis project Ga0207105, IMG submission 153569) | Enriched cells from forest soil in Barre Woods Harvard Forest LTER site, Petersham, Massachusetts, United States -... | ecosystem: Environmental > Terrestrial > Soil > Temperate forest >... | reverse complement strand
AGGATCTGCTGGGCGGCCTGGACTTCCTCGGTCCGGTCGCCTCCCGGCTTGGGGGTGAGAGAGACGCGGATGGTGTCGCCAATGCCCGCCAGCAGCAGCGGTGCGAGTCCGGCGCTGGAAGCGATGAGGCCCTTGGCGCCCATGCCGGCTTCGGTGAGGCCAAGGTGCAGGGCGTAGTCGCAGCGCGCGGCGAGGTTGGTGTAGACGTCGATGAGATCGCGAACGCCACTGACCTTGGCGGAAAGGATGATCTGATCCTTGCGCAGACCGTAGCGTTCGGCGGCAGCGGCGGAATCGAGCGCGCTGACCACCATGGCTTCCATCATGACTTCGCGGGCCGGCAGCGGCTGCGCCGAGCGGGCGTTCTGGTCCATCATGCGGGTGAGGAGAGCCTGGTCGAGGGAGCCCCAGTTGACGCCGATGCGGACCGGCTTCTGATTCTCGACCGCACACTCGACCATGACCTGGAAGTTGTCATTGTCTTTTTTGCCGATGGAGGCGTTGCCGGGGTTGATGCGGTACTTGGCGAGGGCGCGGGCGGTGGCGGGGAACTTCTTCAGCAGCAGGTGGCCGTTGTAGTGGAAGTCACCGACAATGGGGACACGGATGCCACGCTTGTCGAGGCCTTCGACGATGGCGGGAACGGCAGCGGCGGCTTCCTCGTTATTCACGGTGACGCGCACGATTTCAGAGCCGGCGAGGGCAAGGGCCTCGACCTGCTCGATGGTGCCTGCGACGTCCGCGGTGTCGGTGTTGGTCATCGATTGCACGACGACGGGGACTTCCCAACCTACACGAACCTGGCCGATCTTGACCGTGGGTGTCTTCCTGCGTTGAATCTCGGGCATAGCGACCTCATTTCCAGTTTACTAGGAGTGTGCAATTGGAGGTGCAGGAATGGCGCCGAAGCCCAAGCGCCGGCCGCTGAAGCCGGTATCGGAAGCTATCCGCAACTGGGCACAGGCTTTAGCCGGGGAGGCGGAGACCTGGCCCGGGACTACGCTTAAAAGCGCGTTCGGCATGACGCTGGTGTACCGGAAGGGCGTGGTGTTTGCAGCGCTGCCGAAGACCCGGGCTCTCTATGAGGAAGACGGGATCCTGCTCAAATTCATGAGTGAGCCTGCAGATCTGGCGGCGCGGATTCGAGCCGAGAAGCGTTTTGCGGCGGGGACTATGGAGCAGAAGAGGACCAGGAAGGGGCGGCCGGGCGGCGAGGGGCGGAGGTGGCGGATCTTCCTTATGCGCGAGGATGCAGATGTGCATGCCGCGATCGAATGGCTGGCGGAGGCTTACCGGGTGGCCGGGAAGGTCAGCAGGCCGGGGCGCTAATGGGAGGAGTTTCGTAACATCCGCTCTAATGTGGCGACTTTGAATTCTTTCGCTTAAATCGAGGGCCGAAACTGCGGATCCTTCGACGAAGTCCGCCGCGGCGGACTTCTCTCAGGATGACAGTGCTAAACCCCACGGAAAAGTTCAGATGGTGCGTTTGCTGCCGGCCTTGGAATGTCGATCATCCTTGTTCTCGATTGACGGAATCGAAAGCGTTTCGGTCTTTGGGGAGTAATCGAGATGGGGAAATCTCTCGCGAACCCTTTGGATGTAGCCGTCGGGCCGCGGGTCGAGAACGATGGGCATATCGGCCCCGCCTTCTTCAGCAACCTGCTTCATAAACTGCAGACAGCTGTGGGTCAGGAGGCTGTAGGGCGGCCGGTTGGGATCATTGTTCTCGAGCATGCGCTTGCGGGCATAGGCATACATGGCCGCGTAGCTCCCATCGGGCAGGGCAATGAATGCTCCCTGAATCGGACCCTTCTGACCCGCCTGTTGCGAAATCGAGTGCAGAACGGCCTTCAAAGACGAGATTGTCGGCCAATTGTCTGAACCGATCTCGACGTCGGGAATCGGACGGCGCATCACCCAGCCAAGGGAAGTTTTGTAGCGCCCATACTCGTAATACTTCGTCGTTCCGGTCCTACCCTCCATAAACAGGACGCCGGCATGACCTAATTCAGGGAGCCGAGTCACCGGGACACGAACGAAATGGGGAAACAGTTCCCGTCCGGGGATCAGGTCGGGAAGGTGAACTTCAAATGGCCGTTCGTTGACAACGATCAAGTACTCGGGAAAGACGATCGGGATGACAAAATCCATTCATTCGCTCCGCAAAAGTAATCGCACTACTTCAGGAAGGCTGCATCCCATTTGCAATGTAAACCGGGAGTATACACACGCGGCTATCGACTGTATAGGCGGATTGCTTCGTCCGGACGGGCCATGTCCAGGGGGCTTGCTTGCTGATTTATCCCGCCCTAACAAGTTAGGACGGGGTACCCCATTTTGGGCGGGCACCCCGAATCTAAAGGCCGGCGCCGGGGATGTACTTGTATTGAATTTCGGCGGGGCGCTTGATGGGGTCTCCGGTGAGGTCGTGGGTGTGCCACACCACGCTCTCCGCGGCCACTTCCGGGTGTTTGCCCAGGAATTCAAGGGCGTAGGTCGAGGCGGTCGGGTCGTCTTTCTGATCGGCAAACTTGGCCGACTCGATGGCAGCCTTTTCCTTTTCGCCCAGGCGGCGGTAGAGGATCGCCAACTGGTAGTGCGCGGCCAGGTCGTCGGGATCGACGCCTTGCAGTTTCTCGTACATATCGCGGGCTTGTGGGTAGTCGTGTTGCTGGTAGTAGCTGAAGCCCAGTTCGCGAAGGGCGTCCCTGGAGCGGGGATATTTGGCGACAACAGCCTCGAGGTCGGCGACCGCTTCTTTTACCTGACCGGCGTTGCGCTCGACGAGAGCGCGGTAGTAGAGGGCGCGCGGATCGCCGGGAAGCAGGCTGAGCGCCTTCGCGAGATTCGGCTTGGCGTCGTCGTAGCGTTCCCAGGAAATTTCGACGATGGCCATGTTGGTGAAGGCGTCGGCGTAGTCGGGGCGTAGATCTGCGACGTGCTGGAATGCATCGACAGAGGCCTGGTACTGCTGCGCGTCGAGCAGGGCGATGCCGTAATTGTTCCAGCGCATCCAGGGCTTGTTCTCGTCGGGGCCGGGGGCTACGGGAGTGTTGTCGCCGATGGCCAGCGTACGGGTCTGCGAGGCCATGTCGACGACCGGCATGGGGTAGTGCTTCTGATCCATCGCGTAGTCGATGAAGTGCTGGTTGAAGCGGCGGTACTTCACTGTAGCCGTCAGCGTGAATTGGCCTTTGATCTCTTTGGGCAGCCTGAAACGGTAGCGGACCAGCTGCGAACGGCCTGACTGGATGGTGTTGTTGTAGGCCAGGACCCGGTTATGCCAGATCTGGTGGATGTCATTCAACTCGCCCTCGGTGTTCACGAGGCGATTGGTGAAGGAGTGGGCGGAGGGATCGAGGTTGCCGTCGGGTTGGATGAAGCCGCTCTCGGCCAGCATTTTGCCGGACGAATCCTTGACCGTGAAGTCGACCCAGGATTCATAGAAGTCGCGCTGTTCGGGAACGTGCGAATGGGCGATGCCCTTGTTCTGGATGATGACGTCGGCGATGAGGGTGTCGCCGGGGGCAATGGAGAAGTTGCACAGGCCGAGGGGAGCCACGAGGGGTGGATCCGAGGCGGCCGTTTCTTTTTGAAGGGCGAAGATATCGATGTTGAAGACACCAGTTCCCTGGGCGCCGTTCTTCAGGAATGCGACGAGCTTCTCGGCCTGTTCGTCGTACTTGTAATAAACGGGGATCAGGGTGTTGCCGCCCAGCCAGCGATGGGAGGTGAATTTGCCGTCTTTGGCGCCGGGATCGTCGGCGCCGGCGGCCAGGGCCTCGCGCGGCATATGGCAGGTCTGGCAGGTGGAAACGGAGTCCTTGCGGTAGAAGGGCAAGGGCGACTGCTTGGTAAAGCTGGCGGCCTGCCACTCGTCGTACAAGGAGATGGCGCGGAGCCACTTGTAATCGTCGAGCGACTGCGGGATGGCCGCCTTGTGGCAGGCGCCGCAGAACTCGGCGGTCTGAAGCAGGGGCCGCATGACCGCCTTGGAATGGCGATCGAGGTGGGCCAGGATTTCGGCGTCGGAGACGGGGCGGGTGACGGGGGCGCCGTTTTCATCCACCATCACGGCGGGGATGCCCATCACGTAGCTGCCGGTGCCGGTGGCGTCGGAGGATTGGATGGAGTGACAGGTGGAGCAGGTGACGCCCTCGTCCTCGAAGGGGCGCTTTTTGGGCATGCCCTGGGTCAGGTCGCCGGAGAGCAGGGCCACGGGATTGTGGCAGCCTTCGCAGTGGCGCGAGAACTGCACCCCTTTTTCGTCGATGAGCATGTTGACGTTTTTGAGGTACCAGGGGGCGCGGAAGCTGTTGGCATGCGCGGTCTGGCGCCACTGATGGTAGGCCTCCTTGTGGCAGTGGCCGCAGTATTGCGCGGTGTAGAAGATCTTCGGACTGAGGAATTGGCCGTTGACCGACATAGCATTGGAGGGCAGGAAGGGCGATTCCTTGCCGAAGGCGTAGTTGTAGCGGGAGGCGACGGAGTCGTGGAAGGGCGTGGTGGGGCCGGTGAGCTTGATAGCGGAGGTGTAGGCTGCGCCGGCTGTCGCGGCGGGGGGAGATGGGGGTGTGTCGTTGTCCGGTCCGTTGGCGGCCAACGCGCCGAAACCGGCTGCAAAGCTGAGGCCGATGGCGACAACGGCCGGCAGCCAGAGGCGCGGCGCGATTCTGAGTGAAGCTTCGGGCATGTGCGGCAGACCCTATGGGGGATTCGATTGGATACCGCGGCCGGGGTCTCGAGCCGGGGACATTAAAAAGGTAACAGCCGGGAGGCAGGACTTGTCTCCATCAAAAGATGGAGGAATGCGGGGCACTGTGTTGGGACGGCCAGGCGTCGACCCCTCGCCGGCTTTCAGGGTGTTTACAGCCAGCGGTTCACAGGGTGGGATGAAAGGGGAGAAAATGCGGTTCAATGGTGTGAGCTAGCTCACATCCGTTTAGCCAAAGCGCACCTCAAACTGGTACGTTTGGTAGGTAAGACTTCGATTCGCGTCATGGCGGCAAATCCTTATTTTTCATTGGCGGTTCTGTTCTTTGCGGCGCTGGGGTTTGGCCTGGCTCCGCTGGGGCTGGCGTGGCTGTGGGGGCGCGTGTTCTCGCCGGCCAAGCCGAACCTGGTAAAGAATGCCATTTACGAATGCGGCCTGGTGTCGAAGGGCGACGCCTGGGTGCAGTTCCGGTCGTCGTATTACCTGTACGCGATCATGTTCCTGATTTTCGATGTGGAGGCGGTTTTTCTGCTTCCGTTTGCGGTGGCGTTTACAGGACTGGGCGTGGCGGCCTGCCTGGCCATGCTGGTGTTCGTTCTGTTGCTGATCGAGGGCCTGGCGTGGGCGTGGGCCAAGGGCGTGCTGACTTGGCAGTGAGGCCGCCGGAGGCGGCCGAGCTTCCAGCTACTAGCTGCTAGCTTCTAGCTGGTCGTGCCCACGGCGCATCGCCGAAAACGGAACAGAGGGGCAAGAGTTTTGCCGCGAGTTGCGTTTGGGTGAGGAAAAGCTAGTAGCTAGCGGCTAGTAGCTGGTCATTGAGGATTCAAATGGCAGTTGACCAAAATCTGAAGATCGAACTGGGCAAGCAGGGCGTCTTCGTTACGACGATCGAGGAGCTCTATAACTGGGGGCGGCGGAGCTCGGTGTGGCCGATGCAGTTCGGGCTGGCGTGTTGTGCGATCGAGATGATTGCCACAACGATGGCCCGCTACGACATCGCGCGCTTCGGCGCGGAGGTGTTCCGGCCGTCGCCGCGGCAGGCCGACCTGATGATCATCTCCGGGACGGTGACGAAGAAGATGGCGCCCCAGGTGGTGCGGCTGTACAACCAGATGGCCGAGCCGAGGTATGTGATCGCGATGGGCGCGTGCGCGATCTCCGGAGGGCCGTTCAAGCAGGGATATAACGTGCTGAAGGGGATCGACCGGTACATTCCGGTGGATGTGCATATTCCCGGATGCCCGCCGAGGCCGGAAGCCCTGCTGCAGGCGTTCATGACGCTGCAGGAAAAGATCGACAAGCAGCACCTGACGGGCGAAGGACGGCCGCGGCACCTGGATGCCGAGGCCCAGGGAGAGTTCCCGGTGCCGGAGCAGGGCGAGCATGACCTGGAGCCGACATCGAACGCCGGGGTGTGGCCTGTACCGATAGTGATTAGGTGATGCAGGGACGTAGGGACTAGGGACATTGGGACTGGGAGCGGCATTGAAGACGGTTGAAGAGATCAAGGCGGCGATCGAGGCGGCGGTGCCGGAAGCGGGGGTGAAGATCATTCCCAATGCAAGCCCGTCGGGCCAGCACTCGCTGCTTTTGAATCCAGTCCACGCAATGGAAGTGGCGCTGTTTCTTCGTGACGACGCGGAGCTGGCGCTCGACTTTCTTTCCAACTTGACCGGCGTGGACTACCTGGACAAGGAAATCACCGAAAAGGTAAAGGTCACGCGCCCGGTCACGAAGACGGTGGACGGGGTGGAACAAACCACCGAGGAGACAGTCGAGGAGACGCGCAAGCACACCGAGCCGGGATATCTCGAGGTTGTCTATCACCTGTATTCGATGGCCAAAAAGCAAGGGCCGGTGGTGTTACGGATGCGGACGGGAAACCGCTCGGACCAGGTTGAGCTTCCATCGTTTACGCCGGTGTGGCGGTCGGCTGAATTTCAGGAGCGCGAGGTTTTCGACCTGTTCGGGGTGGTGTTCACGGGGCATCCAGACTTGCGGCGCCTGCTGATGTGGGAAGGGTTCAAGGATCACCCCATGCGCCGCGATTACGTGGAGCCGGATGATTTTGAATATGAGCCGACCGCGCACGATGAGGTGCTGACGCGAGCGAAGGCGCACAAGGACAGGGAACAGGGATCAGGGAACAGGGATCAGGTGTCAACGGCCGGATGAGCGCAACGGAGACCAAAACGGACAAGCTGACCGGCTGGAATCGTCCGCCGGTGTGTGCGACCGATGGCGACGGTGAGCTGCTGGAAGTGTCGATGGGGCCGCATCACCCGTCGACCCACGGCGTTTTCCGGATGGATGTGGCGCTCGACGGGGAGCGCGTGGTGCGGTTGAAGCCGGTGTTTGGCTACCTGCACCGCAACCACGAGCAGATTGGCCAGAACGCGAGCTACCTGGCCTCAATGCCGTATACAGACCGGCTGGATTATTTCTGTTCGCTGACCAACAACTGGGCGTATGCGTTGGCAGTTGAGAAGCTCGTAGGCCAGGCAGTGCCGGAGCGCGCCGAGTATATTCGCGTGATTACGGCAGAGCTGACCCGGGTGCAGAATCACGCGTCGGCGATCGGATTCCTGGTCCAGGAAATGGGCGCGAGCGGCACGCCGCTGATGTATGCGTTTCGGGAGCGGGAGAAGATCCTGGACTTGTTCGAGAGCCTGACCGGATCGCGCATGATGTGCAACTACATGCGTTTCGGCGGCTGCCGCGTGGATGCGTCGGCGGCGTGGCTCGATGCGACGCGCAAAGTGGTGGCGGGGCTGCCGGGATTCGTGGATGAATTTGAAGCGCTGCTGAGCGGGAACGAGATTTTGATGGCGCGCACCCAGGGCGTGGGCGTACTGCGGCCGGAACTGGCCGTGAATGCCGGCGTGACGGGGCCGATGCTGCGCGGCTCGGGCGTGAACTACGACATTCGCAAGGTGGACCACTACGGCATCTACGACCGGTTCAAATTCAGAGTGCCGCTGGGCGATCACGGCGATATCTTCGACCGCTACATGGTGCGCGTGTTGGAGATGCGGGAGTCGATCCGGATCCTGGAGCAGGCGCTGAAGGACGTTCCGGGCGGTCCTGTGATGGATCCCAAAGCCAAGATTCGCGGATTCAAGCCCAAGCCGGGCGAGGCGTATGGAAGGATCGAGGCGCCCAAGGGAGAGCTGGGGTTCTATCTCATCAGTGACGGGGCCTCAAACCCGTACAGGTATCGCGTGCGGCCGCCGAGCCTGATCAACCTGACGGTGCTGGAAGACATGTGCCTGGGGCACAACGTGGCCGATGTGGTGCTGATTTTTGGAAGTGTGGATATTGTTTTGGGGGAAGTGGACAGATAGGGATGTTTGCAAGCTACCAGCTTCTAGCCTCTAGCTATTAGCTTGTTTTGCGGAAGACCACGGTTAGTACCAAGAAGTTTCGGTTTGGCACGACGGAACTAGAAGCTAGGGGCTAGAAGCTAGGAGTTGTTTTAATGCTGGGTGAAGGCATACTGAAGGGTCTTGCGGAGACGGCAAAGAATTTTGCCGGGAGCTTCGTGTCGAAGGAGCGGCTGACCACGGTGGAATATCCGGAGGAGCGGCTGCCCCTGCCCGAGGCGTCGCGGAATTTTCCATTCCTGGTGTACGACGGGGCGGACTGGGAGAAGGGGATGCGCTGCGTGGCCTGCCAGATCTGCGAGAAAGAGTGCCCGCCCAAGTGCATTTACATCGAGAAAAGCAGGGACAAGAAGCCGGACTTTGTGGGCAAGATGCAGATCTATCCGGCGAAGTTCGACATCGACATTTCGGTTTGCATGAGCTGCCAGATCTGCGTCGAGGTGTGCCCCTTCGAAGCGATCAAGATGGATGTCGAGTATGAGCTGGCGACCGATGATCGATTTGGCGGCCTGCTGCTCGATCGGAAGCAACTGGCCAAGCCAAACGAGTATTACCGCAAGATTCATCCCACGGAAGCGACGCACGTAGATGCGAAGCTGGCCGAAGAGAAGGCCAAGGCCGAGGCCAAAGCGAAGGCCGATGCCGCCGCGAAGGCGAAGGCCGCCGCGGATGCTGCGGCCAAAGCCGCCGTCGCAACGGCCGCGCCTACTACGGAAAGTACGAGAACAACTGCAGATCCTTCGACTGCGGTCGCTCGCGCGACCTCCGCTCAGGATGACAAAACGGGGGTAACCACTCAAGCGGCCCAGCCGACCCTTGTCCCCGCCAAAGCCGAACCGAAGAAGGACGGAGGGGACTAGTCGATGGTCAGCACGCTGGACCAGATTTTCGTTCTCCTCAAACACTGGATTGTGAGCCTGCTGCCCGCGGTGCTGCAGCCTGTGACGGGCGTGGTGCTGAGCGTGGTGGCGATTATTTGCGTCTTCCCCGCGCTGTTTGCGATTTCGGTACTTCTCGAGCGCAAGGGACTGGGGCGGATGCAGAATCGAATCGGTCCCAACCGCGTGGGCCCGCTGGGAATCCTTCAGCCGGTGGCCGACGGCATCAAATCGCTGACGAAGGAAGACATAGTCCCCACGAACGCCGATGCGGTGGTGCATTTTATGGCGCCGGTGTTTCTTGTGGTGGTGGTGTTCATGGGCTATGCGGTGTTGCCGATGGGGCGCAACATGACGCTGGTCAAGATGGATGCCGCGCTGCTGTTTTACTTCGCCATGGGCGCGTCGACCGAACTCGCGGTGTTTATGGCGGGCTGGTCGAGCCGCAACAAGTATTCGCTGCTGGGAGCGATGCGGGCAGTGGCGCAGATGATCAGTTACGAGGTGCCGCTGCTGCTGTCAAGCGTGTCTGTTGTCATGATCACGGGCTCGCTGTCGCTGGACAAGATTGTCGAGGCGCAGAACCGGTACACGTGGGGCCTGCCGCACTGGTACATCTTTACTCCCTGGGGTTGCGCGGCGTTTGTGATGTTTGCCATCGCAGCTACTGCGGAAACCAACCGGTCGCCGTTCGATTTGCCGGAGGGCGAGTCGGAACTGGTGGCGGGCTACTTTACTGAGTATTCGGGTTTCAAGTTTGCGGAGTTCTTTCTGGGCGAGTACGTGGGCATGCTGTCGATCTCGGGGCTGGGGACGACGCTGTTTCTGGGCGGGTGGTCGGCGCCCCTCGAGGTGCTCGGATTTGTGCCCTCGTGGATATGGTTTTTCTCCAAGGTCATGCTTTCGATTTGCGTGATGATCTGGATGCGCGGCACGCTCCCCCGCCTGCGGCAAGACCAGCTGATGAATTTTGCGTGGAAGTTCGTGCTTCCGTTTACGCTGCTCATACTCGTGGACGTGGTGGTGTGGCGGTTTATGGGCGAGGGATGGCTGCGCTGGATCGTGTGTTCGGCGATTCTTTTGATCGCGTATGTGGGCATCGGACGATCGGAGATGTTGCGAAAGAAGATCGGGCCCAGGAATTATCGCTATGCGGAGTGAGAAGGTGCGCCCATGACCATCGTGTTTTGGATATTGTCCTTCCTCACAGTGCTCGGCGGGCTGGCGGCGGTGACGCTTAGAAACACGGTGCATTGCGCACTTGCGGTGGCTGTTGCCTTCGCGGGGCTGGCGCTGCTCTATCTGCAACTCGACGCGCAATTCGCGGGCTTTGCGCAGATCCTGATTTATATCGGCGCGGTGGCGATCCTGGTGGTGTTTGCGATTTTGCTTACGCGGGGGTCCGATACGCCGACGGACGGCATTTTCAGCCGGACTTGGTTCGCCGGGACGGCCATCGCAGCAGCGGTTTTCGCGGTGCTGGGATGGGCGGTGATCCAGAGTGTTCACGCGCTACCCCACGAGACGGCCGCGCCCGCCGTGACCGTGAACCAGATTGGCAACGCGCTGCTGGGACGGTACGTTTTGCCGCTGGAGATTGTGGCGCTGCTGCTGACCGCTGCGCTGGTAGGAGCGGTGATGGTGGCCATGCACGAAAAGGGGGAAAGCAAGTGACGGCGCTCGGTGGATATCTGCTGGTGGCCGCGCTGGTATTCGCTATCGGGCTGGGGGGAGCGCTGACCCGGCGCAACGCCATCCTGGTGCTGATCGGGATCGAGCTGATGCTGAACGCGGCCAACCTGAACCTGATTGCGTTCTGGCGTTACGGGCCGCATCCCGAGGCGCTGACGGGCATGATGTTTGCCGTGTTTTCGATTGCCGTCGCGGCGGCTGAAGCAGCGGTCGGGCTGGGGCTGGTGATTTCAATTTATCGACACACGCGGACAACTGATCTCGACGAGATGAACAGGATGAAAGGGTGAGCCGGTGATGCAAGAAGGAATGGGGTTCACTCAACAGCTCACTGCTTCCTCGATCGCGCAGGTTCTCTGGCTGATTCCGGCGGTGCCGATGGTGGCGTCAGGCGTGATCGCGCTGCTGAAGCAGCCGCGGCGAAAGCTGGCGTCGGCACTGGCTATCGGGTCGCTCGGGTTCTCGCTGCTGCTGGCGTTGTTTGCATTCGGCCATGTGGTCGCCGGGTGGTCGCAGGGATTCTCGGTTCGCGAGACGGTCAACTTCACCTGGATGCAGATGGGCACCGGGACGGTGGATCTGGGCTGGGTGCTCGATCCGCTGTCGGCCGTGATGCTGGTGATGGTCACCTTTGTCGGCCTCCTGATCTTCATCTACTCGACCGGCTACATGGCGCATGACGAGAACTACACGCGCTTTTTCTGCTTCCTGTCGCTGTTTGCCGGGGCGATGCTGGGCGTGGTGATTTCGAACAGCCTGCTGCTGCTGTTCATGTGCTGGGAACTGGTGGGGCTCACGTCGTACCTGCTAATCGGATTCTGGTATCAGAAACCCTCGGCCGCCGCGGCGGCGAAGAAGGCGTTTCTCACCACGCGCGTTGGCGACATTTTCTTTCTTCTGGGAATTGTCTGGCTGTTCGCACAGACGGGGACGTTGCTCCTCTACAACAATGGCGCAGGATCGATCGAGCCGGACGCGTTGATCGGTTTGCTGGCGGCGCACGCCGGATGGGGACTGTCAGCGGCCGGGGCTATTGCCCTGCTGATCTTTGCGGGCGCGGCAGGCAAGAGCGGGCAGTTTCCGCTGCATGTATGGCTGCCGGATGCGATGGAAGGTCCTACACCGGTGTCGGCGCTGATTCATGCGGCGACCATGGTGGCGGCCGGCGTTTACCTGGTCGCGCGCGTGTATCCGCTGATGGCGGCGGGCGGAACCTTGTCGCAAGCGGGCGAGGTTGCGGGGAGCACGACTGCGGCGCTGACCGTGGTGACATGGGTGGGCGCGGGGACGGCCGTGTTTGCGGCACTCATCGCAGTCGCGCAGAACGATATCAAGCGCATCCTGGCCTATTCGACGGTTTCGCAGCTTGGCTACATGATGGCGGGGCTGGGCATGGGCGGTGTCGCGGTGGGCATGTTCCACCTGATCACGCATGCGTTCTTCAAGGCCCTTCTCTTCATGGGTGCGGGATCGGTGATCCACGGCTGCCACGAAGAGCAGGACATCCGGCGCATGGGCGGTCTGCGCAAAGAGATGCCGGTCACGTTTGCGACCTATGCGATCGGCATGCTGGCGCTGAGCGGGTTTCCGCTGCTGTTCTCGGGTTTCTGGAGCAAGGACGCCATTCTCGAATCGGCGCTGCACTGGCACCCGAGCAGCGGGCCGTTTTATCTGCTCGCGTTCGGCGCGATGCTGACGGCGTTCTACATGACGCGCCAGGTCTGCTACGTATTCTTCGGAAAATATCGCGGACATGGGCATGCGCATGAAAGCCCGCGGGTGATGACGATGCCTCTCGCGATCCTGGCATTCTTCGCCATCGCGCTGGGCATACTTGGAACGCCTGCGTGGCCGTGGTTCCGCGCTTTCCTTGAAGGTCATGCGGCGGCGCTTGAGATGGGCAAGTTTGGCGAGCCGGAATTCTGGTCGCTGCTGGCCATTTCGGCGACGGTCGTTTTTCTCGGCTTGTTTCTGGGCTGGTGGCTCTATGACAGCAAGTCGCCGCAGGCCGAAGAGCCGGATGCGCTGGAGAAGGTCGCGCCTCCGGTGTGGGGCTGGCTGCGCGACCGGCTGTATGTGGACGAGTTTTACGTTGTAACGGTGATTGCGTTCTATGCATGGTGGGCTCGCGTGGCGGACTGGCTGGACCGGCGTGTATGGGGCGGAGCGGTGGCTGCGGTGACGGGGGCCTTCCGGGCACTGGCGCACTTCGATCGTTTCTTCGACACGCAGTTTGTTGATGGCACTTTCGACAAGGGCTGCGAAGAACTTTATAGCGGCGGAGGCCTCCTGGCGAGAGTCCAGAACGGCCGTGTGCAGACCTACCTGCGCCTGCTTGCGGTCGCGGTGGTAATGCTGGCCGCGATCCTGATCTGGAGCAGTGCACGATGAGCGGAATGCCAAACGGAATTCCGATATTGACTTTATTGACCGCGCTGCCCGTGGTGGGCGCGGCGATTGTGCTCCTGTCAGGCAAGCATGCACGGGCGGTGGCGATGATTACGGCGCTGGCCGCTACCGCGGTTGCGCTGGTTGTGTGGACGGACCTGCCTTCGAACGGGACGATCGGCCTGTTGGAGCAACACCCCTGGGTCCCCTCGCTGGGCATCGAGTACCACCTGGGAGTGGACGGCCTGGGCGCGCTGATGGTGGTGCTCTCGGCGCTGGTGACGTTGATGTCGCTCGATGCCGCGAAACGCGTGCATCATCAGCCGAACCTCTACTTCGCGCTGGTGCTGGTGCTGGAATCCTGCCTGTTCGGGACCTTTACGGCACTGAACTTCTTTCACTGGTTCTTGTTCTGGGAACTGAGCCTGATTCCGGCGTTTTTCCTGATCAAGCTTTGGGGCGGAGCGAAGCGCGGACCCGCGGCGACGCAGTTTTTCGTCTACACGATGGCCGGATCGGTAGGCCTGCTGCTGGCGTTCCTGGCCGTCTTTCTTTCCACCGGCAGCATGGACTTCACCCATCTCAGCCTCCTCGCCTCGACCGGCGAACTGGAGCAAGCCGTCACGCAATATTTGCCTCACCATCACGTGATGATGTGGCTCGCCCTCGGCGTCCTCGCAGGATTCGCTGTCAAAGTCCCGCTGATGCCGTTTCACACCTGGCTGCCCAACGCGTATAGCGAAGCGCCCTCGCCGGTGACGATGCTGCTGACAGGCACGATGTCGAAGATGGGTGTGTATGGCCTGCTGCGGATCGCGCTGCCGATGTTCGGACCCGAGGTCGCGCGCATGCGAACGCCGCTGCTGGTGCTGGCGGTGACGACCGTGGTCATGGGCGCGTGGGCGGCGGCGGCACAGAAGGACCTGAAGCGCGTCTTCGCTTATTCATCGGTGAATCACCTGGGGTATTGCCAGCTGGGCATCTTCGCGCTGGCGGTGCCGGTAACGGATGCAGCGATGCAGACCAGTCAGGCGGCTGCCCTGAATGGCGTAATCCTGCAGATGTTTAATCACGGGATCACGGCCGCGGCGCTGTTCTGGTTTATCGCCATGCTGCAGGAACGGAGCGGCGGCATTCGCGGCATCGACGATTTCGGCGGGTTGCGCAAGCCGGCGCCGGTGTTTGCGGGACTGATGGGCATCGTGCTCTTCTCTTCGCTGGGTTTGCCGGGGCTGAACGGGTTTGTGGGCGAGTTCCTGATCTTCCGCGGCGTGTTTCCGCTGGCATGGGTATCGGCAACGGTCTCAGTGCTGGGATTGCTGGTGACGGCGGCCGTGATTCTGACGGTCATTCAAAAAGTCTTTACCGGGCCTGTGCCGGAGCGCTGGGCGGCCTTCCCTGACATGCATACCGGCGAGCGGATGGCGATGGCGCCGGTGATCGGACTGATGCTGCTCATCGGCCTGCTGCCGCAATTGATTGTGGATAGCGTGAACCCAACCGTATTGAACCTGCTGGCACACTGGAGATTTTAGATGCTTGCCTGGACGATCTATCTCTCGTTTGCCGGCGCACTGGTCGAGGCCCTGCTGCCCAAGGGCAGAGCGGGACTGGCGCGCGGAGTTGCGCTTGTGGTGGCAGCGGGCGGCCTGGTGATCGCTGCGCTTGGATTTGCAGCCGACGCGGGTCACGGTCGCGTGACGATTGTCGATGTGCCGTGGGTGCCCTCGATGGGCATTCACTACACGTTGGCCGCGGATGGGATCAGCCTGGTGCTGGTTTTGCTCACCGGCCTTGCCGCTGTCGCTGGCGTGTTGTTCAGCTGGAATATTGAGCTGCGCGTCAACGAGTTCTTCGCATTCTTCCTGGCGCTCATCGGCGGCGTGTACGGCGTCTTCCTCAGCTTCGACGTCTTTCTACTGTTTGTGTTCTACGAGGTCGCAATTGTACCCAAGTATTTCCTGATCGCTATCTGGGGATCGACGCGCCGCGAATACGCGGCGATGAAGCTGGCGCTGTATTCGTTTGCCGGTTCCGCGATGGTGCTGATCGGGCTGCTGGCCGCTTATGCCACAGCCGGGAGCCACTCGACGGGTCTGGTGCAGCTGGGCCACGCCGGCCTTCCGGTGCACTTTCAGATGTGGGCCTTTCCGCTGGTGTTTGTGGGATTCGCGATCCTCGCCGGCATGTGGCCGTTCCACACCTGGGCGCCCACCGGCCACGTTGCTGCGCCCACCGCCGCGTCGATGTTGCTGGCAGGCGTGGTGATGAAACTGGGCGCCTACGGCTGCCTGCGGGTTGCGATGTCGCTGTTTCCGCATGGCATGGACCCATGGGGATTTTCATTCATCGGTATCGGATCGTGGCGCGATGTATTTGCCTTGCTGGCCGTAATCGGCATCGTCTACGGCGCGCTGGTGGCACTGGTGCAGAGCGATTTCAAATTTGTGATCGGCTACTCCAGCGTGAGCCACATGGGTTTCGTGCTCCTGGGGTTGATGACCCTCAACCAGATCGGGATGACCGGCGCGGTGCTGCAGATGTTTTCGCACGGCGTGCTTGCCGGGCTGTTGTTTGCGATCGTGGGGCGCATGGTGTACGACCGGACGCATACGCGGCAGCTGGCGGAGCTTGAAAGCATGCACCTGTCGAGGCGCATGCCGTTCATCGCCGGGGCATTTGTAGTCGCGGGGATGGCGTCGATGGGCTTGCCTGGCTTCTCGGGCTTTGTCGCGGAACTGCAGGTGTTGGCCGGTGCGTGGAAAGCGAATCCGTGGTGGACCGGGGCTGCCGGCGTAGGCATCGTGGTGGGCGTTGCGTACACCTGGCGAGCGCTGCAGAAGGCTTTCTTCTCCGATGTCAGGCCCACCGCCGAGGATCATCCCAAGACTGGCTGGCACGATCTGGGAGCGATCACCTGGCCGGAAATGACTGGTTTCGCCCTGCTGACCCTGGCTAGTCTGTGGATTGGCCTCTATCCGCGCGTGTTGCTGGATGCGATTGAACCGGCGGTGAAGACGCTATTTGCGGGAGGAGGCCAATGAATTACGCAGACCTCTTTCGCGTGACGCTGCCCGAGACGATGCTGGAAATCGCCGCGCTGCTGGTGCTTGTGATGGATCTCGCATTCCTGCGCAAGGCCGGACTGCGTGTTCGCGCGGCTGCGGCGGCGCTGGTGGGTGTGGCCGGGTGCGGGGCGGCGGCGTGGGCTTTGTCGGCCACGGGCGGAGGTTCCTTGCGCGCGGGGGACGAACTGCTTCTGGCCGGCGGAGGAAGTGCTGCTGTTGCGCAATATGGAATTCTGGCGCTGACCGCGCTGACCCTGTTGTTGTTGATCGATTCGGTGTTTACGCGCCACGTGGGGGAATTCGTGGCCGTGGTGCTGATGTCGGCCACGGGCGGATTGCTGATTGCTGCCGCGCAGGACCTGCTGGTGATCTTCATCGGGCTGGAACTGCTGAGCCTCGGGCTCTACATCCTTACCGCCTTTGCCAAGCAGTCGGGACGCAGCGCGGAAGGGGCAATGAAGTACTACCTGTTTGGCGGCATGTCCGCGGCCTTTCTCCTGTTCGGTTTCAGTTATCTCTACGGCCTCACAGGATCGACGAACCTGCTACCGGTGATGCTGAGGATTCACCAGGCGACAGGCCCGAGCGCTGATCCCTTGCTGCTGGTGAGCCTGGTGATGATCGCGGCGGGATTGGGCTTCAAGGTCGCGGCGGCGCCGTTCCATTTCTGGGCGCCGGATGCCTACGAAGGCGCGCCTGCGCCGGGCGCAGCGTTTATTGCTTCCGTCTCAAAGGTGGCCAGCTTTGCGCTGCTGATTTCAATCGGCACGGCCGGCGCGTATGCATCAGGGACCTCGAATGCGCCCAACGAAGGCTTCATAGGGCCGTGGACCCTGGTCGTGACGGTTCTGTCGCTGGCGTCGATGCTGGCAGGCAACCTGGCTGCGCTGGCGCAGATCAGTGTGCGGCGGCTGCTGGCGTATTCGGCCATCGCCCACGCAGGATACATTCTGCTGGGGCTGGCATTCTTTTCCCGCTCCAACGCGAGCGCGGCTGCGATTCTTTACTACATTCTGACCTACGGGCTGACGACCATTGGCGCTTTTGGAGCGGTTGGCGTGGTGGAGCGCGCCACGGGCAGCGACCGCATGGATGCGTTTCTGGGACTGTACAAGCGCAATCCACTGCTGGCGGCGGTGCTGCTGGTCTTGTTCCTGTCATTGGCGGGGATTCCGCCGCTGGTCGGGTTCTGGGCGAAGTTCAATCTGTTTGCCGCGGTGCTGAGCGTTGGGGCGGGGCCGATTGCATTCTCACTTGTCGCGCTGGCTGTAGCCTTGAGCGCGGTGTCGCTTTACTACTACCTCCAGGTGCTTAAGCGGGCTTTCGTTATGCCTGTGGCGGATCCTGCCGGCAGGGTTGAAAAGATCAGTGTCGATCCGGTGACCATGATTGTGCTCGTGGCCATTGCGGCGGCTGTGGTGGTGATGGGGTGTTTTCCGGCGCTCCTGCAGGGGTGGATCGCGGGATTCTATGCGGCGATGTGAGAGCCACTCCCAGGTCTCAGAGGCGAGACCTGGGGCACCCGGATTTGAGTGAGGCCCGGTTAGCTGCGGAGCCAGTCCTTGGCTTTCTGGACGAGGACGTCGCGGCTTACGTCCGAAATGGCGTCGGTGAGAGGGATGCCTTTGGGGCAGACTTCGACGCAGTTCTGAGCGAAGCCGCACTCCTGGATGCCTCCGTCGCCGGCCAGCGCGCGCAGGCGCTCTTCCTTGAACACCTTGCCGGTGGGATGATTGTTGAACAGCTTGACCTGGGCTATGGTCGCCGCGCCGACGAAGCCTGTCGCCTCGTTGAACTGCGGGCAGACTTCCATGCAGCAGGTGCAGGAGATGCAGTTGGAGAGCGGGTAATTGGCTTCCTGCTGCTGCGGAAATACGCGCGGGCCGGAGCCGAGGTCGTAGGTGCCGTCGACGGGTACCCAGGCCTTGACCAGCATCAGGTTTTCGAAGAGCACAGAGCGATCGACCTGCAGATCGCGGACCAAGGGGAATTTCGAGAGGGGCTCGACCTTGATGGGCTGTTCGAGATTATCGACCAGCGCAGAACATGCCATGCGGGCCTTGCCGTTAATTCTCATGGCACAAGACCCGCAGATTTCCTCGAGGCAATTGGAATCGTAGGTGATGGGCGTGGTGGGCCGTCCGTCGGCGGTGACGGGGTTGGCGGCGATCTCCATCATGGCGGAGATGACGTTCATGCCGGGACGCCATTCGAGTTCGAATTTTTCCCAGACCGCGGGCGCGTCGGGATTGGCCTGGCGCTTGATTTCGAATGCTACGGTTTTTGCCATGATGCCTGGATTCCCTCAGGGGCTAAAGCCCCAAATATGTTTGCCTCATGTTGTCGGGGCTAAAGCCCCGGCCTACCAGCCCCGACCTACCAGCTCGACCTGCCGCCGTGCCCTGATACAAACCTGGCCCAGGACGGACAGCGTTTGGAGCGGTCACTTGGTCGCGTCGTAGCGGCGCGGGCGCGGCTTGATGTACTGCGTATCGACTTCTTCGAATTCGAACTTTGGCCCGTTGGCGGCTCCGGTGTACTTTGCCTTGGTTGTCTTCAGGAACTTCTCGTCGTTGCGCTCGGGGAAGTCGGGCTTGTAGTGGGCGCCGCGCGACTCATCGCGCAGGATCGCGCCCTGCACCACTACTCGCGATAGTTCGAGCATGTTGTAGAGCTGGCGGGCGAAGGCGAAGCTGGTGTTGGCCCACTGGCTCTTGTCGCTCAGGTTGACACGGTTGTAGCGTTCCAGCAGTTCGACGATTTTTTCATCGGCTTTCTTGAGGCCCTTGTTGTAGCGGATGACGGTGGCGTGCTCGGTCATGGTCTGGCCCAACTCCCGCCACAGTTTGAAAGGATTCTCATTGCCCTCGTTGCTGAGAAGTTCCTTGTTGATTTCGGCCTGGCGGGCGAGTTCGGCTGCGTGGCCGCCGTCGCCTTCGGGTGCGGAGAGGTTCTTTGCGTATTTCAGTGCGACGGGGCCGGAAACAAAGCCGCCGAAGATGCAGCTGACGAGGGAGTTTGCGCCGAGGCGATTGGCGCCGTGGTACTGATACTCGGCTTCACCGGCGGCATACAGGCCGGGAATGTTGGTCATCTGGTTGAAGTCCACCCAGAGTCCGCCCATGGTGTAGTGCATGCCGGGGAAGATCTTCATGGGCACTTCGCGCGGGTCGTCGCCGACGAATTTCTCGTAGATTTCGAGAATGCCTTCGAGCTTGCGGTTGAGGGTCTCGCGGTCGATGTGGGTGAGGTCGAGGTAGACCATGGGCTGGCCTTCGAGGCCCAGGCCGAGCTCGTAGACGACCTTGTGAATGGCGCGCGTGGCCACATCGCGAGGCACGAGGTTGCCGTACTTGGGATACCACTCTTCGAGGAAGTAAAAGCGTTCGGACTCGGGGATCTGCTTGAAGGGGCGATTGTCGCCGGCCTTGCGCGGAACCCAGACGCGCCCGCCTTCGCCGCGCGCTGACTCCGACATCAGGCGCAGCTTGTCTTCGCCGGGAATGGAGGTGGGATGGACCTGGATGAATTCACCATTGGCGTAGTATGCGCCCTGCTGGAAGACCGCGGATTGGGCGGAGCCGGTGCAGACCACGGAGTTGGTGCTTTTGCCGAAGATGGCGCCGATGCCGCCGGTGGCGAGGATCACGGCGTCGGCCGGGAATGAGCGAAGTTCCATAGTGCGCAGGTCGAGGGCGGTGATGCCGCGGCAGGCGCCTTTCGAATCGATGACGGCGGAGAGGAATTCCCAGCCTTCGTATTTTTTGACCTTGCCTTCGGCTTCGTAGCGGCGGACCTGCTCGTCGAGAGCGTAGAGCAACTGCTGGCCGGTCGTGGCTCCAGCGAAGGCGGTGCGGTGATAGAGTGTGCCGCCAAAGCGGCGGAAGTCGAGAAGGCCTTCGGGAGTGCGATTGAAGGGGACGCCCATGCGGTCGAGGAGATCGATGATGCCGGGTGCGGCTTCGCACATGGCTTTGACCGGCGTCTGGTTGGCGAGGAAGTCGCCGCCATAGATGGTGTCGTCGAAGTGTTGGGCTGTGGTGTCGCCTTCGCCCTTGAGGTTCTTGGCGGCATTGATGCCGCCCTGCGCGCAGACGGAGTGGGAGCGCTTGACGGGCACGATCGAGAACAGGTCCACGCTGCCGCCCGCTTCGGCGATCTTGATGACCGCCGCGAGTCCGGCGAGGCCTCCGCCAACCACGATGATTCTGGGTGGTGCCATTGAGTCTTTCCTTAAGAGACAGCTTCTAGCTGCTAGTTCCTAGCTTCTTGCCAAGAGCGCGTGATTAGGCTGCAAAAGAGCGGGAGCCGGCAAAGTCGAGACGGGTATGTTCTCGGGCGCGTTCTGATACTGGGGCCCGATGAAGGCCCAGATGCTGGCCAGGCCCATGGCCGCGAGAACTACGCCCAAGGCCAGGCAGACCCATCCGAAACGGCGGCGGGCAGTGGCGCCTGAAGTGATGCCCCACTTGGCCGCAAAGAGCCAGACGCCGTATGCGAAATGCCAGCAGACGGCGACCATGGCGATGGCGTAGATCGCAACCATGATGGGATTGGATAATTCGTGCTGGACTTTCCAGAAGGCGGCGCCCGGATTTTCAGGCAGGCTCACGCCGAGAAAGCGCTGGCGAAGAACGTGCTGGCCGATGTAGAGGAACGCGATGATGCCGGTCCAGCGCTGCGAGACATACAGCCAATTGCCGGCCCAAGGGTGGTAAACGACGTTGGACTGGCCGCGCAGCCAAATGTAGACGCCGTAGATGCCGTGATAGAGGATGGGCAAAAAGATAAACGCCCACTCCAGCACGCGCACCAGGGGCAGGGAATTGAGGAACTTGACCTGCGCGCCATACGCGGCCGGACCGTGCAGCGCCTCAAAGTTGGAGAGGAGGTGTTCGAGCAGAAATGCGCCGATGGGGATGATGCCCATCAGCGAATGCAGCTTGCGCCAGACAAAGGAGTATCCCTGAGCGGCGCGGAGCGGCGGTACGCCGCTGTGGGATTTAGGCGCGACGGGATGTTGGGCAGTGGCCATGAACGTGTCGGCTCCTCAAGCTGCAGGTCCGGAATTCCGGAGCGGTGCGTTTCGTATTACGGGATAGCGTTTCTGTGCTTGTTACCACTGCATTATTGGGAACGCATGCAAGGGTCGTCAAGGCGCGGGCTGTATTCGACACTGACTCTCCACATTGTCTTAAGCCGGCAAAGCCGCTTCGGGCCGCAACATGGTCAACATTCTCTGCAATGCGCGGCCGCGATGGCTGAGCGAGAGCTTGGTTTCGAGGTCGAGCTCAGCCATGGTGCGATCGAGCTCCGGCAGGTAAAAGAGGGGATCGTAGCCGAAGCCGCCGGTGCCGCGCGGCGCTTCGAGGATGACGCCCTCGACGGTGCCGTGCGCGGTGTGAAAGGGCAGGCCGTCGCGCGCAGCGACCAGGACACAATGATAGCGAGCGGTGCGCTGCGCGGGGTGAACGCCCGCGAGGCGCTGCAGGAGCACCATGTTGTTCCACACATCGGTGTTGTCGTTGGCATCGGGCGAGTCGACCAGGCCCACATCGGAGGCGAAGCGCGCGGAACGCACGCCGGGCGCGCCGTCCAGGGCGTCGACCTCCAGACCAGAGTCGTCGGCGAGAACCAGTTGGCCGGGCGCGAAACGGGAATAGTAGACCGCCTTGAGGGTGGCGTTGGCGGAAAAGGTGGTTCCAGTCTCTTCGGGAGCCGGGATAGTCGAGAGAGCGGGCAGAGGATCGATGGCAACGGAATGCGCGGCTGCCGCGGTGCGAAAATCGCGCAGTTTGCCGGCGCTCGTGGTCGCTGCATAGAGGCGAAGAGCCATAGGTTGAGTGTATCGGCCAACTAACGCTTTCCAAAACCGGCGGTCAACGGGCACAATGGAGGGTCTTCCGATAGTTTTGTGGTTTGGGTTTCGTGCGAACCCACCCTGGCGGCAAAAACAAAGACGCCGCGAGGGTGGGGCAACCAGAATTGCGGGTCAGCTTCGGGATCTTCACGAGGCAAGGAGAACGGATAGTGTCAATCATTTCGGGGATTGGATGGCACATGGTGGGCGCGGCATCGGCTGCCTCGTTCTATGCGCCGATTGAGAAAGTGAAGCAGTGGTCGTGGGAGACCACGTGGGCGGTGGCCGGTCTGTTCTCGTGGATTCTGCTGCCGATCGGTGTCAGCTATTTGCTGTTGCCGAGTTTCGGTGCGTTTTATGGATCCATTCCGACCCCGGTGTTGTGGAAGGTAGCGCTGTTCGGGGCCATGTGGGGCGTGGGCAATGTGAGTTATGGGCTCACCATGCGGCACCTGGGCATGTCGCTGGGGATTGGCGTGGCCATTGGCGTGACGCTGGTGGTGGGGACGCTCGTGCCACCGCTGATTCATGGCCAGGCGGCGACGCTCTTCCAGACGCGGGGCGGGCTGTTTAACATGGCGGGTGTGCTGGTGGCGCTGATAGGAGTGGCCATCGTGTCGTACGCGGGGCACCAGAAAGAGGAGCAGTTAAAGACCGGCGAGCCGGGCGAGTTCAACGTGATGCTGGGCCTGGGGCTGGCGGTGATGTGCGGCATTTTCTCGTCGGGTATGTCGTTTGCCATGGATGCGGCGCAGCCCATCAAGCAGGCGGCGGAGAGCGTGGGCATCAGCCACCTCTACTCCGCTCTGCCCGCCTATGTGTTCATCATGGGAGGCGGAGCGATAGTGAACCTGACCTACTGTTTCGTCCGGCTGGCCACGGTGCCCAAAATCTCGCTGAAGCGGGACCTCGAGCAGCCGCGAGACAGGATCGCACGAAACGCGCTCCTTGCGGCGACGGGCGGGATCATGTGGTACCTGCAATTCTTCTTCTATGCATGGGGCCAGGCGAACATTCCGGAGCGGCTGAGTTACGTGAACTGGATGCTGCACATGAGCGGGTATGTGCTGTTTGGCGGAATTGTGGGTCTGGCACTGGGCGAGTGGGCCGGCGTGACGAGCCGTCCGGTCCGGCTGCTATGGATTGGCATCATGGTGATCATCGCGGCGGCGAACCTGGTGGGACTTGGGCTGGCGTCGTGACCCGTGTGTAAGTTGGTACAGTTGACTCCTTGATGGATCGCCCGCTGTCAAAATCCAGATCGCTTCAATTCATGGCCGCAGTGGTGATGTTTGCGGCTTCTTTTCACGGCATCGCCGAGGAGCCCACGACCGAGGCTGTATCCGGATTCAACGCCTACATCGGGCAGGTTGAGGCGCGCCTCGATCAGCAGCACCGTGGTCCGGACGCGTTTGTTGCGTGGGAGGATTTCGCGCGCCTGCGGAAGGGCGAGCTGATCATCGAGAGGATCACATCGTCCGCCGGTGCGGACTTGCCGGGCGCACTTCTGCATCACTGGCGCGGAACTGCGTTCGCCGGGGGCGCCAGGGCAGCAGATTTTGAGCGGCTGATGAGAGACTTTTCCGCATACCCCCAGCGCTTTTCGCCGCAGGTGGTTCGAGCTAAAGTGATTGGTCAACAGGGCGATCAATTCAAGGTGCTTCTGCGCGTGAGGCAGCACCACGTGATCACGGTGGTGATGGATACTGCTTACGACATCACGTTTGGGCGGAGGGACGGGCAACATGGATACAGCATGGCGCGAAGCACCGGGATCTCCGAGATCAGGTCGCCGGGCACGAGCGACGAGCGTGCGCTCAGCCCCGCGGAGTGGCATGGGTTTCTGTGGCGGATGAATACCTACTGGACTTATGAGGAGAGGGATGGCGGACTCTACATGCAGATCGAGTCGGTCACGCTGACGCGTTCCATTCCGACGGGGCTGGGCTGGGTAATCGGACCATTTGTCGAGAGCATACCGCGCGAATCGATGGAGTTCACGTTGCGGTCGGCGTGCGACGCACTGCGGAAGTAGATGGCACGCGGCCAGCAAGCAGTCATTGCGCTTTGATCTGAACTACGGGGCCAGTCCTCTGCTATACTCCGCGCAAGTTTGGCCGGGCAGACTGCCGTTTCCCGAACGGCCAGAATCAAGTTCCCCGGCTCCCCTCTATCTCAAGAAAATTGAATGCTGGAGAGTGCAGTCGTGACGATCAATTGTAGAACTGTCTCCGTCTCTGTCATCGCTTTGATCCTGGGCCTCTCTGTTTCGGGATCGCCCTTCCAAGCAGCGGCGCAGGCGAAACCCGGCGTTTCGCCGGGCGACATCACTGTGGTTCAGTACGCCTACAAAGGCCAGAACTACGAGATACCTCGGGGGGCGGAGGTGCGTCTCCTGGAGGCACGGGTGGAGCGCAGGGCTCGGGGTTGACCGTTGATGGCGTGATTTCGCTTGTCAAGGCCGGCCTTTCCGACGAACTCATCATCGCCAAGATTCAAAAGAGCGGGCAGGCATTCGATCTGAGTACAGACGATATGGTGCGCCTGAAGCAGGCGAAGGCGAGCGACGCGGTAATCAAGGCAATGATGACCGCGGTCGCGGCTCCGGTGGCCAGTCGGGTTGCCTCGGTTGCGACACCCGGACCCGCGAACGCGCCGCCTTCCGGCACTGCCGCGCCCAACGCCGTGGCGGAGAACCCCAACATGGGGAAGCTACCCAAGGAAAGTTTCATGGGCAGCATCGGGCATCAGACGACCAATGCCCTGCATGGCAAATCCGTGATCGACAAGCTCAGCATGCGCAACATACTTCCGCAATGGGATCCCAACCGCAAGGTAAGCGAGCAATACCCACATATCGCCATCACCGTGCTCTACGCGCCCCAGGGCTGGACCGAGGATTATCACGAGGTGTTGCGGAAGAAGTCGGCCCTGGTGCCCAACTGCTTCAAGCTGAAAGCAGTCGTGTGGCTCGATGCCAATCGCTCCAAACCGACGGATGAATTTCAGTGGTGCATCGAGCACGACATGTATATGAGCGAGCTTCAGCCCTCCTATCTGTACAGCATGACTCCGTCACGGGCGGATTATGGGCAGACGACCGGGATCAACCGCACCGATGGTCCGCAACCGCCGGAAACGCTGTTGCCCAACGATCGCGCCACGCTGGACATGCAGGCCAAGACGAACCCTCAGGGTGCCAGCAAGGATCTGAACCTGGATGAGCTGAGTCTTTTTGCGATCATGTTCGCGAACATCCGCAAGGATCTGGGCCAGACTCTCGGTTCGGACGGAGACTTCCGGGTATGGATCACTTCGATCAAGAAGGCCGCCGGTCCGTCGCTTTTCTAAGCGAACCCTCGCTTGCACGGCAGCAATCGTGCTCCCATCCTTTCGCCGAAAGGGCGGCAAAAGGATGGAGCGCGGTGAGATGGGAGATCAGTCGATGGTCTGGTCGAGGCGAAGGTCGCGGGACGAGCGGCCGACGCTGACAGTGCGCTGACCGGACGGAGTAACCCATTTGCCTTCTTTTGTGGACCAGTATTGAAGCTGGCGCTGGGCGACGTGGAGGGCCAGGGTCCTCGATTCGCCCGCGGCAAGGTGGATGCGATCAAAGGCTACCAGGGCGCGGACCGGGAATTGGACTCCGTCCGGAATCTCGCTGGGTGCGCCTAAGTAAACTTGCGGCACTTCGTCAGAGGCCATAATACCGGTGTTCCTGATGTTCAGGTCGACTTCCAGACCGCCATCGGAATCCTTCAGCACTCCGAGGCCAGAGTAGGCGAAGGTGGTGTAGCTGAGGCCGTGTCCGAATGGAAACAGGGGCTCGATGTTCTGCTTGTCGAACCAGCGGTATCCGACATTGACGCCCTCGCTGTATGTGGTTTTCTTGTCGACGCCTTTTTTGGAACGCTCGGGGTACTTGGGGTCGGTGGCGGGATAGTCGGTGAGGTTCTTGCCCCAGGTGACGGGGAGACGGCCGGCAGGACTGACCTTGCCGAGAAGCAGGTTGGCGGTGGACCAGCCGCCTTCGTCGCCGGGCCACCACATCTGGAGAACGGCTTTCACTTTGTCAATCCAGGGAAGAGCCACGGGCTGGCTGGTGTTGAGGACGACGATGGTGTTGGGATTGACTGCGGCCACTTCGTCAACGAGCTTGTCCTGATCGCCGGGAAGGCCGAAAACCGGCGCGAGACGGGTCCAGAGAACGAGCACGGCAACCTTGGCAGATTTTGCTGCGGCGATGGCGTGATCGTGATCGGCGGCGCGCTGCTCCGGTGTGTACCAGTTGAGGCGAAGCTGCACGGGAGAGCTGGAGGTGTCGGGACCGGTCTTGATCTCGATGGCGTGGGGGCCGGCGGTTAGCTGGATGGAGCGGCGAACGTTGTCGAGCCCGTCGGGCGTGGGAACGACGTTGTCCTGGTTAGCCTGCAGGATGTCTCCGTGGACTCCACCCTGGAAAGCGCCGGTAGCGGCGAAGCGCTTGCCGTCGAGCAACATTGTCGCATTGGTGCCGAGAGCCTGAAGACAGATCCAGTAGTCGCCGGCGTGGGGAATAGACAGAGTGCCTTTCCAGGTAATAACCGCGTTGGGCGGAAGGGCGTTTCCGGACTTGGTGGTGAAGTTGATCTGATTGTCGACCTGGTCTGCCCCGGAGCCAGAGCGGACAAGGCCTGGCTTGCCGTCGTGGCTCAGTGCGCTGGAGGGAATGGTGTTGCCTGTCATGTCGTCTGCAACGGCGAATCCGATGTCGGAGTTGCCGGAGATTTGGCGCATGGCAGCAAGCGGACCCACCTGGCGCTCTGGGAGGCCGACGGAGCGCTCGCCGTTGATTCCAATCGAATCGACCTGGCCGGCAGTGGGGCCGATGAGCACGACGGAATCAAGATCGGCTGACTTCAGGGGCAATGCGTTCCCCTCGTTCTTCAACAGGACAGCGGCGTCTTCGCCGGTCCTCTCGATGATTTTGGCGTTTTGTTCAATGGATTGCCGGGTGACGTCATGCTTCTGCTGCCCGTCCATGTAGCCGAAGTGAACGATCTCGTAGAGGACGCGTCCGGCGGCGCGGGTGACGG
>Ga0207105_1061_pt1 | contig 27272 bp, 24 predicted proteins | sample Alteio_BWMinHeat_77_FD_153569 | JGI IMG/M metagenome (GOLD analysis project Ga0207105, IMG submission 153569) | Enriched cells from forest soil in Barre Woods Harvard Forest LTER site, Petersham, Massachusetts, United States -... | ecosystem: Environmental > Terrestrial > Soil > Temperate forest >... | reverse complement strand
CGTACGGTTAATTCGATAGTTCATTTGAGCAAGATCTCCAATCACTCTTCGAACAGTAGACTCAATCTCATCGGACAAAGGTATAGAAATTTTGCGTCTTTCTATTTCGTAAACTTCACCACGTTCAAGCCTCTCTAGCCAAAGCATCGTATCTTTGTAAGCCTGTGCTGGAGTTCGAAGGTGACCTTCTGGAATAATTCCATCAACGGCAGCATCCGAGATAGATTTCTTAAATTGAATACGTTTCCATCTTGAATCGCACCAAGACCATTTCTCCCCATTGACGTCTGCACCAGTTAGGGGCACAATCACATCTACATAATCGCTGATCTGTCCCTGTCTGTATATGCGCCCTTTAAGCTGTTCAAATTCAGCATGAGTCCAGGGAAGAGAATTCACGATCAACCTATTGCAAACATGCTGAAGTCTATCTACACCCGTCCCAACACAACTAGATGCAATCAAGATATCAGCATCACCATCAATAAATGCCTCAAGACCATCTTTGTTATCTCCTGTAAATACAGCAACTCGCCATCCTTTTTGCTCTATAGCCTCTTGAAGCACTACCAAAATATCTTTGATATAATGGGTATAAACGATTGTCTTAGGCTTGAGAGCGTCTAGGATAAAGGGAAGCTTGGCTTTTGTTAAAACCGCTTCCAGATCAACCATTGATCCGTACAAACTTTGGTGCTTAATTTCTGAGATAAATTGACTGCAATCGACATGTTCCGTTCTTAGGTTCAATTTGTATCGGTATTGGGGAACCCATCGAATGCCATGAGAAACAAACTTTTGATAATGCGAAATACAGTTTGGAACGGTTGGTTTTGTATTTAACTCATCATGATGAACACCTGTGACCAACTCAATTAATGTTTTGCCTTCGAAAAGATTGTTAATCACAGGCGTTGCAGACATACCCAAAACATGTAAATTGTCATTTTTTGCAGAGGCTTCTGATAAAAAAGCCGAGACAGCTCCCTTGCGCAGAGAGATTTTTTCAGCTTGTCTCTGTTTTGAATAATGAATCTCATCTATGATCACGAAATCGACACAGTGTTTTTCTAATAATGCCTTAAGCTTGGACTCAGCTCTTGGTTGTTGGAAAAACTCATAATTCAAGATCAAATATTGAGGCTGTTGGACAGATCCTCTTTCGAGATTGGTATCCTTAATGACAATGGAGCTTTCTGGATATATTTCTAAAATATTTCGCTTCCAATTATCCATAACATTATTTGGGCAGCAAATTACTGTTAAATTAGCTCCAATGACCCTGCTGGCTAGAATAGCTGAAAGCGTTTTACCAGCCCCGGTCCCAGACCAGTTTCCAAGCCTTTTACGGGTTTTTACAAGGTAAGCGGTGTAGAGCTGCATGAGATTAGGTTGATGAGGAAAAGTATACCCAGGAGGGATTTTAAGATCTTTAGCACCATGATAGTCATATAGGAATAAACGTTTTATTTCCTTCGAATATACACCTTCATCATGATACTGCTCCAACTGTTGAATAGCTTCAGCTTCATTCAAAAATGCGTGTTGCCAAATTCTTGATATGGCTTCTTTAATAAAAAAATCGATTGCCTCCTTATCAAGACTAGAAAAAAGCTTACTATCTAAAGTCGATAAGATATCCTTTGTTTCAACACTTGGAAGCTCGCCTAGCTCAATAATAGCATCATTTTCAGATAAGTTGATTTCGGGAGTTTGTACCAAGACTTCTGTGTTTCTATCTTGAGATTCAAGTGATAGTTTTGGATCCTCTAAAAATTCATCGACTAATGATGCTTTCCCATTAATAAATTTTTCGAGTTCTTCTTTTGGGAATCTACCAGTTTTAAGGGCTTGAACAAAAGATCGTGACTTATTACTCCAATTCATCTCTAAGAGCCCTGTTTGCTGGAAAAGCACATATAAACCCGCAGGAGAAAGAGTATCCAAATAAGGAAAAAGAGACGAAACAAATGCTCGAATGTTATTAATATTCCACTGGTTAAAAGATCCTAACCAATCTCCCCAACCACCCCAACCTTTTTGGGCATATCTTTGATCTGGTGCAATAGGAATGTCGTCAGGTTTTTTATCCGATCTTGCCCATAAATTCCATTCTTCTCTGCCTTTAAATCCGAGAGATCTCGCATAAGCTCGTGCTTCATCAAAAGTTCTATGAACTCTGTTTTGATTTGCAATCGTGCCTGTGCCAAGAAAATCACCCCAACTTTTCCACCCCTTATCTGCATAGGTTTCATCTGGATATGCCGGAATATCTTTAGGTCGATTATTTGACTTTGACCACTGCCGCCATTCAATCTGAGTTTTAAATTCTAATGATCTTGCATATGCTTTCGTCGCTTCAAAAGATCGAAAAACACGATCTTGATTCGCAACGATTTCACTACCTAAAAAATCTGAGTAACTTATCCAGCCTTTTTTGGCATATGTCTTATCGGGTACAGTAGGGATATCTTTAGGTTTACTTGGCGATTTAGTCCATTCAATCCACTCGGATCTACTCTTACAACCAAGTGATTGAGCATACTTTTTAGCATCTTCAAAAGCTCTATAGCGAAGATTTTTTGGTGCAACATTACCAGTGCCGAGAAAATCTCCCCAACTATTCCACCCCTTATTTGCATAGGTCTCATTTGGACAAGCAGGGATATCATTCGGCCTATCGCTTGATTTTCTCCAGCACTCCCAATCCTCTCGGTTCTTAAATCCAAGTGATCTGGCATAAGTTCTGGCTTCATCGAATGAGCGAAAATTGCGGTTTTGATTGGCACTAGGACCTATTCCTAGAAAATCCCTATAGCTAACCCATCCGATATTTTTATATACATGGTCCGGCCTCATTGGAATATCTTTAGGTCTACTAATCGTTTTCGCCCAATTTTCCCATTCGGTTACATTTACAAATCCTAATGATCTGATGTATGTTCTTGCATCTTCGAAAGATCGATAAATACGATTTTGTTTTGCAATAACATCTGTGCCAAGAAAATCACCCCACCCATTCCATCCTTTTTTGGCATAGATCCTGCTCGGTACTGAAGGAACATCTTTAGGCCTAGCAGTTGATTTAGCCCATTCACACCACTCTTCCTTTTTTGTTAATCCTAAAGATCTAACGAGTGCTTTTATTTCTTCAAAAGATCGATATTCTCGGTTTCGATTAGCTATAGTTCCTGTTCCCAAGAAATCTCCCCATCCTTGCCATTCATTTGCATACATTGCTGAAGGACCATTAGGAATGTCCTTGGGTCTATTTTCAGTCTTAGCCCACTTTCGCCACTCAGTTTGACTTTTAAATCTCAGCGACCTTGCATATGTTCTTGCCTCTTCAAAAGATAAAAACGTTCGGTTCTGATTTGCAATTTTGTCTGTTCCCAAAAAATCACTCCAATTTGTCCATTCTTTTTTCGCATAAGTACTAATGGGTGATGCAGGAATATCCTTAGGCCTATTTCTCGACTTTGCCCATTTTTCTCATTCTCCTTTATCTTTTAGATGAAGAGAGCGAGCAAACTGTCTAGCACTATCAAAAGAAACAAAAACGTTCATCAAAAACTTTATTTTAATAAATAAACTTAGATTAATTATGATAATATAGTCTTATTATTATATCTGTTTGTTTTTATAAATCAACTGATAATACTTTGGGGCTGGGAGCGTCTCTAAGTTCAATGCTTCTCTTGTAAAAGAACCATTTTCTCGAGACAAATATTTCTGGCATGAGTCATACTTTTTTGGATAAAATCCTCCTTTTTATTAGCTCCGCAAAACCCTCCCTAAAGCCACCCCAGTGCGCCCTATCGGATGGCTTACAATTTATCACCTTGCAGCCCCCGAACTATCCTCTGGCTTTTCAAAATTTCTTCTTTGGACTTGCGAAAATCTTCCTGTAGGATCTGAAGAGGATGGTTTAGCGTAATGGGCATTGGTTGTCCCTGTTCTAAAATCACCATTCTGTCATTGGGGATCTTTTCCTCATTCTGCTTTGCTTGGGCGGCATAGCCATTGCTACTGAGAAACTGGTTATACTCCCAAGCAAGCTTTTGCTGAGAAGTCAAATTTTTCCGCTTTTCTCGAGGGAGTTCTGGGAGTACCGGTTGTTGGCATACCCATGTCAACATCCCAATGACACTATCAACGTCTTGCTTCCTCTTCACAAATTCGACAGCATGAGATACTCGACTCTCTCCAAAACGCATCAGAGAGCATTTCTCCTGATCACTCAGATCCAATCCTTCCAAGCATTTGTAGAAAGTTTGCGAAAAAGCTGCTGCAGCTCTTTTTTCTTCTTCTTTTTCTTCCTTCTTTGTTAGTGGCGACTTGCTGGCGACGGGTTGGCTATCTCTTGGCAAACTGAAGGCTATTTGATGGCGATTCGTTGGTTTTTCTGATGGTTGTTCGCCTTGATTTTCCATAGACAATTTTGATGGTTTTTCTGATGGCGACAAGATGGCGGTTACTTGGTCAATTGTTGGTTGTTCGATGGCGGCTAGACGGCTACTTGATGGCTCTTTGTTATCTGTTTCTCCTGGCTCCGCATTGATATCCAAGAGAGTTGTGCTGATAAGCGTTGCAATTGTTCCTTTCGTATTTGTCTGGAATTTTACAAGCCCCTGTTTTTCGAGCTTTTCTATAGCAGTCCTATACTGAGATCTAGTCAAGCCAATTGTTCCATAATCTCCGATGAAGGCTTCGTTAGCTTTGAGCTTATAGATTGAATAGGCTGGATCCGCTCGCTTTGCACGAAGAGCGATTAAAACAAGCAGCAAAAAAGCTGGAGGACTGTCTTTAAGCAGATCAAGCCCCTCTCGATGAAGTTTTATGAATCCCTCCACTATCTTCATGGCTATTCTACTGAGGTTTTAGTGTTTTCTTGAATCTCTAGTTCTTTTTTGCGGGGTTTGTACTTTTTCTCTGATACCCACTTAAAGAAAGCCTTCTCATCGATGAGCCATGTCCGGTTTGGCCGCTTTAAAACCTTGGCAAAACCATTTTCATTTCGAAAGAAAATTAAATGGCGCATCCCTCCTACTGGTGGCCACTCATGGAACTCATTCCATTTAGAAACAGGAATGAACCGAGTCTGTCTTGGTTCATCGACCGTTGCCTCAACACCCTTTTTAGAATCTGGCTTACTATTTTTCATTTCGCTCTCCTTCTGCTATTGCAGTTTGAATTAAATAACCGCATTTTACGGCAAAGCATCGCCATTAAAAATGTCTTCGGTCAAAAATTTTTAAAAAACGATGAATAAGAGAATATTAGAGATCTGAAAAATAGGAGGAAAAATCGAAGGTGATCTTGGGATAACTATGAAGCTCTCCAATCACGAGTGGATTGTCCTCAATCGTAGCGGCATAAGAGGCCGTTTGGTGGCGCAAACCATGGAAAACGAAGCCTTCTATGCCGGCCTTCTTTAGGGCACATTCCCACGCAGATCTAATATCGATAGGTCGACTTGAACAATTTGGCGATGGAAACACCAAACTATCCCCACGTTGATTTGTACGCTTGTTCTGTAATAGTTCAAGTAAAAGCCCAGTTAACAGAATCGGTCTTGGTCTCCCATTTTTTGTATTCTCAAGAAAAATAATTCCTTTCCCTTCGCTGAAGTTTAAATTGATGTCCTTCCAGCAAAGACCCATAATTTCTCCTTTTCTCATTCCAGTTCCAAGAGCGATTGCAACGATAAGGAATAAATCTTTTGAACCACTATCTTCACATGCCTTGAGAAGACTTTTTTGCTCTATTTCATCTAAAACCCGTTTACGTCCCTGTGACTGTCTTGGCTTTTCAATCTTGAGGACCGGATTTTCTCTGACCCACTCCCACTCTTTGACAGCTTTTGAAAAGACATGGGAAAGACTGCTCAAATAGCGGACGACAGTAGAGGGCGAGCGCAACCCGCCACTGCTTGTAATACCTGCGAGCAATTCATCTCGCTTTTCAGCAATCAGACTTGGTCTTATCTGCGCTAATAAAAGATGCCCAAGCTCTTGCTTCCACCAAAGCAAATGCCTACGAGTATTCTTCGCGTTTTTGGGCTTGGAAGGAAGAACCCTTTCTATGTACAAGTCAATCAGCTCTGAAAGAGTGTGCTTTGTGGCAGGGTTTGTAAATTCATACCTGTCATGCTCGATTGCGGATTCCATATCCCTCTTCCATTTTTTAGCCAGCGTCTTTGACTTGAATGACCTATCAAATTGTTGTCCTCCTTTCATTCGTATCCGAACCCGATAAGACTGCGAATGCTTATGCGTGCGCATCGTGATTCCTCTCAAACCATCCTCAGCTTTGCTGGTAAGGCTTGCCGACATTTCTACTTTTTCCATGCTTTGCTCCTATTGTTATAGCACGAGATCAGTTGTAAATGTTTGAATTTTATCGTAAACTGTTAGAACGAAAAATGGCGTCGGTGAGAAAAATTCAAAGGCATTTAAAAAAAATATCCGACTGCGGTTGGTAGACGCTTTTATTAAATTTAAAAATCTAAATGCTCAGAAAATGGAGAGATCTCCTACATGACACCTGGCGAAATTGGCGCAATGCTGACAAATTTAAACAACATCCAACTCAAACTGGAAGCAGCTTCAGGTGCTGCCGTAGCAGTAGAAATGCGAATGCGCTTAATTGGTCAACTATCCGAACCGGTGAGAGATAAGCTATTTGTATGAGAGCGCTTATAAAGATACTTTTTTAAGTTACATTCCAATCGGGGATAATCTTACTAAACTCTTCGAAAAATGCTTTTCTTTGCTTATTCAAGAATTTCATTTCCTGAACCATATTTTTCCATTTTTCGGGTTGATTCATCACGTTGATAAACATATAGCGAATTTTTAAAGCAACTTTGGCCTGCTCAGCATAAACCTTCCGGTCAGCGCTAACGTTATATGATCCAAGTCCTTTTTGGTAAAATTCTAATATTTGCTCAGGAAATTTAGTTTCCAAGGCCGTTGCTGCTTGCAAGACAGAGTTGTCTCCCCAAGAACGACTGGGATACCCAATTTTTTTAGCAATTGTAAGGCTTGTTCGTATTCCTGTCGTAGCATCCTAATTTTCAGCTGCTCATGTAATCCTGACTTTTCAAAAGAGATTACCATTTGAGGTTCATATTCTTTCCATTCAACAGAAGAGCATTCATTTTTGAATTTTTCATATGAGACGATGGACAATCTGTCAGTAGCCAGCATAAATTGAATCTTAAGGAACTCAGAGCGATTTCCCTTCTCAGAGAAATGCTTGGCCATAAACTCACGCAATTCATCCATGCGACCAGTTGCCTTAACCATTCCCTCTTGAGCAATTGCAACAGCTCGGTCTTTATCTCCTTGTTCGAAATAAAAAGTCACAAGATCGTAATAATCAAGGCCATAAATCATTTTCTTGGCGCGTAGTTTTAAATATTTCCCATGTTCACCAATCTTGCGATAAATCCTCCTAGCATGATCTAAAGGCCAATCTTCACCTATTTTTTCAAAAGATTCTGCAAGATGTCGCCAATCTTCATGATCTTTACACGCTGCATATACTACATCATAAAGAGAGTCATCCATTCCAGCATTTCCACTATGAATAAACGGAAGAACTTCTTCAACTAGTGCGATCCTTTCCTCCTTTGAAATTTCTTTTTCTTTTAGCAATTCTTCTATCTGTGAAAGACATTCACTTACGTGTTCTTCCATTTCATCCGGGCCTCCGCCGTACTCATCAAGTTCTGAGAGATCTGACTCCAATTCTTCCCATAAAGTCCAAATTTCTTCTGTGTCTACTTTTACAATAGATTGGGTGGGAAGAGTGATTTTTTGTTTTAAGAAATCCAAACATTCTCGTCTTACGATAGGATCCTTATTGGCAAGCCAATGAATCAGCTGCTTTAATAATTCAGGATCTGCTCGTTCTGTGAGTTCACCTAAGGGTTGAATTTCTTTCATGTTGTACATCTCTTTTGTAGAACCTTAATAGCTGGGTAAAAAGGGTGGTTAAGACCATAATTTGCAAGCTGAGGGAGCCATTTGGACAAAAAAGAAAATAAGGAGCTATGATCAACATCGACTAGATCTTTACAAGAGGTTAACTGAAGCCAGTATTTTCCAAGATGTTCGGCTACGCTTTGCCATGGTAATCCTTCATCACAACCGCCCATGATTCTGTCGAGATCTTTAGCAACCAATTCCGTGAGCCCTTGCAAGGTCTGAATCATTTCAACCTTTGAACAGACTCGAAACATTTCTTGTAAAGATAGGAGAAGATCATCATACGAATCTCCTGCTGTTTCCATCTTATAGCAATCACTTTGACACTTACTGCGTGGATGAAGAATTCGATGAGCCTGCGCTAGTATTTCTTTTGGATCCCATTGAGGAGCATTTGGAATCCTTATGTCGGGAAAAAGATGTCGAATAATTCCAATAATGCGATCAGAAAGCAATGCATCATTCTCTGATAACTGCAAAATCAGTGATTGCAATTCACAAGCATTTAATGAGCAAATAAGTGCTTGTAAACTCGTCTTTTGTTGTTCCATGGCCAATCTCCTAAAAGGTGGTCTAAAATATCCTATTGCCGATAGTTTAAGCAAGATTTTTTGTGTGAGGTCCAGCACGATCGAGCAGAGCGATAATCACTTTTTCAGGAACAGGCTTGTAATCCCAAACTTCAACGGAAAGATTGAGTTGGTTATCGACAAGTTTGTTAGGCCTTTTTTCATGCACGTGACCATGGAGCTGAAAGTGAGGAGGCACAGGATAGCTGGGAATATGAACGAGTTCAACTTGGTGGCGACCAATCTTGATGAAAGCAGATTCTAGAACAAGAGAGAATCCAATCGTCTGCATTTTAGTGGGTGTACCATCGTGATTGCCTCTAATGCAAATCTTATTACCCTGAAGCTGTGAGCAAAGATTTGTGAGAAAATCAGTCGTGCCTAGCCCAAAATCGCCTAGAAAGAAGACTATGTCTTGAGGCTCAACGAGAGCATTCCAATTCTCAATAAGCTTCGCGTTCATTTCATCGACAGATTGGAAAGGACGTCCGGTGTAACGGATGATGTTATTATGAGAAAAGTGAGTATCGGATATAAACCATTTATTCATTTTTAACCCTCGATTAACTCCCATTTGTTAAGGAGCTTTTCCACATCTCCCCAAGGAAGTCGACTGCCCTTAGCTTTCATGGAATCAAAGCTAGCCCTAGCTTGCACTTGCTTTAAGAGCTTATGGTTCAGCAATTCTTCAATAATCCATACCGTTCCATGTATTTCCACCCCCTCGCTCTTTGCAGCGACTCGGAGGTCTTTATCACCGCTCAGAAGAGGACATTTTTCTTGCATGGCAAGGGCTAAAGCCGAATGATCCATCAAGCTAGGCCGTGAGTATTTAAAGCTCAAAGATTCTGTTCTCTTGACAGATTCTGCGGTAAGACTTCTCACTTTTAAACCAGCCTCCAAAAGATAGCTGTGTCGTTCTCTGAGCTCCAATTCAAAGAGGATATCAGGAACTGCGATCTCATAAGGGAGCCGAAAAATAACTGAGGTCAAGTTGCCATCTTCGATGTCGATAAGAATGTTAGCATCGCTAATGAGTAAAAGCATGTGAATTTTGCACCTGACGAAGAGCTTTTAATTGAGTGAGAGAACAGGATAACAGTTCTGCGGCTTTTGGTTCCCCAATATATTCTTCACCGAGAGCATGAAACAGCATTTGGTTAAAAGCATGATCTTTTTCTGAAGGAATTTCTATTCCTGGCTCTTTGCGATGCCATCCTTTCTGTCGGAAACGAATGATGAGGCTTTTGTAGTACGATTCTTGAATGATTCCTAAATCTTTAAGACGATAGCAAATCGCTCCCATGCTTAGTTGAAACTGCTCTTTAAGAAGAAGAAGCTCTTGCCATTCAACGGCCCGACGCTCTTTTCCCACCACTTGAAACACAGCTTCACGCGGAAATAGAAAAGCACCTGCAAATCGATTGCAAGCTTGCTCTTCATCTAGTTTGGGAGAAAGACGATTAATAAAAATATAGTGAGCGAGTTCGTGAGCTAGATTGAAACGTTGTCGATCGCCAGGCCATTTGGAGCTAATCACTATGATTGGCTGATCATTGATGACGGTAGAAAGACCATCAAAATGCTCTTCATCAGTGTTAATAATAAACACTCTTATTCCATGACTTTCTAAAGCATCGATAAGATCGTGAATAGGAGCCAAACCAAGTTTCCAATAATTACGGAGTATTTCAGCAATTGACTCTATTTCTTCAAGACTATTAACTCTCTGAGGAAAATCGGATGGAAGTTCAAATATCGGTACAGGAGAAGTTGGGTAAAGATTCTCCAATTCTAAACGACGCTCGATTTGACTAATTACTTCAAATTTAATTGCTTCTTCAACTTTTCCATTCAATTTTTTTCGTTTTCGAAACTTTACATTCTCAAGAGAGACTTTGATTGGACGAAAAAAGAAATCGACACGAACTTTCAGGGCTCTCGCTAATTTTATGAGCATGTCCGAAGAAGGATAGACATCCCCATCTTCATATTTTTTGATAGCGGCATGGCTCAAGTGCACGAGATCAGCAAGTGCACGTAAGCTCAAGCCAGCAGCTTTTCTAGCTTGTTGAAGTCGAATTCCTAAGTTGCTCATATAAATACCTATATTTATAGATTTCCTTTACAGTTTACATTATAACAAAAAATACATATCTTGTAAACCAGACACTTTTGCAACTTTTGAACAGGAGAATTTTTCATTGTAGTTTACTTGGATTGCTTAGATTATGTCCGTTTGAGAGCGATTGGAGGGTATTTGCCGAGAGTTTAATTCCTAGCTTCGTGGACCACAGATCTACAAAAAAAAGCAGTTAATGAAAGCAATTGACCATGGATCAAAATAACTACTTTCCTCTATAATCCCGATTCCAAAAAGGATGCTTATGAGTGAATATCAATATTATGAATTTCAAGCCATCGACCGCGATCTAACTGATAAAGAGATGAGCGAATTACGTGCCTTTTCAGCACGTGCAGACATTACGCCCAATAGTTTTGTAAATGAATATGCATGGGGAAATTTTAAGGGGGATGAGGATCTATGGATGGAAAAATATTTCGATGGATTTCTCTATTATGCCAATTGGGGGACACATATTCTTAAGTTGAGGCTCCCTTCAGCACTTTTAGACCTCAAGACTGCACAAATTTATTGCAATGGCGATAACGCTTCAGCGCGTCTGAGCAATGATAAGATCATTTTAGACTTTGTATCTCAGAGCGAAGATGGCGGAGAATGGGAAGAAGGCTTACGCCTTTCCTCTTTTCTCAGCCTGCGGACAGATTTAAGCCGTGGAGATCTTCGTTGTTTATACCTGGCATGGCTCTCCAATGTGCAAGAAGAGGACTATGACGAGAAAGAACTCGAACCGTCAGTGCCACCAGGTCTTGCTCAGTTAAGCCCAGCGCTTATCAACTTTGCGGAATTCTTGCGTATTGACTCTGATCTGATCGATGCCGCTTCAAAAACGAGTCCTTCTTTAGACGAAATCACTCCTAGTCCGAATGACGTTCGGACATGGCTAGCTACTCTATCTCCAAACGAGAAAGAAAATCTACTTGTAGACATTTTAGAAGGCAGTATGAAAGGTGATCAGACACCGGCCATGCAGCTAGTTCATCGCTTTAATAAAATGTGGCAATCTCAACGTCCTAAAATGGGAAAGCAAAGTAAGCAGCGCACGGTCGCTGAACTCTTGAAAGAAACCGAGTACACGACTCAGCAACGGCAACGCATGCAGGCCGAAAAGGCTGCAGCAGAAAAGGCAGAACGGCAAAAGTTAAATAGACTTGCACGGGAAAAACGCATGAATGAAATCACAGGCCGAGAGTCTATACTATGGAATCAGATCGAATCGCTCGCTTCTGAGAAGAAAGCTGCAAGTTATGATAAAGCCATAGAGTTGCTGATTGACTTGCGTGATCTTGCTGCTCGTGGAGATCGCCGCGAATTTTTATTGAAATTTGATGCTTTGAAACAACGACATTCTAGCAAATCATCGTTTATTGGACGCTTGCGGAATCTTGATTTATCTGATTTTACAGCAAATGTCTGAAGAAAAACTGAGGTTAATAAGGAGCTGAGCCAAGAAGCAACTATTTTCAAAATGGAAACAGTTCAAATCGAGGGCCAATCATCTGATCGGAGGAAATTATGATGAATACTCCAATTGCGTCAGAAAAGAATTAGAATCAATGTTCGAAGCGATCGATAAAAAAGAGCGCTTTCCATAGATACCAAGAGAGGTTAGAAGATTATGAATTTAAATAAAAATGTTGCAGAAGTATTAGAAGCTTTGGATCGTGCAAAAGTTCATGTGCCACAAGATTGGGAATATCTATCCACTGATGAAAATGTTATGTCCCAAGTTATTGAGATGGAGTATATGCCAAAGCCTCTTAGTGATCACCTAGGTGTCAGCAAAGAGCTATTTCCAGCTTCAACACAATTAGAAGATGATGAAATTAAAATAATTGTCGAAAAGATTTTAGATGTATGGGCTGTTTACCACTATCTTGCTGATTTGCCAGAAGGGCTTCCTATTCGTATTACCTATGAAACTTTATTAAGTGTTTGGGATGAAACTGTCTCTTGTTTCCCTGTAGGAAATTTTCACTTTGATTTTTATGAGATGGAATTGGAGCAATACGTTAATCATAGAAATCAGGGGAGCACCTAATTTTTGACAAGGGGATCTCTGATACAAAAGTTAAATTTTAGAATTCAGCTATCTCAGTATCTCTGAGTGATTGCGTGGTTGGCAGACAGATAAGATCGCCAGTAAGTGAGTCGTTTTTTACTATTTTGGATTCATTATATTTTAAGGAGATTAGATGTTTAGTAGAAAGGTTTTTTCCGACATGCGAAGGTCCGGTATGGGAGTAGGCATATCGCAATCCAAATTAAGCGAAGCTATGCTCAGCATTCTTCTTCAACTCCCTATGGGATTAACAAACCTAAAGGACACAATCGTCAACCATCTTGGGTTGATTGGACAGATGTCTTCGACCCGCGAGATCGACCAGGCATGGACCCAAGTCAAGAAAAAGGCTGCGAAACTACATCCGGAGAAGTTCATTCTCGATAGCAGGAACACATTGACATGGAATGATGGCACCGTGAAGGTTTCAGACAAAAACATCTCATCCGCCAACTTTAAAAAACTCAATGAACTGGCTGCACAAGAAAAATGTAATGTGAATGCGATCATTTCAAAACTACTTAAGGCATACAAACACTAAGGTTTAACTTTTATCTTGTGTACCTCTTAAGCCGAACCTAATACTAGGAATTTCCGTGGACCATTTGTGGACCACTGACCTACAAAAAAGAGCGATAAATCACAACACTTCGCGGTAGATGGAAAAGCACACTTTCCGCTATGATGTAGGGTAGTTAGCTGCTAAATTGCAGGGGCGGTGCTGCGGACTCATAACCCGCTGGTCCTTGGTTCAAGTCCAAGTTGCCCCACTTTTTCTAATTTTTTTTTAAGACAAACTCATCACTAATTCACAGGCAAACATGACTGAGAAAATTCTGACGAAAGGTATTTGTTCTCATTGCGGAGAATTAGTTACTAGAAACTCCGCAAAAAAACACATTGAGCATTGTTATTCAGAAGAATCTAAAACAGTCAATTCTTTTATTGTTAAAGTCCAGTGGCCTCATAAAATCCAATCTATTGGTTATATTTAGAGGTCCCATTTAAATGCACTCTTGAGGATCTTGATGCTTTTTTGAGAGATATCTGGTTGGAGTGTTGTGGTCATTTAAGCCAATTTAAAATTGGGAATATTTTCTATTCATCTTATTCGGAACCCAATCCATTTTCGCCAATTATAGAGCTGCCACAGAATATCAATTGCGAAAACGTCTTTTCGGTTGGCCTAGAATTCACCCATGAATACGACTTCGGATCAACAACTGAGTTATTGCTTGAAGTTGTTGATGTGCTTAAGACAAAACCCTCAAAAGAAATCCAATTGCTTATTCGAAATCAAGAACCCTTTATTAAATGCATCCACTGCAATAAAAAGGCCGAACAAATTTGTGCTATTGATGAATGTTTTTTATGTAAAGACTGTTCGGATGGCTATGATGAAGAGGAGTCCTTTTTGCTACCCGTTGTCAATTCTCCTCGCACAGGAGTTTGTGGTTACACCGGTGATTGAAGCACTCAGATTAGCTGCGTGAATTTCTATTTTGCTTCCCAAACTGATTTCTGTAAAAGGGGCCGTGAAAGGGGCCGGGCCCTATTTATTTTTTCTGTAAATTATCGGGCTTATAGAATCGCAGGATCGCAGGCCCGGCCCTTTTCATTTCACTTTTAGATTTACGCTCGCTCAATTGTGTAACAACCTTTTGGTAAAATAGAGATTGGAGATATTTCTTCATCAATCTCTTTTTCAAAATTTACTGATACAGCCCTACCGATAAGCAATCTTTCAGGTTTATCCTTTAAGAATTGGCTATACCTACGCATGTTATTATTTACAGCCGATACTCCTGAAAAATAGAATTCATGACGTTTCTGTATTTTTTCAGGTGTTTCTGTACTCATTACAGTTACAGGAAATCGTTTTCCATCAATAGTGTTCCCATAAAAAACAAAATATTGATGTTCTGAGTCTGCAAAATCATCCTCAACCCTTAAGAGTTTATAAACAGGGGTGGTGTTGAATTTTGCTTGACCATGAACATATATACCCGACATCAGTAAATTTAATTCATAGCTTAGAACTCCCAATGACACGTATTTTATCAAAAGTTGAGTATAGACCTTTTCAAGTGACATTAATGAACAATTTATTATTTTAACTTTGACACGTTTAACATCATGAACGTCTAACATCTCTAGTGCACATCTGATAACTGAATCCCTTACCAACGTAGCAACAAACTCTTTATATCGTTCTGACGAGTTAGAAATCTCACTTGCATGCTTAATAACCATCAATTCTAGTTTTTTAAAAGACCTTGCAAAAGGATATTTTTTTAAATTTTCCTTTGTCATAAATTCTAATTGTTCTTGAGGAATTTCTTGCTGAAATTGTGTTGAAAAAAATGTTCTAGGAAGTCGATATAATCTTTAATCTCTTTTTCAGAAACGATTACCTTCTTTTCAACGATATTTTTTAAAGCATTCTTTTTTTCTTTTAGCATCTTTTCATTTTTTTTTAAAATTAAAGATCTAATTTTTCCTTTGTGAATTATTTCCAGAAAAAGTTTGTCTGTTATGAAAAATTGATGAGCTTTTAGGTTATATTTTTTAATAGTATTTTTTATAAACATTTGTTTTTTCAAACGTGAAATAAAGTTTGATTTTCTATTTTTCCTTAGCTCAGAGATAACTGAATTATCCAAGTACAGCATTCCTTGAAAAGGTCGATTCTCTTCATAATGTCTTTTATATAATCTAAAACATTGAAAAAATTGAATTAGTTTATTTTTAATAGATTTAAGCAAATTCATAAGCACCCCTCTTAAAATTGTTTTTTAAACACCGTCTCGCTCTTGATGTTATGTATCTTAACATTAGTTTGCATAAAATTGCAACACATGTTATCATAAAAAGAAACGGGGGATTCTGATTATGGAAGCGTCTTTAGGTAAACGAATAAAAGCTTTGCGAGAAGCATTGAGAATAAGCCAAGAGGAACTGTCGCAAAGATTAGCAATGGATAGAGCTTCTCTATCTTTGATCGAAAATGACAAACGCTCGTTGAAAGCTGATGAACTTATTTTACTTTCAAAATCTTTGAATATTTCGATCGATGAGTTGTTAAATCTTAAATCGTCAACAGAAGTTGTTTTAGAAAGAGCTCAGAAGCCAAAAGAGAAAAGAAATGACTTACGGATTAGTGTTCCAAGAAAAAATCTGAAAAAGTTTAAGGAGGTTCTTCTCTACATTTTGGGGAAGGTTGGCGCAAAACCAAATGTGGGTGAAACTGTCTTGTATAAGCTGCTGTACTTTATAGATTTCAACTATTACGAAAAGTATGAAGAACAACTCATCGGGGCCACATATATCAAAAACCATCATGGCCCTACTCCAATCGAGTTTCAGTCCATTGTAAATGAGATGATAGAAAACAAAGAAATCGAAGTGGTGAAAAGTAAATATTTTCAGCATCTCCAAAAAAAATATCTACCTCATCAAGAACCCGATCTTTCTGTTTTTAATGCAAATGAGATCAAAGTGATAGACGATGTGTTGCAAAAATTATCCGGCATGAATGCTTCAACAATAAGCGAATACTCTCATCAAGATGTCCCATGGATGGTTACATCGGAAAGACAAAAAATTGATTATGAATCTGTATTTTACCGAACCCCTGCATATAGCGTAAGAGAGTATAGCAACGATGAAATTCAAACACATTGAGCAGCTAGATAAATTTAAGAAAGATCTCAAGAAACTCCTTAAAAGATTCCCCAGTCTTGAGGAAGATCTAGACTCCTTTGTCAAGGCACAATTGATTGCCTATCACAAACTCAATATTGATAATCATGGCATCTTTGCAATCGAAAACCTTTCAATTCAAAATCCTAAAATTTTTAAAGTTAAGAAGTTCGCTTGCAAATCATTAAAAGGAAAAGGTGTTCATTCTGGCATTCGTATCACATATGCATATTTTTCAGCCGAAGACAGAATAGAGTTCATCGAAATCTACTACAAAGGTGATCAAGAGAATGAGGATAAAGAAAGAATCAAAAACTATTATATAAAATAGCAGCTTAAATATGAAAAGATGGTTTATTTCAGACACACATTTCTCTCATAAAAATATCATTAAGTATGCGGGTCGACCTTATGAAACTGTTGAGGAAATGAATCGATGTCTCATTGAAAATTGGAATCTGCGTGTTGAAGCAGGAGATCAGGTATTTTTTCTTGGTGACTTTGGACTTGGAGATGTCGAACATCTTCATTCCATTTGTTCTCAGCTTAAAGGCCATAAAATTTGTATTCGTGGCAATCACGATCGAAATGCAAGCTACATGATGCGAGTCGGGTTCAATCTTGTTTTAGAATCTGCATTTTTGAAAATTGGCCAACACAATGTTGAACTTATTCATATTCCCACTAATCCAACCCATTCTCATTTTCAATTACATGGTCACGTCCATGAGAAAAAACCGAACAAAATCATATCCAACCAACTCAATCTATGTGTTGAGGTTTGGGATTACAAACCTGTAGCTGAAAAAACAATTCTCAGTCTTTTGGATAAAGCATCTAAAAATGAAATCAGCCTTGAAGCGCCTAACAGCGATCTTTTGAGTTGAATAAATCACCAAATCAATAATTCATGATTTGGTGATTTGTTTTTTCACGATCAATCTCATCACCAAATCCAGAATCCTTTAGTTCATTCTCATAGGTTGATAAAAGTGTCGACACTTTTTCCTTTCTGTAGACATTCTTATCATTGCGAGTCACCCCAACTGTTCAATATTTCAAGCTGTTCAATATTTTTGGAACAGTGAAATTCAGGCAAAATCCGTGGACCACTGGTGGACCAAATAGGGGCAGCAAATCACATCAAATGGCCTCAAATTGGTATGGACGAAAAGGGCTTTTTCACTGTATAGTGATTGCTGTCAGCTACTGTAAATTGCGGTGGTTTAAGAAGAGGGTACGGACTCATAACCCGCTGGTCGTAGGTTCAAGTCCTACTTGCCCCACTTTTTCCCCATGATTTGAACGCGATATTTAATCCATCTCACCTTGCATTAATTTACCAAAAAAAAATTCACCATTCTCAAATGACAGAATGTCAGACCTGACACCAAGATATGACACCAAGACACTAAAAGGTTGTCCTTAATCTAGCGTACACTTAAATTCATAGAATCAAGCTGGAATCTTCTCTAGAATTATGGTTTGTTTTCTCTTCAATAGGTCAACCGTTGAAATAGGGTGAGTATTTCAAAGCAGAGGAAATATGTAAAAAGTAATCGTCGATTATGCGCCTGCCGAGGCTGATAATGCCGTTGTAAGAGAAGGTGTTGCATCCAATGAGAATGAAAGGGGCCGGGCCCTTTTCATAAAATCGCAGGATCGCAGGCCCGACCCTTTTCACTGCCGACTTTTTCAGAAGAGTGAAACAAAAGTTGAATTAACTTATTACAAAGATAGGATTTTTATGTCATCTGTCACACAAACGGTATTTCTTGAAAAACCTCAGGTACTCTATGTAGATGAGGATTATTCTGTCAAACCTCCTGCGTATGGAACGATTGATAAGCTGATGAAGTCACTACAAGAGAACGGCCCTCTTGTAGCGGTGGGAAAAATGGGACCAAGCGCTTATACAGAAGCACCTTTTAAACTGAGAGACAAAGTTGGTAGTCAAGAAGTATATGGTTGGAAACCTCTTACATCTAAAGAGCACGCTGCTTCAACACAAGTCATCTTACTAGGTGCAAAGCAAACGGAATCCAATGCTTATATATACTTTACTTTAGCAAAAGATATTACGAGGGATAAAAGCTCTCTAATCAGAGGATTTAAACCCTTAGATACAGATGCAAAAGTGTACGTCATGTCTTATGACAACTTTCTCAAACGCTCTCTAGTGGATTTACATCCAATCTGTCCACATGGTCAATGGTTATTTTCTGTACCCGTCGATTCAATTCTAGACGGTGGAGAAATTGAAAAGAAATGTAAGCAGATCGGGCAGCAGATTTTTGATCATTACAAAACAGCTGCTAAGGACGACAGTGAGGCAGGAAGAAGTGCAGTAATAAGAATCTGCGAGGCAGCCAAAGTTTTGACACATGATGGTTCAGTCAGAAAAACCCATATCGAGCGTGCTTGGGATGGAGTAGGCGATATGACTTGGCAGTGGCGATCCTAAAATATCTTTGAGATAAATTTGCGGTGCACCAGCGGTGCAATGACGTACTCATTGCACCATCATAATCCAATAAAATCCAGTAGCATTTTAGCCATAAATGCCTTATCATTTTATCCATAGCGGTTGGATGGTATTGAGTTGTATGGCGGACACCGCCCTCATAACCCGCTGGTCGTAGGTTCAAGTCCTACTTGCCCCACTTTTTCACTTCTTGCTTACACATATGCTTCAACTGCATTTTCTCTTCATCTAGCTCTATTTCCACAACAAAAAATAACATTATGTCAGAACTTTTGTCAGGAATCCGCTCCTTTCGTGTATTTCATGTTTAGTCCAGCTTAATCCTTGACGATTCAGTTCGCTTGATGCGATTGAGACTGAAATACAAGTCAAGTTTTGCTATACTTCGATCTCTAAAGTGAAAAAAATCGCTGCATTCGGAGAGCAAAAAAATGAAAATCAAAAACCTGTTTCCTTTCGCACTTATCCTTACTTGTTCATGGGGTTATTGTGATGAAACAACAAAGCAGAAGACTCAAAGTCAAGGGGTAGGCATGAACCATATCATAGAACATCAAAACGAAAAGTTTTTTATTGGTCTGGAGTTGAGGACTAACAATGAGGAATGCTCTTTGGCTATGCCAGCTCATAAAGATCGGTTCTTCAAAGAGAACATTCTTTCAAAAATTCCAAACAAGACTAATGGGAATATCCTCGCACTCTATACCGACTACGAAGGAGATTATACAAAACCTTATTCATGGATTCTTGGATGTGAAGTTTCTAGTTTGGAACAAATTCCTGAAGGTCTTGTAGGTAAAGTAATTTCGCCATCAAAGTATGCTGTTTACACAACTAAAGGAGAGTTTCCACAAGGATTAATTGCGGTATGGCAAGATATATGGAAATCAAATTTACCTAGATCCTATACAAGCGATTTTGAAGTGTACCGCAGCGATTTCGATCCTCAATACAAACCAGAGGTAAAAGTTTACATAGCAATAGAAGATGCTCTTTTAAAATCAGTGCTACAAGGAAGATTTGATACTTTCCGTTCAAGCTCTATTTACAGTCCGTTATCTGAAGCTGATTTTAAAGAAGCAAGTCAAAATTGTGTATATGCCTGGGGAATGGATTATGTTTGTGGAAACGGTGTAATAGAATACGACAGTAACCGAATTCCAACAGAGGAAGAAATTGATCAGGCAATTCAATATTTTTCCTCTAAACAACTTCCTTTCATGTGGTGGACATCGGCAAAAATTTTAGAAACAAAAGGCTTTCAATTTGGCGGTATTCTTACCGGAATAGCTCTTGATATTTCTCAAGGCATTCCTACAGAGTTACCAACCTCATCCGATTTGAAAATTCAGATTGTACAAACAGAATCGGAACTTAAAGCTTTTACAGATCTTGCAGCAGATGCTTTTGCTATGAACCCTAAGGCTACAGAGCAATGGCTAGCTTTGAACGATTCAGTCATGAAAAAAGGAGAGCAAATACACTTTATGGCTTACTTGAATGGAGTTCCAGTTGGAACTGCTACTCTTTCAGTATCGTCATCCTCTGCAGGAATTTGGAATTTGGCAACTCTATCAGAGCACAGAAAGCATGGCATTGGTGGTGCCCTTGTGCACGCAGCACTTGTTGAAGCAAAGAGACGGCAATATGATCAGGTAATGGCAATTTTGATGCCTAAAGGCTTGGCTTGGGGGCTCTTTACGAAGTTAGGATTCCAAGCAGTTTGTGAGTTTCAATTCTATATTCACGGCGTTTCTTCCGAAGAATTGGAGAAATAAACTCAATCACTTATCCTAAAAGTAAAGGAATCTTCATCTTGGGGTCAGGCCCAATGTCGTCAAAATAAAAAAATCTGTAATAATTTGTGTCGCTCTTTCAGAGCTCGATTATTTGACTTTAATTTAACCCAGGCCTTCAGTTGCTCTTTCAGAGCTCCTTCAACCTGGGCTAAAAGCGGACCGCATCTCCGATGCTTGAAGAAAAAAATTCGCAATTTATGGAAAATCATACTCATTCTGCAGAATATAAGGAGAGATTTTGAAAAGTAGCTCCGCATCCTCATGTGTTCGAGCATCGGAGATGCGGCTCGCTTCTAGCCCAGGTTGAAGGAGCTCTGAAAGAGCAACTGAAGGCCTGGGTTTGTTTCAAATAAAAAATAGAGGTCCGAAGGACCGACACTTTTAATAGATTATTTTTTATTTTGACGACATTGGGGTCAGGCCTAGGGTGTTGATTTAAGCTGTTTTCAAAGAAATAATTTCACAACAAAATCTGTCCAACTAAGCAAATAGCTTTAGGATAAATTTCCCCTTAGATTCCACAGTGAAATTTAAGATAAGCATTGTCTCTTTTTTCTTTTTTTAAAATAAAAAAATGACATGCAAAAAATACGCAAATTTCCTATTAGATCAACACCCTAGGCCTGACCCCAAGACATCAAAAAGTTATTGAATCGCTTATCAAAGACTATAGAAATCCACCCAAATCGTTAAATCCAGAAACCATTCTTGCTTATGCAACTGTTTAAATAGGAATAATTAATGGATGAGTTAGAATCTTGGAAAGAAGGACGATCTACATGTCGATGGGTAACGTGTTCAACAATCATCTATCTGATTCTTTTTCCTATTCTTTTTTATATTTCCTTACTTTCATTTATGGTTTTTGACAATCCTCATATGACAACCTTTATGGGGTTGTTGTTTATCTTTCTTTTCTTATGCATCCCTCTTTCAATCCCAGTTTCCATTTTCTTTATGTGGCGTCGATATTTTCAGATGCAATATTCAAAAGCTTGTTTTCATTGCGGAGTGCCTATCATAACAGCTTTAATTAACTACTTTCTCATCGAATTCCTAGGGTTGTTCATTTAGTCATTACGCAAATTTTACGCACTTGACTGGAAAGAACTGGAATAAAATTACGCAAACCAGCACAATTAGTGCTTTCTCAAACCACTGATTTTACTGTGCTTATGTATTCTCATTTATGCTGGTTTGTGGAAGGTCAGGCGACTCATAACCCGCTGTCCCACTTATCTTCTTAAACTAGTTCGAAAACTTTTTTCAGAATTTCTACCTTTCTCAGTTTAATGCAATTCTGGCACCCCTTAAAGATAATGCGAATAAACAAAACAATACAAATACCAAGTTGCGATAGAACCAATATTAATTGCATTTAAACACAACATTTTCTAATATATTTATCCAATCTGATTTACGACTCAAAACGTTTTATTTATTAACATAACTTATCTACAAAATTACTCTCGATCGGATGTAGTTTAATTCTAAAATATTAAGGTTTGAATATGTTTTCCCACTCTAAAATTAAATTTGGATGCTTTTGCATTTTCTCTATCATTTCTGCCGGACTACTAATTCAGAATGGTCTCTTTATGCTTCAAAATAGAGATGTTTCTCACAGGGAAAAGCAACTTACAGATTTAAATGCTAAAATTGCACATTCGCAAGAAACTCAAAAGCGTCTATTTGATGAGATACAAGAACTCGTAAAAAATCATGTAGCCATTGAAGAAAAAGTGTCGCAGCTTCGAACCACAGCGCAAACTCTTGAGGAAACCAAAAACCAAAATCAACAGTTACAACAATCTAATCTGCAGCTTCAAAGCAAAATTTCTGAGGCTCACAATAAAAAAAATGCTGCGGATTTGGAATTGGCAAAGGTATCTATAGATCTCAATTCAAAAAATGAAGAGCTTCGTTCAAAAGAGACCGAATATTTACAGCTAAAAGCACTTCAAGACACAAATAAGGACTTAAAAATACAGAAAGTCGAGCATGAAATCCAATGCAATAGCTTGCTGGCTAAGAGCAAGCAAATAAGCGAAAAAATTGCACAGCAGCAAAATGAACAAGAAGACCTTCAGAAGTCTAACCTTAAACTTGAATCCTCAAAAAAAGAAATAGCAAATCTTGAACAAAAAAAAAGTCTTCTTAATCAAGAACTGAAAGATAACCAAACTCAGTTAAATGAATTAACAATTAAGAAAAATAACATCCAAGATAAATTGATCGACCAACAAGCTACTCTGGCATCCCTACAGAAACAGTCTAATGTTTTAAAAGAGACTATACTGCAACAACAGCAACTTGCTGGTCGCTTAGAACAGCTTGAAAGCACATTGTTAGCTAGACGATTGGATTTAGGTAAACTTGAAGAAGAGCATCAAAATCGTCTTTCAATGAATGCTGACGAAATTAAAAACGCCAATCAAAAGATTTTTGATCTCAAAGAGACTCTATCGAGCGAAAACCAAGCTTTAAATGTTGTTAAAACACAAGTCAAACAGCAGCAAATGATGTTGGAGGATCTTAAAACTACTTTTTATGTGTTGGAAGCCAAAAAGAATAAACTGACTCAAACTGAAAGTGAATTTTAGGACCCAATAGATTTTATCTAAGATAATAAAACTACTAAGAGAAAATATGGACTTTGTGTCGCCTTTCACCTTGTCTCTCTATTTTGGGACAACAATATTTGCAATAAACTTTGTCTGGAAATGTTGGAAAAAAGAGAGAAATTTACCGCAAGCTTGCCACTATGAGAATTTAACACTTCTGATTAGACAATCTGAAAAAAAAATTGAATCCCTGAATAGAGACCAAGGGGCATTACAGGCTGTTATAAAAGAAAAATCAATCTTAGAATTTCAAGTTCCCATTCTTCAACAACAGCTTCTGGAGCAAAAAAAAGAACTTGCTACACTATCAGATGCCAAAGTACATGCCAACAGAATGATCAAAGACTTTGAAGAAAAAATTGTGAGTTTGAGCCTTGAGGAATCAACGCTAATTAAAAAAATTAAATCACTGAATGTCAGCCAAACTGCTTTGGAGGCAATTCTTAAAGACAAGAAAATCTTAGAGATCGAGGTTTCTACTCAACACCAACAGCTTCAACACTATCAGCAACAAATACAGCATTATCAAAATGAACTCATCAAATTATCTACTGAACGTAAAAAACAGGAAGTTATCCGGTGTAAAATTGAAGAGTTTGAAAGTGCTTTGACTACTCTTAAAGATGAATACTCCAAAAAAAACGATGAACGCAGAGTTATTGAACAAAAGGTGGATGAACTCCAGCGAGCTATCGCAAATCTCAAAGAACTTTCTAAATCATTAGACACTAAAATTATTCAACAGCAAACCACACTTGCAGAGCTTGAAGATAGCAGTTTACAGGCATCTAGTGTTGCAAAAGATCTTGAAGTCAAAATTGCCGCATTAAACATTGAAGAATCGGCCCTTAGTAAAAATGTTGCATTGCATAACGAACAACTAAGACTCTTCTCTGACAGAGATGCTGAACTAAAAATCATGATGGAAAAACGCATACAGGAGCTTTCATTGCTGGATGAAGCTCTTAAAAACCGCCAAGCTCAAATTGATAGCTTGAATAGCACAAATTCCATAGCAGAAGACTCTGTTAGCAAAGTTCTTACTAGACCATATATCAAAAGCCATGCTAAGCGACCTGCTACTGATGAAGCTGAAGCTCTAAAGATTTTGGAGCACTACTTGCAAAACGAAGGTTTGCATTTTGATCAGCGAACTCTATACCGTTTTCATACCAGCCTAAAAGTCACTTCACAATGCCCCCTAGTTATTTTGTCAGGGATTAGCGGGACTGGAAAAACATTGCTTGCTCAAAGTTACGCTACGGCATGTGGTTTGCATTTTCTTCCAATGTCCGTACAACCAAGGTGGGATAGCCCGCAGGACTTGTTTGGCTACTATGATTTTACTAAGAAGCAGTTTGCTGCTACAGAGCTATCTAGATCTCTTTTGCAAATGGATCTCTACAACCGGAATCAATGGCTACATGCAAATACACCACCGCAATGGATCGATGACAATCTCTTGATGGTGCTCATTGATGAAATGAATATTGCACGGGTCGAACATTATTTTAGCGAGTTGCTTTCAAAGCTTGAATTGAGACGCAATTGCATTTTTACTGATAATACTTCTCGCAGGATAGCAGAAATTAGCTTGGGGAACTGCATCCTTCCTGCTACAGAGCAAGAAGTATCTTTGTTTATTGACCATAACGTCCTGTTTGTTGGCACTTTAAATGAAGATGAAACCACACTAGCTCTTTCTGATAAAATCCTCGATCGTGCCAATGTGATACATTTTGGTAAGCCAGATAGTTTTAGTCAGAAAAAGAAAAGTTCTACATCGCTACAAAATAAAAACATGCTCTCCTATGAAACCTGGAAAGGATGGATAAAAAATGACTCGTCCATTTCGAAAGCCCATAAGTCTGAGATTGACAAGATCTTGGATGATTTCAACAAACACATGGGTGAAATCGGCCGCCCTATTGGTCACCGCACTTATCAGTCTATCATTGCGTATATAGCAAACTATCCAATTGAAGGCTCTGAGGCAAAATGGAAAGAAGCTCTTGCCGACCAAGTTGAACAAAAACTCATGACTAGGCTAAGAGGAGTTGATCTATCCTCACACCATAATTCACTTAGCGAAATTGAGAGCCTTGTAAAAGCACTTGAAGATGAAAAGCTAATCCAAAGATATTCCAATGCAAAGGAAAGTAGCTACTTTGAGTGGAAGTAATCATGCCCTATGAAATGCAAAATACAGTGTCCAATCAATCCAATGCTTTAACGGACTATGCTAGTAGTACAAAGCAGTGGATTGATTGGCAACTAAATCAATATTTTTCGCTTACCACACAAATTTCGCCATCAGAATCTCAATCTAAATACCGAGGAGGACAGCGCCATTGGTGGAAGTCATTGGCGGATCACTGGCTAAATAAGCCAACCACAGAAGCTACAGATGATATTATTGTGCAGTTTGCCCGTGATGAGGTCTTATGTCAGAGCCTACGGGCCATCGCTAAAAATCCAACGACGCAGCTGATCAGTGTAAGAAAGAAAATTCGTACGGGCACCCCCCTTGAAATGGATGCTATTTGCCTTCAAGATTTAGAGCAAAAACCAGGGAGTAGCTTGTTGGAAAAAGCTATGGCTGTTCCTCGAATTCTTTCTCTACATCGTACTCAAAATTATGCAACCCTTGAAAATAGGATATTCATTTATGTTCTTGTATCTCTGGGTGAGCGCGCCAAACGATATTTGAATGACAATCATCAATTTGAGCACAGCCGACGAGTTCAAGATGTAAAGAAATTTCTCGTGTACCTAAAAGAGATTGGTAAGCAAACAAGCCATTTTAATTGCCTTGCATTTCAGCCATCATTGTCGATCTTGCCAAACAATTGTCTACTATATGACAGGTACTACAGTATTGTTTGGATAACATTCCGGCGTCTTTTGCTTATCGAACGCACTACTCAAGACGCCTTGCAACATCAACATACTCTTTGGAAAGAAACTGGCCGACAGTTACTTGGGGCACTCTTAAGCTCACGATTGCCAAAATGTCGAGCCTTGGCGGGATCCTGCGCTTATATTAAACGCGATATGCAAGAAGGACGATGGACTGAAAACTGCAGCTTTCCAGGCCCCTTTCAGTGGCATAAAAATCAGTTAAGTTTTGTCGACATCTGGGACCCAGAGCCCGATTCGTACGGGTCAAAAATATTAGATTACTTAGGCGCTGACCAACTGCTAATCGCAAGCCTTGCAAGCACGTCAAACAAACAATTTGCTATTTGGTATTATCACCAGCCATTTGAGGAGCGTCTTGATATCGACTGTGTAATGGATAATTATGGTGAGAATTTAGAAGCGATTTCTAACGCTATAGACTCCACGGTTGGCGGCTTAATCATTGGGAGTGCCCCTCTTGGCAATGCGATGACCTTTCGGAAGCAAAGAAATATCATTTATCTCACCTTCCCTGCAGATTTTTCTTTGCAACAGGAAAGCATTATTTGTGCCATGCAGCAAGCACTAGAATTCTTTTTGGAGGATCAATGAGTACTGAGTTTTATACCCGAGCAATCGGTATTGATCTTTTACAGGACAGCTTCCACATCTCCACGGATGTTGAAGGTGATACCAATCAATTTGTTTCTCAGTTGCTTCCTACGGCATTGTTACCCCTATATCCTGTCGAGAAAGGGATTTTTGGCTTGGATGCTTTAAATCACCGTCGCGCTAAAGGCTGGCAGCGCCCTAACGAATGTAGGATGTTCTGGAATAATGACCGCCAGAAGGGCTGCGGGCGGGTGACTTTAGCTGCTGCCATGCAACGATTGGTGAATTATCACCTCTCTTGGGGTGAACAGAAGGACACTGCAGTGGATAGTTTTTCTTGGCAACCTTTTCGATGTAAACAAATTCTAAGTGCAGCTGAAG
>Ga0207105_1035_pt2 | contig 27272 bp, 19 predicted proteins | sample Alteio_BWMinHeat_77_FD_153569 | JGI IMG/M metagenome (GOLD analysis project Ga0207105, IMG submission 153569) | Enriched cells from forest soil in Barre Woods Harvard Forest LTER site, Petersham, Massachusetts, United States -... | ecosystem: Environmental > Terrestrial > Soil > Temperate forest >... | reverse complement strand
CTTTGTACGCCGGCCTCGAGCAACCGAGCCAAATCAGCGTGCTAATGCTCGTCCTGTTTGCCGGCTTCGTCGTTACCGGAGCTAGTTATCTCATTCCACGGTTTCACGTTCGACCGGCGCAGATGTCGTCACGTGCCTTCTGGGCCATTTTCGGCTCGATCGGTTTGGGGCTCGCGATTTGGATGATTGTTGTTTTTCGCCATAACATTCATATTGTGTCGTTTTTGAACGTATATGATCTGCGGGATACCGCGAGCGAGATCGAGCAGGGTACTTATGCTAACTACACATACATGGTGCTCTCCGGAGCGATCGATCCTTTTCTGATGGGCTGGGGGTTGTTTTACCGCAAGAAGTGGATGTTCATGATCGGAGCGCTCGGTCAATTGCTTGTGTACAGTGTAGTCGGGACCAAGAGCTCGATCCTGTCTGTCCTTTTCGCTTGTGGGTTTTACGTTCTCTTAAAAAACGGTCGTTTGAAATTTGCAATTAAATTGATGTCTGTAATTCTGGCAGTTAGCGGAGGTCTCTGCCTTTCCTACGAATTTTCTGGAAACAATCCTGATTCCATAGGACTGTTGGCAGAATCTGTGGTTTTTCAGCGCACGTTAAGTACCGGCGGGTTGGTAACCGCTCAATATTTCGACTTCTTTCAGAAGAACCCGGTCACGCACCTCTCAAACGTAAAAGGATTCGATTGGTTCATGCGTTATCCATATGAATACCCGATTGGACAGGAAATCGGACTGGCCTACGCGGGTACGCTCGGCTTGGATGCGACAGCCCATTTCTGGGCTACCGACGGAATAGAAGCATTTGGGCTCATCGGAATTCTATTTGTGTCCGCATTGTGCACACTGGTCTTTTGGGTGCTCGATTCTGTGAGCAGAGACCGGGATCCGCGTCTCGTTGCACTGCTGATCTCATTCGCTGCACTGAATCTGGCGAACGCCTCGATATTTACGTCCCTGCTATCTGGCGGGCTTGGGCTGTTAATCGCCTTGATCCACTTTATGCCGATGGGAAGCAAAAACTCGACACGAACTGTCGCTTGTGCTTCATGCTGAACCCGCCGACCTGACCATGAAAGTAGCGATCTTGTCCGAGACATTTTCAAAAAAAATGGGCTATCTGCCGAATCTGCTTCCCAAATATTTGGCACGACTCGGCGTCGATGTCCACCTCATCGCCATGGATCTGTCTCCATACTATTACGCAGCGTCATTTGAAAAGACATATGGAGATTTCGTTGGTGCTGGTGGACTTACGCCTGGAACCGTGGAATTTTGCGACGGATTTACGCTACACGTTCTGTCACACAGGAAACAGTTTGGTTACATGCGGATGGTAGGTCTTCGCAAGCGGCTACGTGTGCTCAAGCCGGATATTGTCCAGGCTAGCGCAGCGATTGGCTGGATTCCGCTGGATGCCGCACTTAGCATTCCATTCGCCCGGTACCGTCTGTTCACGGGCTCCCATATGGCCTCATCGGTGTTTCCATTGGCGAGAAGGAACTCTCCTTGGTGGGCACCTGAACGTCTCGAATGTGCGCTTAAGCGCGCGGTCCCCGGTCGACTTGTCAGTCTTGTGACAGAAAAATGTTACACGCCAACAGAAGACTGCGCTTTGATAGCCTGCCGATACTTCGGTGTGCAGCCTTCCAAAGTCGAGGTCATGTACTTGGGTATTGACACGGACTACCTCTATCCCGCAATTTCTCCACCTTCTCTCGGAGAAAGGTCCAGGATGCGGGCTCAACTCGGTTTCCAGTCCGACGAGATCATTTGCATTTATACGGGGAAATTTACCGAGGATAAAAAAACACTTCTACTTGCCCACGCTGTCGAGCAGCTTCGAAATGAAGGGTTGAAATGCCGGGCCCTTTTCATCGGGAACGGCCCCGACCGAGAACTTTTGCGAGCGCGCCCGTGGGTTAGCGCATTAGAATTCCTGCCATTTTGTCAATTGGGATCTTACTACCGCGCCGCCGATTTGGGCGTCTGGCCTGGGAACGAGAGTACTTCGATGCTCGATGCGGCCGCCTGTGGCTTACCGATCATTATGAGCGACGAAGTGTTTTATCGTGCTCCGGTTGAGGGAGAAGATCAGGTATTTCGTAAGGACAGCATTGAAGACCTGAAGCGAGCGATTCTGGCGCTTCGTGACAGCGAGAAGAGGCAAGCATTAGGGTTGAAGTGCGCAGCTAGAATGGCCCGAGATTTCAGTTGGGAATCGATAGCTCGACGACGATTGCTCGACTATGAAGCGGCTTTGGGACTGATGCGTCCAAGCAAAGCAGAAGGTGCTTGCGTTGTGGGGCAGGGTAGCGGGCTTTCAGACAGTTTGGAGAAATTCCCGTTGCGCGACGAACTTCCAGGGCGGAGAGAGCTCGGTGATTAAGAAGCGACTAAGATCGGCCTACCAGAGACTCAGGAGTGTAACTGCGGATCGCGGCGAGACGGCACTCCTCTTGCTCGGGAAGCAAATGTCTTGGCAAGTATCTGAATTCCCGCCGAACACAGATTTTAGAAAGGTCGGATTCAAAGTATTCTCGCAATGGGATGAGGATGGAATCATTCAGTATCTGATCAACAAGATTGACATACCGAGCAAGACGTTCATCGAATTTGGTGTAGAGAACTATGAGGAAAGCAACACTAGGTTTCTTCTACTGAACAACCATTGGCAGGGAATGGTTTTGGACGCCAGCGAGGCCGATATTCGCTACGTACAGACCGACAGAATTCATTGGGAGTTCGACTTGCAGGCCGAGCGGGCATGGATCACAAGAGATAATATCGACTCTCTGCTTAAGCGAGCGGGTTTTCCTGAGGACGTCGGCGTGCTCTCTATCGATATCAATGGCAACGAATACTGGATTTGGGAGGCGATTCGCTCGATCCAACCTCGCATCGTGATCGTCGAATACAACAGTTTATTTGGCCTGCATCCTGTCGCTGTTCCCTATAAGGAAGACTTTGACAGGACTGGTGCACACTACTCGAACCTCTATTATGGCTGCTCATTGGGGGCGCTGCAGCACCTTGCAAGTAGGAAGGGTTACATTCTTCTGGGTTCGAATGTATGGGGACACAACGCGTTTTTCGTTAGGGCAGACGCAGGGTCGGTCTTCAATCCTGTGGCAGCGGCAGTTGCCTATGTACGTAGTAACTTTCGGGAATCCAGAGGCTTGGATGGCAAGCTCACTTACGTTCGCGGCGACAATCGACTGAATCTTATACAGGATCTGCCGGTGGTGAATGTGATCACCGGCGAGCAGGCGCCTCTGAAAATATTTGTCGGTAGGACCTGAGACTTGATGGTACATCCATGACCAACTCCTAGCGGAAATCCGCCCCGAAATCCGAGTTAGCCCAGACGTCCGATCCGAAGACATCACAGCGAACCTGACCAGCCGCAGACACGCGATCGTTGTACGTAACCATGGGCAAGTACTCTGCGGGACGCATGATCTTTAGTGGCATCGGCGAGCAAAGAGTAAAGAACGTGTATTACCGGGAGACGTTCCGTTCGATGACGTAGTGCAACTCCATGTGAGTTCCAGCCTGCTGGTGAAGGTCTGAAGCGAGCAGCGTTCCGGTGCTCGAGGTTATGACGGTGGGCGTGCCTATCGTTGCATCCAGAATTCCTCCATATGAGGCACTCACACTACGATTGAATCTGTGTGATCGGCTGAACATCCACCAACCCGCGCCTATGCTTTATCGATGTTCGATGGCCGCTGAAGCGCGGTCAAAGCGGGCGCCGCATAACCGAGCGAGAATCCGAAAGTACTGTTGGGGACACAGCACAAAGCGAACGCATCTACTCGAATACTGGACGGCAAATTCGGTTGACTCTAGGAGGTCTTGTTTCAATGTCTAGCCAAAAAAACCCAACTGTATTGCCCCCGCTGCGCGGAACCATTCCTTTTCTTGATCTGAAAGCGGAATTTCAAGACATGCGCGCGGAAGTGATGCAGGCGGTCGAAAAGGTTCTGGAAAGTCAGCATTTCATTCTCGGGCCCGAAGTCGAAGCCCTCGAACGAGAAATCGCAACGCTCACCGACTGCAGGTATGCCATCGGGTGCGCATCCGGCTCCGACGCTCTGGTCCTCGCCCTGATGGCTTTGGAGATTGGGCGGGGCGATGAAGTCATCACGACTCCGTTTAGTTTCTTTGCCTCGGCTGGCTCGATAGCCCGAGTAGGGGCAAAGCCCGTGTTTGCCGACATCGATTCTCGTACGTTCAACATATCCCCACAAGCCGTTGAGAAGGCGATTACCTCCCGCACTCGCGCAATTATACCCGTTCACCTTTTCGGATTGCCCGCGGACATGAGCGAAATCGAACAAATCGGGGCGGCCCACAAGCTGCCCATCATCGAAGACGCCGCGCAGGCGATTGGCGCTCGATATGAAGGTCACGCCGTGGGCAGTATCGGCTCGATCGGCTGTTTCAGCTTCTTCCCCTCAAAGAACTTGGGAGGCGCCGGCGATGGTGGCATGCTCACGACAAAAGATCCGGCTCTCGCAGATCGGCTGCGTGTTTTGCGTGTGCACGGCGCCTATAAAAAGTATGACCACGAGCTGTTGGGCATGAATAGCCGCCTCGATGCGTTGCAAGCCGCGATTCTTCGCGTGAAGCTCCGTCACTTGGACGGGTGGGCGACAGCACGTCGAACGAATGCCGATCGCTATCGGGATCTTTTCCGCGAATTCCGCGTGCAAAATGTCGTGGAGGCACCTGAAATTCCGCGAGGGCGCACGCACGTGTTCAACCAGTTCACCGTGTGCGTGAAGGAGCGCGACGAACTCAGCGCCCATTTAAAGCACCGGGGAATTCCGACCGAGATCTACTATCCGAAGGCGTTGCACTTGCAACGGGCCTTCGCGTATCTCGGTTACAAGGCCGGCGACTTTCCACGGTCGGAGGAAGCGAGCCTCGCGGTTCTCTCGCTTCCCATCTATCCAAAATTGAGGGAAGAGCAGCAGCGCAACATCGTTGCCGCGATCGCAGATTATTACACCGAATAGGAGATCACACGAATGCCTCGATCTGGAGCAGCACCGGGTGTGCCTCGAGTTGGTGTTTTGGGCGCGGGTTACTGGGGAAAGAATCTTGTTCGGAATTTCCACGCCCTCGGAGCTTTGAATATCGTTTGCGACATCGATGGACAGGTGCGCGAGCGAATTCGACGTGACTACGGTGTCGCAACGACGGCGGACTATGAAGCCATTCTCGACGACGAAAGCGTTAGTGCTGTGGTCATTGCTGCGCCAGCAGTCGCGCACTACGCAACAGCCATGCGGGCCCTCGAACATGGCAAGCACGTATTTGTAGAAAAACCACTCGCCTTGCACTGTGACGAAGGCAAAAAGCTAGTCGATTTTGCCAATAAGAATAAGCTCGTCCTTATGGTGGGTCATATTCTCGAGTACCATCCAGCGATCACCGAACTTAGCAGACTCGTTCGACAGGGCGAATTGGGAAAGCTCCAGTACATTTACTCCTCGCGGCTGAACCTCGGAAAGCTTCGGACAGAAGAGAACATCCTGTGGAGCTTTGCCCCGCACGACATCGCGGTCATCATTCGTCTCCTTGGCGAGAGCCCTGTTCGTTGCTCGGCACAGGGTGGGTCTTACCTCAACCCTCCTCTAGTCGACACGACGCTCAGCACACTCGAGTTCCCGAGCGGCGTGAAAGCACATATCTTCGTCAGCTGGCTCCATCCTTTCAAGGAACAAAAACTGTGCGTTGTCGGGAGTGAAAGGATGGCGGTCTTTGATGACTTGGAACCGGAAAAAAAGCTCGTCCTTTATTCGCATCGTATCAATTGGGTGGAGCGCAAGCCGGTGGCCGAGCGCGGCGGGGGACAGGTTATACCAATTCCGAACGATGAGCCTCTCCAACAGGAATGCCGCCATTTCCTCGATTGCGTGAGCAAGGGGTCGCGTCCCGTTACGGATGGAGAGAGCGCACTCTCGGTTTTGCGAGTTCTCGACGCCTGCGAGCGCTCTCTTAGGGAAGGCGGCGCACCGGTTCCGTTCGTTCAAGAGGCACCCGGTTTTTTTGCCCATCCTTCGGCGATCATTGATCAGCCTTGCGAAATCGGCGACGGAACCAGGATATGGCATTTCTCCCACATCATGACGGGATCGCGCATGGGCCGCGGCTGCAACTTGGGCCAAAACGTCGTGATCAGCTCCTCGGTAACGATTGGCAACAATGTGAAAATTCAAAACAACGTCTCCGTCTATGCGGGCGTGGAGCTTGAGGACGACGTGTTCTGCGGTCCCTCGATGGTTTTCACGAATGTGATCAATCCACGCAGTCACGTGAGCCGACGTCACGAATACAAAAAAACGGTGGTCAAACGCGGCGCGACGCTCGGTGCAAACTCAACGATCGTTTGTGGCGTGACGATCGGCCGCTACGCTTTCGTCGGAGCCGGCGCCGTGGTTACTCGCGATGTTCCTGACCATGCGCTCGTCTTGGGCGTGCCCGCCAAACGCGTGGGCTGGATGTGCGTGTGTGGAACGCGCCTGCCCGGCGGCACCCCTGAAGGACGCTGCCCGAGCTGTGGCAAAGCATACGCGTTGGATTCGAAGTCTTGTCGGGAACTGGAAACGGAACATGACCGAAGCGAATATCTTGTCGCGAGCGACGTGGCGGTTAAGGATTGACCATCAAAACGGCTTATCGCTAGTGCCACCGGTCGGGACGAGGCGTACCTTGCTGAGTTCCTGCTAGCCAGGAGCTGCGAAGTGTATGGAATCAAGCGCGGGACCTCAACCTACGGGAATTGAATGCAATGTGGTCACAACGCAATTTTTCGCAAGATTCGATGTCGCTGCTGGCATCCGCTGTCTGACCATCGTGGAGGCCTTCTTGTTAAGCAAGTTTAGCGAGCCTAGGGACACGAGAGGAGATTGTGCTTATGCCGGTGGCTGAAAGCCGACTGCAGCTTGTGGAACACTTGGCTATGTCGATCTTTAGAACTTGTGAAATGGGCCCGCTCGAGATGCCTGCCCCCCAAGAAAGGTGATCTGCAAAATGCCTGTTTCGACCGAACCGGACCGTAACCAGCTCATCGTCCAGATTGAACCTTGGATCGACGAGAGCGAACTACGTGAGCTTAAGCGGGTCATCGATTCGACTTTCATAGTCGAGCACGAAGCGACTCGAGAATTCGAGCGTTTGACTGCTGAGCTAACGGGTTGCAAGCACGCAATAGCGATATGTAATGGCACATTGGCGCTTTTCGCCAGTCTCAAAGCACTTGGCGTTGGGGCTGGTGATGAAGTAATTGTTCCGAACTTTACTTTCATCGCCTCGTCAAATGCGGTGATTCTAGCGGGCGCAACGCCTGTATTGTGCGAGGTTAAAGGGGACACCTTTTGCATAGATGTTGCACGGGCAAAGCATCTTGTTACCGACAGAACAAAAGCCGTTATGCCCGTTCACTTATACGGTCAAAGCGCCGATATGGGCGAGGTTATGGCCTTTGCGGACAACTACGGGCTAAAGGTGGTTGAGGATGCTGCCGAAGCGATTGGTGTGACCTTCGAAGGCAGGCATGTCGGAACGTTCGGGGATGTGGGCATTATCTCCTATTACGGCAACAAGACTATCACGTGCGGTGAGGGGGGGATCGTGCTGACCAATGACGATGACGTGGCCAAGGCTGTCTATCGCCTTAAGAATTACGGCCGCGAACGGAAGGGGACGTTTGTTCACGACACGATCGGATTCAATCTCTCTTTCACCGACCTACAAGCCGCGATCGGCCTCGCTCAGATGAAGAAGATGCCGGCGATCGTAAGGAAAAAGCAGGCCATCCGTGATCGATATGTCGACGAATTGAGCGATGTACATGATTTGCGTGCGGTCTTTGTCGATCCTCGATGCGAACCTGTTTTTTGGTTCACTTCTTTCCTATGCTCTGATCCGGATGCACTAGCAAAATTCTTGCACGCGCAAAATATACAGACGCGCCGCTTCTTCTATCCCTTGCACCTCCAACCGTGCTACGCGAATTGCAACATCGTCAAGGGTCTGGATGGAGATTTCTCGGTCAGCGAGAGCATTTATCGATGCGGTATCTCGTTGCCGTCGTACTTCCGGCTCAGCGCCGAAGACCAATCCTATGTGGTCCAACAAATCAAGCGCTTCTATGCGGATCGGCATTGATTGCGTCCGAATTGATCCGAGTTACGTGGGTGGGCTGAACACATTCACGCTTGGACTACTAGGCGGATTTGCGACGCTTTCAACAACCGCCCGTTTCCATTTGTATGTCTCGGAAGCGAATCAACACGTCTTTGAGAAGTTTCGAAATGTGAAGCGTTTCGAAACAAGAGTGATTCCCGAGCGGCTCGTGAGCACCAACCGACGAATATGTCGCGTGGCACTGCTTTCTTCGAGTAGCGCGTTCTACAAACGCATCAGCGATCACGTTTTCGAAGGTGTCCGGAAGAGCATGGAATCCGACGCAGATATTCTCTACTTTCCGGCACCTGTGTTGCAGTTCTTCAACGCCAGGAAGCCTACAGTGCTGTCCATGCACGACATTCAGCACGTGCACCATCCCGAGTTCTTCGATTGGTCTCGACGGCTCAGTCGAAGGATCACATATGGCTTGAGTGCACAGCACGCCACGTATTTTCAGGCGAGCAGCGACTTTATCAAGCGTGACTTATTGGAGCATTTTCCGAGCATTTCTCCACATCAGATAGAGGTGATTCGGGAAGGTGTGTGCCTGAGTGACTTTTCGGCTCCCATATCGGATTCGTCGTCGCCGACCGCATATGACCTTCCTAGCCGCTATCTTCTGTTACCTGCGCAGCTGTGGCCACATAAGAACCATGTAACCGTGCTCAAGGCTCTGAAGCAGATTGAAAAACAGAGGGGGCTTAGAATACCCCTAATTATGACGGGCGCACGATTTTCGACCTCCTCACGGATCTTTGATTTTATTGCGAAACAACAGATGAACTATGTCCGTTACCTCGGAAAGGTACCATTTCAGGATTTACGGGAACTATATCAAAGAGCTAGCCTGCTCGTTTCGGCCAGCCTCCACGAATCGAGCAGTCTCCCGGTACTGGAGGCGGCCGCAAGTGGAATACCGATCGTTGCTTCAAGAATTCCGCCGAACGAGGAACTTGCCCGGACACTCCAACTGAACTTGTTTGACCCACTTAGCGTGGATGATCTCGCTCGCGTCATTCTTTCCATTTGGCAAGATGAACAAACCGCGTCAGCTCAGATCGAGCATAACCGCGAACGCATTATCGATTACAGCTGGCAGAGCGCCGCTGAAAGGTTCATGCAGTTGTTTGAGAAAATTATAAACTCACCCGACTGCTGCGGAAACTGACCGTTTCTTGGAATGGAGCCGTGCAAGATGAGATACCTATACCTCTTATAGCTTTTGGGCCTGTTGTGGGACTGATACGCCCTTCAAGTGCGCGTGCGATAGACAAACGCCTGCAATTGGTGGGTGGTTAGTTGGACTCGGCCACGTTTTCGCCCCTCCCGCAATTCCTATTTTGAGTGGAGCGTACAGGTTTTCGGATTTTATCAAGTGAACGAAATTTGCGCCTCGGTCGACAATGGTTATAACCGCGGTGAGTCGTCGGCAACGGCTGCTGGAAACCGTTCATTTCCGTTCTCGCAGCCTTGCTCTGGGAGTAATTAAGAGAACGGAGATCGTCGGGGAGCAGAGGGCCGAAATAATAAAACGAGACCGAAGTATCTTTTGATAAGACCGAAAGGGAGCGACAGTCTGAAAATCTTAATCAGTTCTATTCTCTTTTCTCCCGAACCGATAAGTACAGGCAAGTTTACTGGCGAGATGGCCGAGTGGCTTTCAGACCAAGGTCATGAGGTTAGGGTAATTACCACGCCACCGCATTACCCTCAATGGCGGGTTTATCCTGGTTTTGGCGCTTGGAAATTTAGCAGAGAAACTCGCCAATCGGGATCGCGTGAGCCACTGGAAATATTTCGTTGTCCCGTCTGGATTCCCACCAACCCTAGAGGCTGGAGAAGGATAGCGTACCTCGCATCGTTTTCTCTTACGAGCTGCCTCGCCTTCATTCGCCAGCTTCCGTGGGCCCCCGATCTTGTCCTACTCGTTGAACCGACCCTATTTTGCGCGCCGCATACTCTGGTGTTTGGATTGCTCACGAGTTCCGTCTCTTGGCTGCACGTTCAAGATTTCGAAGTCGACGTGGCGTTTCGATTAAATGATTTGCCCGGCGGGGGGATTAGAGACTGGGCCGCTCGGATTGAGCGATTACTTTTGCGAAGATTCGATAAGGTTTCGACAATTTCGAATCGTATGCTTGAACGATTGTCTGTAAAGGGTCTTCCCCAAGAGAAGTGTGCTTTCCTGCCGAACTGGGTTGACGTCTCGCAGATCTACCCTTCAGATTGTGGCAAGACATACCGCGCAGAACTTGGAATCTCCCCGGATTCGGTTGTCGCCCTGTATTCCGGAAATATGGGATTAAAGCAGGGACTTGGTCTGCTTGCGGATGCCTGTTCACGCGTTGCCAATCGATCAGATATCAAATTTGTTTTCTGTGGCGATGGTCCGTACCGTAGCGCCTTGGCCAATCAGATTAGGGGATTGCGCAACGCCATTATGATACCGCTGCAGCCTGCCGATCGTTTGAACGACCTACTTAATTTGGCAGACATCCACTTGTTGCCTCAAGTGGCCGGTGCGGAGGACCTCGTAATGCCATCGAAATTGGCAGCGATATTTGCGAGCGGCCGCCCCGTGATTGCAACCGCCTCAGAGGGGTCGGAATTGTCAACAGCCGTTGAAAGCAGAGGCCTGATTATTCCGCCGAACGATCCAAATGCCTTTGCAGCGGCGATTGTGAGACTCGCCGATGATCCTAGTGCAAGGGGCCGTATGGGTGCGAGGGCAAGAGCCTATGCCGTCGAGCAACTGAATAAAGACGCAATATTGAAGCGAATTGAGCGAATAATGCTCCAGGCCTGTGGTCAAGTCGATAGCAAACATCTGGCTGATGGTCGCAATAGACCTGACACCATCGGTGAAACACGCGCAACATCGGCAACCGTTTCCCCGGAAAAATAGAGTTTCCCGATATTCCGGACTTCGGGTGCGTAGTTCGCCGCAGGCCCAATCTAAATCCCGTAACTGGACGAGCGTGGTTCGATGGCCCTGCTGCTCGCCGACGTAATCGGGCGGCCTGCTTCACTTTGAAGTTGAAGAATCGCCGAAGCCCTACAGAATTCAAATAAAAAGGATCGTAAAATGACCCGCCGAATCGTCAATCTGCTCGAACTATCCTTGACGTTGGGACATCTTGCCAATCCGATCTTGGCATTTGGGCTTGCCGGCCTTCTTCGGTTTCGTTCTGGCTACTTTCCGCCCGTCCAACAGGAGTCCGCGATAAATTATTTGCTATGGGTCACCGTGATGACTTTGGTTTGGATGATCGTTGTTAGGGAGCTCGGTCTCAATCGTGTGTCGACAATTTTGACCTTTCACACGGGAGCCATCATGACGGCGAAGGCGATGTCCTATACGACCGCTGTCGTTCTGGCTCTTTTCTTTTTTTATAGACAAGTCCAGTTTCCCCGAATCTTTGTCATAACTGGAATCGTACTGATGTTTGTTTTTAGCGTGGTCATTTTGCACGTATTTCGCTTCATGGCAATCTCTAGGCGCGGACCGTTTAAGGAGCCCCTGCGAATTGCGATCCTGGGCACAGACGAGTATGCCCTCCAGATTGTTCGGCATTTAGAGTCCCATCCGCTCTTTCCCGTCAAAGTTTCCTGCCTTATCGCGCTTGATGAGTTCGCAAACCCAGAAGAATCACGACCGGTGATTCGCCCAAGCCAAATTGGGGAGCTTGCAGATAAATACGAATGCAAAGAAGTCCTGGTGGCACTGCCCATTAACAGGTTTGCGGAGCTGAACGGATTCTTGGATGGACTTAGAAGCCTGTGCATTCCGGTTCGTGTCGTGCTCGACATGGCCAGCGGGGTTTTTGTTCCCGAGCGCGTGTTCGATTTCTATGGCCTGCCTTTGCTCGATGTCAGGCCCTATCCGTTTGATACCGTTGCCTATGCGATCGGCAAACGTGTTTTCGACATTCTCTTCTCTACCTCTGCGCTGATTGCCACTGCGCCCCTGATGTTGACTATAGCCGCCGTGATAAAGCTTACTTCTAAAGGCTCTGTACTTTTTCGCCAGGAGCGTATCAGCCTTAATGGTAAGCCTTTCACGATGTACAAGTTCCGAACCATGTACGTCCAGCCTGACAAACGTAGCGATACGTGTCACACAGCTCGGAATGACGAGCGGATCACCGCTATAGGAAAATTCCTTCGGAAGACGAGCCTCGACGAGTTCCCCCAATTTCTGAACGTCTTAAAGGGCGACATGAGTGTCGTAGGTCCGCGGCCCGAGTTGACTTTTTTTGTGCAAAAGTTTCGCAATGAGATTCCGGCATATATGGCTCGACACAACGTAAAATGCGGGATAACAGGTATGGCCCAGATAAACGGTTTTCGTGGAAGTGATACCTGTATGAAAAAGCGCATCGAGCAGGACCTCTATTACCTTCAAAATTGGAGCATGTCTTTGGATGTAAAGATCATTCTCCAGACAGTCTTCAGGGGGTTCGTCAGTAAGAACGCGTACTAGGCGGCCGTAAAGCGCTTGCGTCAGTGACACGTCGTGAAAAGTGGGCCTGTTTCCGACCTCGTTCGTAGGGCGACTTCTCGCGGATTCCTACCTACGCTCATCTTGCTCTTCCCGCGCGCATCGAAATTTTGCCATTCGCGTCGCCAGCCCACTGGGCTGCGTCGAGCCGCTCAAATTCCCGCTAATCTGATTCATATGAGTCAACTTAGTGCGCTGCGGTTCATCTTTGCGAGGCGCCGCGCTGCGCCACCTGATGGCCTGCTTTGGTGAGAGTCGTTTCCTGCCCGGCGAGTTCGAGATCGTGCTCCACCATCAACTTCACAAGTTGTGGGAACGTGACCTTTGGCACCCAGCCAAGTTTTGCGCGCGCCTTTGCGGCATCGCCGCACAGACAGTCAACCTCGGTTGGCCTCAGATAGCGTGGATCCTCCTTGACGTACTTTTTCCAATCAAGGCCAAGATAGGACGCCGCGAGGTCCAGAAAGTCGCTGACCGAATGCGATTCCCCCGTCGCCACGACGAAATCTCCGGGCTCGGTCTGCTGTAGCATCATCCACATTGCCTCGACATAGTCCTTGGCGTAGCCCCAGTCGCGCTTCGCATTCAAATTGCCAAGATAGAGGTTTTCCTGCAATCCCATCTTGATTCGCGCGAGGCCGCGCGTGATCTTGCGCGTCACGAATGTCTCGCCGCGGCGTTCGGACTCATGGTTGAAGAGAATCCCGTTGCAAATGAACAGCTTGTAGGCCTCGCGATAATTGACGGCGTACCAGTGGGCGGCCACTTTGCTCGCCGCGTAAGGGCTGCGCGGATAAAATGTTGTGTTCTCGTCCTGTGGAGGCCGCGCCGCTCCATACATTTCGGATGAGCCGGCTTGATATAGGCGGACCGCATGACCGGCGACGGTATAATCGCGAACTGCCTCAAGCAGGCGCAAAGTCCCCGTGGCAACCGCATCCGCCGTGTATTCCGCCTGGTCGAAACTTACGCGCACATGCGACTGCGCCGCAAGATTGTAAATTTCGTCTGGCTGTGCGCGATCAAGCGTACGACGCAAGGCGGCTCCGTCCGTAATATCGCCATAATGCAAGGAGAGGCGTACGCCCTGGTTGTGGGGATCGGCGTAGATCGCGTCAAGGCGCTCCGTGTTGAAAGTGGACGCGCGGCGTACGACGCCGTGCACTTCGTAGCCACGGGCAAGCAAGAATTCAGCAAGAAACGAACCGTCTTGACCGGTGATGCCTGTAATTAAGGCGCGGCGCGAGCGATTGCCGTTGGGATTTCCCTGTCCACTCATGCGAATCTCATCCTTTCGTCGCCAAGGCCACCATTTGCATTTGCAGCCGCATCCGGCCGCTGTTTCAACGCTGGTTGCCGAGTTCCACAGAATAAGGCATGTGGTCATGCCCCTACAAGAATCCCGAGGTCTCGAACGAGAAGGATGGGCAGGGAGTGTCCACACTGCTGTGGAGATTGTTAGGCCCGAAGTCGTTCTTGCTAGCATCAACCAGGTCTATAAGTTATGGAGCTAGGTCCGTTCAAGCAGAGGTTGGTGCCAGTATGAGGAAGCTGTGCGCTGTATTTCTCTCATTTATGTTCGCGTGTCTGTCCGCAATTGGTCAGAATGGCTCTTGCCCCACGACGCTGTCGTGCAACTGGACGGCGCCACAGACATTCTCGCAAATCAACTCAACCATATACGTCGATTGCGATGTTTATAAATGCTCCCCAGACTTGAGCGTCGGCATCAATGCCGCTAAATCTGCTTTGGCAAATAGCGTAGGGGAAATCGTGCTGGGCCCGAACCCCTCTGGCGGGTGCTACACGATGTCAAACGGAGTCAGTTTCACGACAAACGTTTTGCTACGGGGAGTCGGGGCGGAAGGCGGTCAAACTGGACCGTCTACTTACGGTAGCGGAACTTGCATCAATTTCAAGCCGACGAGCGGGAATGCGTTCACATTTAGCTATGCACGTTCGCCGTCCAATATGCCGGGAAGTAGCGGCCTGCAGAATATTTCAGTCATTAACAATGGCTGCTTGAGGTCGGGAGGTTGCGGATCATCGGCCAACTGCATTGACATAGACACGTCTGACAGCCTCGGCGCCCAGAACGCCACGTTTCAAAATGTAGCCTGCTACGGATTCAGGTCGGCTTTTCTGGAGAATCCCTCCGCGAATACGAACTCGGGCAACGTCTTCATCAATCCCATCTTTCAGGACAATCAGATTGGCTTCCAGTTGGGAGCAATAACAGGAATAAACGTGACGGGAGGCGAAATCTGGGCCAATGGAACGGCCATCGAGGGAGATGCTACCGAGGGGGCAGAAATTTCATTCTACGGCACACAGTTTGTCTCTAACATCAGTATGGTATTCGACTTCACAAGAACTACGAAATCGGGCGCGATCGTCAATTGCGAAGCCTGCCACTTGGAGTCCAGCGACGGAACGGCACCAATCGGCGACGGAGTATGGCAGGGCAATTTTACCGACGGTGTTGCCGAAACCGACGCGACCAGCGGCATAATGAGTTTCCTTTTCCGCAGCGTGGGCTCAGGATTCCACGTCAAGGGTCTACGCCTGCTATCTGCAGGACAGACGGTGACAAATGCATTTTCGCTGGTGTCTCCGGCGTTCGGTGTGCTCAATGTCGTGAACGCTTCCCCGTCCTACATTTCGAGCGCCTGGGGTGGAACAGGGAACGCCGTCCTTGTAACTTCCTCTGGAATAGCCGCGAACGCCCTGATCGCAAATGGTCGCGTGCCTTCACTATCCGGCACAGGTGCGTGTGCGACGATTTCTACGCAGAAAGGGGGGGCGTGGGCGGGGTCGTTCGAATGTACCGGGACTACCGGTTCAAGCACCGTCGTTATCACGCCAGGGCAAACGGCTCCGAATGGCTGGAACTGCTCGGCCTCGGACCAAACCGATGGGACGACAATGCCTCAATCTGCCAACAGCACGACCTCTTGCACAATCAAAGGACCTGTGACAGCAAATGACGTGATTGTTTTTACGGCGACGCAATTCTGATCGGAATCATACTCGAGGATGGAAATGAAAGTGTCGGGAGCAGATTCGGCGCGACATCCCTTACAACATACCCGCGGGCGCAAGGAGCAGGCTAGTTCCTAAGCGACCTTCTTTACGGCTTCTGCGGACTGAGCGTTGCAGCGGTTGGTGTTCTCGAGAATAGTGAAGTCCCTCAAACTCCTTCGTACCCGACACGCATTGGCCTGTCAAGGGGCGCTACCGTTAGGTGACGGAGGGAACAGTTCAGAAGCGATTGCTCAACGCAAGCAGTGATTTGTAACGCTTCACTCTAATTGGACAGCCGGGCTGGGTAGAATCAGGCCCCCCAAACAGGCAAACCGTCGCGCAGTGACTATGTTGACGAAGAAGAGTAATTTATTGAGCGGCGTGACTTAGTTCTTCAGCGAGATTCCAAGGAAGCAGTTCTTCGATGCCGTTGATGGGATGATCAGAGATGCCAGATAGCACGTTCCGCTAGTACCTCTCCGCGTCGATGCCGTTTGGCTTTGCCGTTCTGATCAAGCTATGGATCGCTGCGGCGCTTTCGCCGTCTGGGTCCGATACCGCGAACGAGTAGAGGCTGTCGCGCCCGAAAGCCGGGCAACAAAAAGAGTCTGAGGGCAGCAGAAAAATGTCGGTTCGATCAACAGAACGACATCGGAGCGCCGGGCGATCTGCTTCAATATAATGGGGGAGAAACTCAAAAAAAAGAAGAGAGATAAAGGAGTCGCCTCCAGCCGCGAGGCATTCGAAGTATCCAGGCAGGACGTCGAAATATCTCAATTTCTCCAGTGGATTCAGGAATGGCAGTCCATTTCTCTTTCTTACATCCTTACACCAATATCGAGATTAGCCCTTGGAAATCCGCCATTGCGGGTAGTGCCGTGCCGTTGTAGCCACAGGTACCGCATGACTACGCTCCGCAAGCCATTTCTGCCGCGTACTTGCCAGTGCTTGTCAGCTCCGGTTAAAAGTTAATCGTGTTGATTAGGATCCGCATGGTTCAGACCTTGCTAGCTCTAACCACAAGGCAGTCCCCGAGGCCACGTCTGTTCTGAAACCACAACACTGGAAAGACAACAAATCTGACCAGAAAAAGCAGAGCAATGACAAGTGTGGGATTGCGCAGTTCGCGGGTCGGCTGACCCGCCTTTGCGAAGATCCGCGCAATTAGGGACATAGCCACCCAAAGCGCCGGTGTGACTTGGTGTATCTCGATTCCTGTGAATCCCGTTTGCTTCAGAACTCCCGTTATCGTCTCCGGTGATAAGTGAGTGATGTGAAAAGGCACATGCCAATTGATCCAAGACCGGCCGAACACTTGCCGCAGCCAACTCCGGCTGTTCGGACAGCTGATCCAGACCTGGCCGCCCGGCTTCAGGTTTCCACCAACATTGGTCAGTACTTTCTTTGGATCGGGAGCGTGTTCCAACACATTCGAGAGAACGATCACATCGTAAGCCGCCGATGCGCTGAAATCGGTCGTATCGCCCACGTGAACGGTGAAGCCCGCTTCCCGCGCCACCGCGGCCGCGGTTGGGTTCAGTTCCAAGCCTTCCACCGTAAAACCGTTGCGTGCATAAATTCGCAGCCCACGCCCCTCGTTGCAACCCGCATCCAGCAAGCGTCCGGCGCCTTTGCGTCCATGAAACGAAATATCACCATCGAGAGAGATCCACATGCGGTAAAGCCAGGAAGAAAAGAACCATTCCCGGAGGCGCGTGTAGGCCGTCCCTCGCTCTCCGCCAAAGTTGTAGTACGACTCGTACAGGCGCCCCAGCTCTGCTCGAGTTGGGACGGGAAAGATCTGCTCCAAGTCGCAGTGCAGGCAGCGCCAGACTTCGTAGGTGCCATCGATCCCAAACCGTGTGTCAAAAAGTTCGCCGACGGACTTCTTGAGTGCGCCTTCGCATAAGAGACAGGTTGCTCCCTCGTGCGCATTGCTTGCCGCGGGTTCATCATCTCGCATCGGTATCAACTCGCGCTCAGAAACGTTCATAACTGCTTGCCGCGTAAATTTCCTCCGCGACTCACCTTGCGGTCCTGTGCGTCACTGTTCCCAGCCCTGGATATAGGTTCCAGCGCCGTTCAACACGTTTCTCGACCCTTTGATTCTCTCGGTGCCGACAACATCAGTGCTTTCTTAAAAACTCGGATATAACCTCTTCCAAGTTCAGCAACCGCAAGGGCCTTGAATCAGTCCTGGTTCATCCTTTAGCGAGAGACTTTCGCTCTGAAGCTGGGGTTTCTTCCCTCTGCCCTATCGGGCGTAGCGCAGTTTCATAGTCCCTGAGCGCCGAGTGGCGATGGATTCCCCGCTAAAGCCATCGGTCATCGTTTGCGCGCCAAAAGTTCCCAACCGTCTTCGAGTCTCCGGGTCGCGAGGCTCCAGCAGCACGGACCAGATCTCCGAGATCCTTCAACTTGTACGCCGCTCCGTTTCCATCGAGGCGCTCCGTCGTGGTCATCGCGAGAATTGCAACAATCGGCAACCAGCAGGCGGTCGCATCCATCATCGATTGAGATTCTTGCGTCGGCCAAACGCCAATATCCGAAGCGGATAGTACTCGCCGAGTTCACCAACGAGGACAAACGGGTTTGTCGCGCAGCCGGCGCAGGTCTGAATTGCATGCGCCTGCACTCCATTCTCCACAAACAGCCCGCGATACGGGAGTCCTGTGGAAACGAGTTGCGCTACGGCTTGCGCAAGCAGTAGCGGGTTCCTGTCCTCGTTAAAGCGCCCGTCATAGACAATCTCAGAGTCGCAAAACCCAAAGCGCCGGTGCAGTGACAGACTGTTCTGGCGGCCCCGCTCCGTGGAAATGGGATTGAACAATTCGGTGTCAACACCTAGCGGAGAGACAGAAATCTTGCTCCTGAGAACCCCCGAGGCAGCGGGTAGCGACGTCAGCGCAATGGGAGGCAATGGCGTAACACTTCTCCGTAAACATGCTCACCATCCAGCCGGGCAAAGTTCGCATCACCCGGCAGCGGAGGAGTTCTTGGCTCCAGGGAGAGAGTTTCTTGCACGCCAGCTTAAAAACAGTAGCATGAAAATGATTGCCGATGAAGAGCTTGAAACCGAGAAAAGTCTAGGCGAGAGCCGCTTGCAGAGGAATCCGTCCGATGGACGCCGTCGTTTGCATGATGCCGGGGCGAATGGAGGTGAGTTTTTCTTCAACCCTGCCATTTACATGTATCCCAGCACCTTCTTGTGCCGATCAAACGTCATCCAATCACTCACTCGACCTTGTACAAAAAGTCGGGCTGGCCAGCCAGCGCACGACGCTTCCCGCTTTCCAGCGGCTTTCGCCCTTTAGAGGCCTTTTAGCGCACGACCACACTGAGAGTTGTATCGCGATTCAGCGTCGTAGACCCCGCGGCAAAAGTGCCTGATACCGTTAGCGTGTAGGTACCTGGGGAAGTTCCCTGGCTACCGCCTCCCGTGTTGCTTGCACTACTTCCGCCGCCACAACCGAAGAGCGTCAGTCCGGCGCCAAGAAAGAGAAGGAGCGAGAGAGCATAGACCGAGCGATTACGCGCATGCCTTCTTTGTAAGGCTGCACCCATCGACAACATCACGAACACGGCCAATAGGTACAGGGCGTAATTGCGAGTAACCGGTGAAAAGTCCACCGGAATAGAAGCGCTTGCCGAAGTGGTCATCGAGACAGAAACGGTGGCAGCAGCCGATAGTGAGACTGAACTGGGAGATACGGTACAAGTTGACAGTGCGGGCGCCCCGCTGCAGGCAAACGTCACCATCTGGTTGAACCCACCAGCGGGGGAAACGGTGAGAGAAAACATTGCCGTTTGGCCCGCCGAAACAGTCGTCGAGGATGAGGAGCCTGGACTCAGCGAGAAATCTTCCCCCTCTCCGCTGAGGGCGACTGTTTGCGGGCTTCGGGGTGCGTTGTCGTTGATCGTCAGCGTTCCGGCCCTCGCACCACCCGCCGCCGGATCGAAGAAAACTCCGACACTACAGCTTGCTCCAACGGCGAGACTGCTTCCGCAAGAGCTGAGTACAGCGAAATCTCCTGGACTGGCTGTGACGCCGTTGATGCTGAGTGGAACGACGCCAGTATTTGTTAGGGTGACGCCTTGAGGCAGACCTGAGGTGCCCACATATTGGCTGGGGAAAGAAATGCTGGAAGGCGTTACCGATACCGACGGAGTGACTGCCGTGCCCGCCAGCGATACGGTCTGTGGGCTCGGTGGGCTGGTCGCGTTGTCTGTGATCGTCAGGGTTCCGGTCCGTGCCCCAGTTGACGTGGGCGAGAAGGTCACGCTGATCGTGCAATTTGCTCCTGCCGCTATGCCGCCGCCGCAATTGTCGATTTCTCCAAAGTCGCTGGCGTTGGCGCCGGTAATTATCAGACTGGCGATGGTCAAGACTGAATTGCCGGTATTGCTTAAAGTGAGTTGCTGAGCCGCGCTCGTCGTCCCGACGATCTGACTCGTAAACGCCAAGTTGCTTTGTGACAGAGTAGCAGTGCTACTCTGTATCGCCCCCGTGCCGCTAAGTGGAGCCACTAGCGAGCTCTCAGTAACGTTGTTTGTGATGGTCAGAGTCGCTGTCCGCAATCCTGTGGAGGCCGGTGTAAATGTTACGGCGATAGAACAGGTCGCTCCCACTGACACATTTCCGACGCAATTATCGGTCTCGGCGAAGTCGGACGAGTTTGCGCCAGCGATTGAGAGGCTGCTGATGTTTATCGCAGTCGATTCATTGTTCGTCAATGTTATCGTCTGGGACGCACTTGCGGTACCGACAGCCTGACTCGGAAACGAAAGGCTCGATGGGACGAGAGCAACCAATTCGTATAGTTCAGCACTGGATAGCGAATTCCCATCTACATCATAACCCCCGGCAACAAGCACCGAACCATTGTTCAGTAGCGTGCCGGTCTGACCGTAGCGAGCCGTGTTCAGGTTTGCATCGACGGTGAAAGTCCCCGTATTGGCGTTGTAAGACTCACTGCTGGCGAGAGGACCATAGCCGGCTCCCACCATCCCCCCCACGCCGCCTTCTACGAGAACGGTTCCATTGTTCAGCAGGGATGCAGTCTGGTTGTCACCGGAGGTGTTCATGCTTCCGGTAGTGTCGAAAATTCCGGTTGTAGGATTGTATAGTTCGCTTTGTGCGGGGCCTCCGCCAGCAATTAGAACCTCACCGTTTTGCAACAGCGTGGCAGTGTGCTGGGTGCGGAGTGTGATCAGGTTCCCCGTATTTGTGAAGGTTCCCGTTGTGGGGTTATACAGTTCGGCGGTCCCTACGAGGGTGCCTTGGGAACCTTGGCCACCCGCGATGAGAACCAAACCATTGTTCAGCAACGTAGCTGTGTCATTGACACGCGCGGTGTTCAGATTCCCCGTGGCTGTGAAGACCCCGGATGTGGGATCATAGAGCTCAGCACTCGTCAGGTCGATGGGGCGAACATACCCTGGTGGTAGAGCTTGGCCACCGACGATCAAGACCATTCCATTGTTGAGCAGCGTCGCAGTGTGAATAAAGCGCGCTGTATTCAAGCTTCCAGTTGGGGTGAAGGTCCCGGTGGTCGGGTCGTACAATTCAGCGCTGGCGAGCACGCTGGGTATGCCACTGCTGTTGAGGACTTCGCCCCCCGCAATCAAGACCATTCCATTGTTGAGCAGCGTCGCCGTGTAGCCAATGCGCGCGGCATCCAAGCTGCCAGTTGGGGTGAAGGTCCCGGTGGTCGGGTCATACAATTCAGCGCTGGCGAGAAAGCTGACTTTGCCGCTGCTGTCGATGACTTCGCCCCCCGCAATCAAGACCATTCCATTGTCGAGCAGCGTCGCCGTGTGATCACCTCGAGGAGAGTTCAGACTGCCCGTAGGCACAAACGTTCCTTGTTGCGCGCTGGTCGGATTGGCAAACAGACCCAGGCCGACGAGAACGAAGGCGGCGACCACAACTCGGCGCAGAACCCCTCGGAACGTTATTAGCGCCATCCGAACACTTGGTGCAACCGGGCCGATCGCGATCTCGGCTCGGTTGGCCGTTGGCGAAGGTTCTTTCATGGAATCCGTGCTCCCCTCGTAACTGCTAGAGGGACACCTACAAGAGCTGCGTTCATGCGTATATTCGACGCTAACACTCTAGTATATTTATTGCGACTTGGTAAATACCTTTCGTAGATTCATGGACCGAATGGTCGCCGGATTTGCTGCGATGCAATCGGTGGGTTGAACCGTGTCAAGGAGTTATGCTACCGGCAAACTTTTGTCGCCCGAAGTGGCCCCGGATGCCGCGCCAAAACCAAGGGCGGCAGTGGGCGCGTCATCCCGCTAAACAGGTCGTATAGGCGGCCCTTGTTCGCTGGGCCAGTCGATTTCCCGAAGCGGAACCCAAAGACTCCGGGCAAACAGCTCGGTGCCCCGGGGACAGTATTGTCGCAGCAGCAGATAAGTGTTTCCCTTGGTGCGGCGCTGTCAGCAACTTGCGGATCGAAGAAGTAGACCTGCACATCCGTGGCGACCGCGAACGTGCTGAAAGCCCGAAACAGGCGTGTCTTCGAGTGAGTGTGGGCCAACGGAAAGAGCTCGTTCCGGGGACGCTTCTGCTAAAGAACGGTCAGTGCGAGTGGTTTTAAACCACAGGCCTGCTGTGCGGAGCCAAACCTAAAGCGTTGTCACCACGTATAGGCTGCTACAACGTGCGGTTCCCCGGCGTTTTCGTTGATGATGGTCGTCGCGATCACGATTTGAACATTCTTGTGTTGCCAGTCGCCCGGCGCAAGACCCGCAGCCGAATCAAGGCATCCCGGTGACGAGAGACACATCCCGGCAGCTTCGGTTCCGTACTGAAACAGACCCGCCGCAGTAAGAAGAGGATGTCCGGTGGTTGGATCAAAGACACGCGATATGATCGCGTAGTCGTTTGCCAGCATCGATTCCGGTTCGTTTGGGGATCGGGTCAGGCTCCATTTCCGCAATGTCGGGTTTTCGCGATCACCTATGTAGTGCAAGTCGCCTTCGTGCACGAGTCCGAAGCGCAGCTTGTCATCCAGCTTCAATGACCACTGGTTCGAGTGTCTCCCGCCGATCAGAATCACCGGGCCTTCTTCGAGATCCTGCAAATTGGCGTCACTTGCCCGCCGGAGGCGGAATGGCCGGCGCTCACTCCCCAGCACACCCGTCAACATTGAAGCGGCAAAAAAGTCGCCGAAGGTCACGCGATTCCGGCGGAAGGAAAGCGGGAGCGCCGCGAGAGCTGCGGCTGTCGGGCTAGGCGTAACGGCAGACACTGCCGCGTCCTCTGCAGGGGGTACAGAACCCGTCAAGTCGGGAATGCATACCAGTACCGCCGACGAAGAATTGACGAACGGCGACCAGAAGCGGCTGAAAGCTGTCTCGCGCCCAGAAAAATGGCCCAGCGCGAAGGTCAAAACAGCAGCGATCGCAACCACGACCACAGCGCCAACCGCGAGATACTTGTGCTCTAAGAGTCGGTCGAAAAACGAAGCGGCCACGGACCGGGGAGCTACTTCCGGCGCGGGGGCAGGCCCGGGAGGAGCCACCGGCGGCTCCACTGTGAGATTTGTGGGGAATCGGAATTCGGGCACATAAGAGCCGCGCGGAAAATCGATTCGAAGTTCGTGTTCGTGCTTCGGAGTTTGATAGTACTGCGCGAGCCGCTTCCGTACTTCAACCGCCGTCATTCGAACGACGGGATCTGAATTTGTGTCGTAATTGGGATCTCTTCCAAAGACCTCGATACCAATCATCCGCTCTTTGAGCTCGCTAAACTTTCCCTCCAGCGCTTCTTCGACGGTGTAGCGAAGGAAGTCGGGAAAGCGCTTGCTGTTGCGAAATAGCGGACTTGCAGCAATGTAGGATATTTGCCTTCTTACGGCTTCCTGTTCGTCCGGGCTTAGCAAAAAGCCGGTCGGCATGGACGAATTCGCGATCTTCATAACGTAACCCCTGCCCCCAACCGTGCCGCAGATGGTACCGCAGTGCCCGCCCCGGATCAATCGCCGAACCGATCAAAGAAGTCTTTCCGCCCCATCCAGGCCTTGAATACCAGCGCTTTCCGCCCGAGTTTTTTGAAGCCACCCAAAGTTTCGAGGTGTACCGCCCTCGGTCGACAGGTCCTGGCCGATTCCCTCCAAAACATACAAAAAGAGACGGTTAACGGCGCTTTACGTTTCGCTTACCGTATTTCTGTTGCGTTTACTGTGGGCTCTTCGGTTAGCAATGTGCTTCAGTTCACCGGCTCGCCGAATCAGACAGAACGTCCGGGCGAAAGCTCTAGCAACGAAAAGCCAACGGCGGAATCGCCTTCTTCCGGCGTATTTCTCGATACCAAATTTGAAAGGTCAGGGAGGCAAAATGCCGTCGCATCGTCTCATCAAGCGCATACCGTGCTTGATGGTGCTGGTCATTCTCTCGCTCTTCTGTGTGTCAACGACTCGGGCGCAGGATACTGCCGCAATCGTGGGTACCGTCACGGACGCGACCGGTGCCGTCGTCCCTGGAGCTACAGTGACGATTACCAACGTCGGCACAGGTGTGTCACAGACAGCCCAAACCTCGGAAAGTGGCGACTACGTCTTCACCCTGCTCCAGGTCGGGACCTACTCGATCAAGGCCGAGCAGAAGGGATTCAAATCCTACGTCGCCCCATCGATCACGTTGGCTGGCGGCGATCGCACGCGCGTGGACGTCAAGATGGTTGTCGGTGAGGTGACCGAGACCGTCGAGATATCGGGTTCGGTCGCGCCTGCCCTGCAGACGGAAACCTCGACCATCGGGTCGCTGGTTCCGTCCCAGAGCGTTGAGGACCTGCCGCTTGACGGCCGCAACATTGTGAAGCTGGTGCAGCTCACCGCCGGCACAACCGAGGGCGCGCCCGGATCGATCGCGGCCGGCAACCGCCCTGACGACCGACGGCAGACGTCTGCTTTTTCGGCCAACGGACAGACCGACGCGCAGAACGAGAACATGATCGACGGATTCGACAACAATGAACGCGCCGTCGGTTTTCTTGGCGCGCGGCCTTCGATTGACGCCATTCAGGAAGTCAACGTGTCGACCAACAAATACGATGCTTCGCTTGGACGCACGGGCGGCGCGGTTGTAGACGTCGTCACTAAATCCGGGACCAACGATTTTCACGGTTCGGCATTTGAATTTTTCCGAAACAAGGTGCTCAACACGAATCCGAACTGGGAGTTCGGCGGTACAGCGGCACCGAATCCCGCCTTCCGTCAGAACCAATGGGGCGGAAGCGTCGGCGGTCCGATCATCAAGAACAAGACCTTCTTCTTCGGCGACTACGAGGAGCTTGATTACGCCATCGGCCAGCCCGCTTCCCTCTACACAGTGCCGACGTATTGTGAAAAGGGGCTCGGCACGAGCAGCAGCCCGTTTGCGAAGGCCTGTCCAGACGGCGGGACCAAGCTCGGCGACTTCTCCGACATTAATCTCGTCAGCGCGCCGGGCGGATCGAATTCCCAGCCGAACACATCCGGCCCGAATCTTTCGAATCTCCCCTTGTGCGCGGCCGGCTCAACTCCCGGAACTTGCATGAGCCCGATTGGGGTGGCCTTTTTCAATATGTATCCGCTTCCGAACACGGGCAGCGCCGGCGCGATCACGAACAACTACACGTCGGCGCCGGTGAAAACGCAGAACAACAAGACCTACGACGTTCGAGTTGACGAACATCTTTCCGACGCCAATTCGATCTGGGCGCATCTCACCTATAACGGCGAAACGACGATCACGCCCAACGGTTTCCCGGACGTTTTCATCAATCCGGCCACGGGCGCTCTTGCCTCGTCGGGCGGATCGGGTGCGCTAAGGATCGAACCGGTCGTCAGTTCCTACGCTGGTCCTAACCACGAAGACCAATATTCATTTGGAACGTCATTTGTTCACGTCTTTAACCCGAACCTGCTGCTGAACCTGAAATTCGGCGTCCTCCGCAGCCAGATTCTTTCGTTCCCTGCAAACCAGGGCACGGGGGTTTCAACCGCGCTCGGCTTTCCATGCACGGCCACAAGTTGCATCAACTACACCTCCGGAGCTTCGCTTGTTGGTTCGTCGGGATTGACGCACTTCAGCATTTCCGGGCTCAACGGAGCCGGTGGTTACACAACGATCGGCGACACGACGTTTATTCCACTGGGATATTGGGATACGAATTTCCAGTACTACGCAAACCTTACCTGGAACAAGGGTGCGCACAGCATGCGTTACGGTGTGGGCTTGATTCGCCGCCGGGACAGCGTTGCGCAGAGCAATGCCGCGCAGGGGCAGTTCAATTTCAACGGCTCTTACACGGGGGTTGCGCCGGGCGACGAGCTTGAAGGTTTGTCGACGGGTCTTTCGCGCAACAACGCGCTTGTCCAGCAAGGGTTCCGCAGCTGGGAGCCTAGCGGATACATTCAGGATGATTGGCGCGCGCGGCCTTCGCTGACGATCAACATCGGCGTCCGCTACGACATCTTCACCCCGTACACCGAGGTGCACGGCCGCATCGCAAACTGGGATCCCTACATCGGCATGCTCACCTCGCCGGCACTGCCCGGTTTGCAACAGAGCAACTCGACGGCGATGGTTTCAACTCCGTACGCCGATTTGGCGCCGCGCATTGGTTTTGCCAAAACCCTTCCGCGCAACACGGTTCTACGCGGCGGATTCGGCATGAGCTTTTTCCCGACGAACTATCAGTCGTCCTATTTCCTGTTGAACGCGCCGTTCAACTATCCGGTGAGTTGCGGAATTCAGAACGAAACTGCCACGAACGCCTCTTGCGGCACGACGCAGTTTGACGGGCCCGCCGGCCAGTTCGCGAACGCGGCAACCGCCACCTATGGGACATGTCCCTACAACAACGCGGTCGTTGCCGGCACTTGCCAGACGCCAACCGTGGGCTCGGCGGGTCAGAAGGCAACGCTCACCAGCAGCACGGTCTATTGCCCGACCTGTCAGGCGTACACGGGTGGCAGCGCCACCAATCCAGGCGGCGCCGGTGGATCGCTTATGCCGCTCGGCCTGCCCGTTCCCGAGCCAAACATTAATTTGGCGACCAACACCGCAAACTACGCCGGAACCACGATCATCGGCCTGCCGACCCACTACCAGGAAGCCTATCTCGAACAGTTCAACGTGCAACTGCAGAAACAGTTCGGCGCCAACGTCGTCAACATCGGCTATGTCGGTGAATTGGGCAGGCACGCCGAAGTTCGCAACCTGCCTGAAAATCAGCCGACAAACCCAAGCATGCTGAGCACGCCGCCGCTCACACTGGGCGGGACTACGCCGATTGGTGTACTGCCGGGCTTTCCGTGGATGAAGTCGGGCAACCTCACCGAATCGAACAACTGGGGCTCGAGTGCCTATGAGGCGCTTCAAACGTCCTTTGTGCGTCGTTTCGGAAGCGGACTGACCGTGAATTTCAACTACGTCTGGTCGCACATGATGTCGAACGTCAACAACTTTGGCTGCGTCTCCTCCTACTTCGCAGCGCCGACTCCTTGCTTTGTCGACATCATGTGCGACCAGACGTA
>Ga0207105_1059_pt1 | contig 27758 bp, 14 predicted proteins | sample Alteio_BWMinHeat_77_FD_153569 | JGI IMG/M metagenome (GOLD analysis project Ga0207105, IMG submission 153569) | Enriched cells from forest soil in Barre Woods Harvard Forest LTER site, Petersham, Massachusetts, United States -... | ecosystem: Environmental > Terrestrial > Soil > Temperate forest >... | reverse complement strand
CGAGATGAGTGCAGAAGCCGTGCCCGGATCGCCGTAGCACAAAGGAAGCGGTGGGCTAAATCCAGGCGGGCTGCACGAAAGCCGCTAGTGCGGTGACGGCACCGGCGGCCCAGTGATTGAAAGGGGACCAATCGCCGCCTCTGCCCAGGGTTCCAGGAGCTGAAAATAACGAAGGACCGCATGGCACTCGTTAACACGCGCCCGGAGCGCAGTCACGAAGAAGTTTAGGACGGGCCGACTCAAAGAAAGTGTCTCGACAAACCGACCACCGGATTTGTGAGACCGATTCTGGGATGCCTCCATTGCATATTTCGCTCTCTTCCACCACTGACCGTTTAACTCCCACTCTTACGCAGGTTCCAGTGTTTCAGCCAAGATGATCGACCAAACATACCAATAGCGACGGTAGTGGCTTGCGACCTCTTACTTCTTCCAGGCGAGTGGATTCTACCTTCCAATTCCTTCCCGGTCTTCGAATAATGTCGCCCCTTTTGAAGGTAAGATCGCCGTGAGCATCGAACTCGATCTCATCAGAGCTGAGGTGGCCGTTATATCGATACACCACTTGCTTTGCGTGCCCGCCGCGCATGATTCCCTCGAATGACGATTATTAAGATGAGTATACGCTTATTATTTCTGTTCGATGGGCATTCCGATGCCATGTGAGGATGCGGGAGGAGGGTATGGAGTGCCCGGCAAATTCTGTACCAGTGGGAGTAAGACAAACTGGTATGGAAGGAGCACCTCATACGAACCACGTAATTCTGCGCCGAAGGAGACGTACCAGAATGGTCGTCCGAGCCCAATCCTCTTGAGTGGGTCTCAAAAGTCGTCACTCCCGTTCGCCTGGCGACACAAACCGTTCCAGTTCTCCTCACTGCGATCCAGTTGATAATCCGGCACGCTCGAGCTTCCCGCAGTCGCTTGCGGGCCGTCGGCATTCGAGACTGGCGAGGATTGCGAAGTGGCAGGATGGGATTGCGCCCAAATTGGTACGGCCTCACTGATTGCAAGTGCAGCGGCCAACAATTGCTGCGCCCGCCGCGCTCCTCGTGAGGGACAGCAACGGTTGCAGCGGGCCGCTGCCGCCAGCCTGTCAGCCGGAGCACGCAACCCGGAGAGCAGTCCCACTTACTTTCCGAAGGCCTGGGCGATCTGGCCGACGAGCTTAGCCCAGCCCATGTCCATAGCCCCGTAGACCTCGCCGGCCTCCGGTCGCGCGTTGTCTTTGAGGATTTCCACAATCAAGGTCGTGTAGTCCGAGACAATGACGCCCGCCTGCAGCATGCGCAGAAGGCCCGCTTGCCGCTTGGTCTCGCTGAATGTTCCGGAGGCATCAACCGCCACATAGGCGTCGAGCCCCTTTCCCACGGCAGTGATGGCCGGAAAAGCCGCGCAGACTTCGAGCGAGATGCCGGCGAAGATGAGCTTTTTGCGGCCAGTCGCCTCGATCGCGCGAGACACGCGCGCGTCGTCGAAGGCATTGACCGATGAGCGATCGATGATTTCAATCCCTGGCAGCGCTTCCACGAGTTCGGGGAATGTCGGCCCCCACATGCTGTCACGCGCAGTCGTGGTAGCGACGATTGGGAGTTTCAGTGCCTTCGCCGCTTTGGCCAAGGCCACTACATTGTGTTTGAGTTCGCCCGTGGACATGTCCCGGACCCCCGTCATGAGGCCGATCTGATATCGACGAGAACGAGCGCGGCATTTTCGGATGTCAGCGGTTCGTAGGGACGCCCTTGATTATTCATTGCATTCTCCTTCTGCGGGGATTCTGATTTCAGCCAGCTATCCGACCGATCATTGTATTTACTTTACGTTCCGTTTTATACAAAAAGCACACCGGTGTCAATTGAATTTACGCGACGTTCCGTTAAACTCAGTTCCATGAAGAAGAACGTGCTCGCCACTGCGCGCAAAGGCCGGCCACCAAGCGAGATGGCGGCATCGCACGCCGCCATCATGGATGCGGTCTATAGCCTGCTTCAGGAAAAGTCAGTCCGAGACTTGACCATAGAAGAGGTCGCCAAGCGGGCCAGGGTCGGCAAACCCACCCTTTATAAATGGTGGCCGACCAAGGCAACCTTGGTGTTGGCCATGCTCTGCGAGCGGATGGCTCCCAACCTGGAGAGGCCGACGGTCCTGACCGCGGAAGAGTCTCTGCGCCTCCGGGTGCGGCGCTTGATCGACGCCTTCAGCGGGCCGTTTGGCAAGATTGTCGCCGGGCTGATCGCCGAGGGCCAGAGCGAGCCAACTATACGTCAGGCGATCTTCGACCGATGGCTTAGTCCTCGACGGAACGCGACCATCGCCGATCTGCAGCGGGGCAAGAATGCCGGCGAATTGCGGTCAGATACAGAACCTGACCTCCTGAACGACGCGATCTTTGGCGCGATCTATTATCGCTTCTTATTGGGCTCGGGCCCGTTTACCAGACGGTTCGGCGAAGAATTGGTCGAGCAAGTCATCCGTGGGCATCGCTCGGGAAATGCCCGGAGTTGATGGAAAGCGAGAGTGCGAGCTTCGAGGACAAGCCTTGTCGATGGCCGCCCATTCGGCAAGGTCGTCTTCACCATCTACCAGCTTTGATGTACCCACGTCATGCGGGCAGCGGTCAAGTTGACGCATGACCGCCATCCGCCAATCTAGCCGTATGATACCGAGCGGATGGGTCGGGAAACCGGGAGTTGGCACGTGGCCGTAAGTCGCGATGTCGGACACCTGAGCAATGCTGGAATCCACGTTTTAGTTTAGGTGGAATATCGGCAAGTGAAGCGAACATTCGTAAATACTGGTCGAAATATGTTGCTAACGTATCAGCGCCGGCCACGATGCCGTGGACAGATGATGCTGAGTTTCGTCCTGAGTCCGACCCTCAGCCCCAACAGCCGATGCTTTGCTTTCTACTGATCTATTGAATAGAGAACCAGTTGAAGTTGCCCACCGTGTTGTAGTAGCCGCCGCTATCCATGACGAGTTGCAAGGTATGCACGCCTCGCGGCAGTTGCACATCAAGAACCTCCAGCGTTTGCCAGGTCTGCCATCCTTCGGTCTCAGGCACCGAGATTAAAGGTGTCACTGAACGGCCATCCACTGCGAGATGAAAGACACCGCCACCAACTGCTGTCGCAACGCGCACCCGCAAGGTATAGGTACCAGCCGAGGCGATGTTGACAGTGTAGTCCAGCCAATCTCCGGGGTTTGTCTGGCCGACATCGAATCCACCGCCGGCGTCCGAGCAGTCCTCGATATACACCGTTTCACCGGGCCGGTAATTGGCGCCGCCGCCGTTGCTCGCTGCGCCATTCCAGTAGGCAACTCCCTTCCCGCCCGCATCGAAATCTTCGGCCTGAATCGTTCCGGGTATCGCAGCGGGAGAAGCCGGATACGCGGTCCCCGCCGTAACGGGCTGGATGGCGAACCAATTGAAATTACACATACCGCCGATCGGGCCGTTCCCATCAAACGTGAGCTGCATCATGTGTCTACCGGGTTCGAGGTGGAATGCAGGTGACACCTGGGTTGTCCAGTTCTGCCACCAACCGGTTGCTGGAACGAACAGATTGCCGGTTGCATTTTTGCCGTCGAACGAAACGTGATAGTACCCACCCTGACCGAGAGAAGCGACACGCGCCTGCAGGTTCACAATACCGCCGTGAGTTACGTTGACGGTGTATCGCAACCACTCTCCTTCTTTGGTATACCCAACATCGTATCCCCCGCCGACGTCGCTGGTGGGTTCGATACCGACCGATGCGGGAGCCCGATAAGTATTTCCGCTTGGGTCCGATGGATCCAGGTTGAAATAGCCGATGTAGTTGCCACCATTGTCGAAGTTTTCTGCTTCCACCTGGCCAGGCAACGTCCATGGCGTTCCGCCGAAGGGTGTCTCCGGATCGCCGACATTCAGTTGAACCGTCGAAGACCGATCCGCGGCTCCTTGCGTTCCGAGGATCGTGATTGGGTATGATCCGCTGCGCAGGTTCGGCTTCGAGGTGATGGGGAGAGCCCATTCGCTGGTAAACGGTATGTGCACGAGGCTTGCGTCTGCTCCTGGGGGCAGGCCGAGCACTTGCAGCGACACTGGTGCGTGGTCGGATCCATAGTGATTCACGCTGACCCCAAAGTCCGTCGATCCACCGGGAACGATAGTTCGAGAGCCTGGCCCGGCGGTCACATCGAAGGTGCTGCCGGTGTACCCAGCCCAGGAGAGAGTCGCGACGGCGCCCGCGGGCAGGGTATAGCTCACCGTCTTGCCCTTCCAGTTCAGCGAGAAGTCGCTTGGCGTGGCAGCTGCGTTGTAGACGAGGACAGCGACGGAGCCGTCCGGGTTCTTGAACGCGACGTCTTCAACGCTGCCGCTTCCGAAACTGTTCGAGTCGATCCGGTAGGCCCCCGTTTCCACAAATTTGGCGAGATGGCCGAGCGCATAGTACTCGACATTGCGCGAGACGGTCGCGGGTGTCGTGCTGCTGTCGATCGTCACGATGCCGCGGCAATTGCCGCACCCTTGTTGGACGGTCGGGCCACCCGTTGGGTCGAGCGCCATGTTCCACATCACGACGGTCTTGCCCCAGTTGCGCAGTACGTTGATCATTTGTCCCTCGACGTCATTGCCGAGGTTCGTTGCAAAATCGGTGGCCCAGTAACCTCCGGTACATTCGGTGAAGTAAATCGGGGTTCCAGGATCGAGGTCATGAACGGCGTTTTGTGCATCAGCCACATTGCCCGCATAGCAATGAAACGACACGCCCGCAAGGTATGGGCGAACCGCCGGGTTCTGCAAAAGGAATTCCGGGTAGCGCGGGTTGTCCCAGTTGTGTTCATAGCCCAGAATTCCGGGTGTGGCGTCGTCGGGATCGACGTTCTGGCCGCTGAAGTTCCAGTTGTGGTTTTGGAAGTGACTGCTTCGGAGTTCGGGTCCGAGGTACTGGGATATGAACTCGCCCTCATCAAGGGGGTTCATGAACATGGTTGGATAGCCGCCCGTCTCATAGAGAGGCTCATTCTGCACTGCGACGTAATTGATCGGAACTCCGTTCGCCTCATAAGCCGCGATGAATTTGGAAAAGTATTTCGCAAGAGCTCCAAATTGCGCAGTGTTGAAGCTTCCGCCTCCCAGAGCGTTGCTTGTCTTCATCCATGCGGGAGGTGACCAGGGCAGTGCCATAACCTTGATTTTGGGATTGGCAGCCAGCGCAGCACGAAGGGTAGGCAAGATGTACGCCTGATCGTGAGCGATTGAGAACTGCTTCTGGTCTGGATCGGTCTCGCCTGGTGCAAGGTCGTCGTAGGTATAACTGCTCAGTGCCAGATCAGTGGCACCCATCGGCTGCCGCAGAAAACTCAGATGAATCCCTTTTGGACCGAAGAGATCGTTCATCAACTGGTTGCGTTGTGCGGGCGAGAGCTTAGTCCAAACCAGGTATCCGGATGAGTCAGTGAATGAGCCCCCAACTCCTTCCAGTCTCTGATAGCGAATCGTATCGTCGATGTTGATCGCCAATTGTTGGGCGGTTCCGGAGGCAAAGGTCAAAGGACTCTGCGCCGCGAGCAGGGAGGTTTGATCGGGAGTCGTCAGAACCACGCTCACCGATTGCGCGAAAGCAGGCTTGATGCCTTGTGCGAACAACAGGTAAGCAACGACAAGTATCGCGAATTTGGCGATCGACTTATATCGGGAAGATAGGGAAATCACTGGTGCTCTCCTGAAAGGGGAGTTCAAAGGCGCAGCCCTTTTACCACTGGCGCAGTTTGAGTGTCAAACACGCTCATACCAACGCAATTTGATGGCAAAGTCTCCGTTCGGGTAATGAACGGATTCAAGCTCTGGCCCGAGGGCGTGTCAATCGTCGTCACCTGCTCGACGGTCGACACGCCCTCGGACCTCGGAGATTGTGGGTGCCGTGGACGGCAGTCCATTTTTGGGCGAAAGTTACATCGATCGCCTCTCTCTATTGAGCCGTGTACCAACGAACGTAGTCCACGACCAAGGGGCCCGGGCTGGATAGTCCGCTTGTCGATCCGCCAAGGGTACCACCGACAGCCACATTCAAAATGGTGAAGATGTTTTGATTGAATGGCCAGGTGTCTCCCGAGGGAAGGCTGCTTGGAGTAACGGTGAAGAACGGTGTCGATGCGTTGTCGACAAAGAACTGCATCTCGTTCGACGTCCATACAATCCCGTATGTGTGGAACGCCGTGTCCGCGGCCTCGCCGTTCGGGAATGTATATCGTTGTCCGATTCCGCTTCCTCCAGTCTTGGCCGTGTGAATGGTGGAATTGTTCCCTGAGGGACCCGCGCCATTGTCGACCTGCGGAGACCAGTTCTCCATGATGTCTGCCTCGCCGCACGTGGGCCATGGAACGGTGGTGATATTGCTGCCCAGGGTCCAGAACGCTGGCCACAGACCTTGATTAGTCGTATTGGGAAGCTGGATACTGGCCTCGAGAATACCGTACTGGAAGTTTTGTTTTCCCTCGGTATTCATGCGGCCTGAAATCCATGTTCCATTTACATTCCTGGGTTGGATAACCAAGTGACCGTTGCCGTCGATGTAGACAGGCGCGGTGGAGGTGCTAAACGTGCTGGGGCATTGTGACGGGTTGTTCGGGTATCCGGGAGGCCCGCAATAAACCTCGGCCTCCCCGTTGCCCCAGCCGCCATTATTTCCGAGATCAAAATTCCACACAGTAGTGTCTGGAGAACCCGCGCTGCCGTTGAATTCCTGGCACCATTGCGGCGTGTACGTCGTTCCTCCGACCGTGATGGAGGAGACCCCAGTGCAGTTTCCGGTTCCGCCACCGCCGCCGGCCGTGAAAGTGACGTAGTTGATATTCCAACCGGCCGCATCCTGGTCGAGGGTTAACGTCTGCTCGCCCGCCGGGAGGGTCACTGTGGCGGTCACGTTGGTCCAGGTCTGATAGCCGCCCGTAGCCGGAACGCTGACCGAGCCGCTCAGGTTACTTCCTGACGAGTTAGAAAGGTGCAACGCATCAGACACCGCGCCGGGTGCAGCCACGCGGAAGCCAACCGTGTATGTACCTGCTGTGGCCACGTTGACTGTGTAGCGGAACCACTGGCCGCTTGCTGTCCAACCGACATCGTACCCTCCGCCGGTATCGGTGGTCACCTCCAGATCCACCCCGTCCGGACGGTAATTGTTAGCCGACCCATTGGTTGAGCTGACGTAATACCCGACTCCCTGGCCGCCCGTGTCGTAATTCTCGGCCTGCACCGTTCCAGGAATCGCAGCAGGGACTCCGCCGTACGGCCCTTCGCCGCCGGAAGATGCAGACGTGAAGGTGGCATAGTTGATGTTCCATCCGGCGTTATCCTGGTTGATGGTCAGGGTCTGCTGACCTGCCGGTAGCGTGACCGTGGCCGTTGCGTTTGTCCAGTTTTGCCAACCGCCGGTTGCGGGAACTTCGACCGCACCACTCAGGTTTGTTCCCGTTGAGTTAGAGATGTGCAGGGCGTCGGTGACGGCGTTGAGTGCGGCTACGCGGAAGGTGACCGTGTAGCTCCCAGCTGCAGCCACGTTGACGGTGTACTTAAACCACTGGGCGCCGGCAGTCCATCCGAGGTTGTAACCCCCGCCGCTATCGCTGGTCACTTCAAGGTCTACCCCGTCCGAGCGGTAACCGTTCGCGGTCCCGTTGACCGAAGTGACGCTGTAGCCGACCCCCTGACCGCCAAGATCGTAGTTCTCAGCCTGGACCGTACCCGGTATCGCCGCGGGCGTTCCACCGAAGGGCCCTCCCGTCGACGCAAACCTCGAATAGTTGATGTTCCAGCCGCCATTGTCCTGGTTCATGGTCAGCGTTTGCTGACCGGCCGGCAGGGCGACGCTGGCGGTCACATTGGTCCAGGTTTGCCAGCCGCCGGTTGCGGGAACGTTGACCGAACCGCTCAGATTGGTTCCCGATGAGTTGGAAATATGGAATGCGTCGGTGACCGCGTTAATCGCGGCCACACGGAGAGTGACGGTGTAGGTCCCGGCCGTGGCCACATTGACTGTGTAGCGGAACCACTGCCCGGTGGCCGTCCAACCTAGGTTATAGCCTCCGCCAGTGTCAGTGGTCACTTCCAGGTCGACGCCGTCGGAGCGGTAGCTGTTCCCTGTGCCGTTGACTGAAGTCACGTTATAAGCAACACCTTGGCCTCCGGTGTCATAGTTTTCCGCCTGGACCGTGCCGGGGATCGGGGCGGGTGTTCCGCCAAACGGCCCTTCGGCTGCCAAGGCCAGGTGCGCCGTGCACAAACGCAGAACGGCGCAGGATGCGGTGACGATCAAGCAGGGTTTAGTCCTCATCGTTGTCCCTCGATTCCTCGGAGTGATTGGCGCTAATCCGGGATCTGGAGCGCTGTGGCTCCGTACGGTGGCGGAGGGCGGGAATGGAGCATCAAATTATTTATGCTGCAGGCCGAATCAACAAAGCTGTGTCTGCCCGTATGGGTCTGTCGGATTGGAAAAGGCTGGCCGATCTCGATCAGCCCGCTACAGATTCTAGCCATGGTGGATATGATTGGGAAACGTTACTCGCGTTACCTCCCAGTTGTGGGGCCGTTAAACGAGAGGTTACTCGGCATCGAAGTTCGATGTCAGAACGCGAAAGCTGTCGATCGCACATACCCGCAGAGAACATCCAGATCATGTGATCGGGCGAACGGATCCCAGAGATATTCAAACCGAATCGCTGCCTCTGCCTTGCATTGCGCCCACAGGAGAGGCGCCCCTTCTCCACAAGCCGCAACGCGGCCATGTTTTTGCTTCGCAGCCCTGGCTGCTTTTGCAACGAGTTCGCCTGTGAACTTCAAGAATCGGGCACGATCAAATCGATCGTTGACCATCAATGCAGAGAGAGTGCCGGCAGCATCCAGCGAGATATATCTACCCTGTTCAATCGCGGTGGCGACATCCAGGTCACGCGCCTGCAATTTCAGTAGAAGGCTGTTTCGGTGTGACTCTGTGGCGAGAACAATGACCGCATTCCCGGCCCTGAGGGGGAATCAATGAACCGGCTAAAGTTTTCGAGAAAACTCTCATCAGAGGAATAGAATTGCACCTCATGACGTCGGGCGCTCTCCTTTTTCTGCTGCGCCGATTCGGAGAATCGCCTATCGGGAGCTCCGGTGACGTCATGGCTGTCAAGTCTGCTGCCTGCAAACCTTGCGCCGCGAAGAACAGCGTTAACCGCAGTCAGTAGCTCCTGTGCCGCATCGGTCTTAACGATGTGGCCCCAGGCGCCTACGCGAAAGGCTTCTTGCACCATATCAGCGGATGATTCCTGAGTTACGAACAGTACTTTAGATCCAGGCAAAACCGTGACTACTAGGCACTGGCGGGGGAATAGGCTGATCTCGATCTCCACTTAGTTGAGCCAACTGCCATGTGTCGGCGTGTAGTGCACAGTGAACCGCTCCCACAGCAAGGCTCCGATTTTGTCTCCGAACCGCTGCACAGCGCGGTGCGCCTGTGCGAACTCAAATTGTCCATGACCAGGTGGATGGTTGTCAGCCTCCGGGTAGCTGGCGACGACCTCCACGAGGTAATCCGCACACTCCAGCGAGGAACGGTGGTCTCCCATCACTCCGCCCTATTGACACATTTCGGAGAGACCCAAAAACTGGACTCATACAGTCCGAAAATCGAATCCTGGGCGAGATGCCGGTGAACCGGCAAATAGCCACTAAAGAGCCACTCTAGAAGATCACTTTCAAATCAAGTTGCACAACGCGGTTTGCATTGGAAGCGCCGTTCTGCCGGATTATCTCTCCGTAAGTTCCGCTGCTTACCGTTCCATCAGGGTTGCCAAAGTGTGGAGTGTTGAAAGCGTTGAAGGCCTCGATCCGCAGCTGCAGATTGACAAGCTCACGGATTGGCACTTCCTTGAACAATGAAGTGTCGAGATTTATGTTGCCCGGGCCCACAACGATGTTGCGTCCGGCGTTGCCTGGAGTCAGCGCGTTCGAACCTGTGAAGGGGTCGTTGGTGAATGCCGCGGTGTTGAAATACCGGTCGAGAGTGCGGTCGCCTCGCGAGAGGTTGGGATCCCCAGTAACGTCCGGGCGCAGTCCAGGCCGCACTCCAGTAGGATCGGTTCCACGGACAACATTCACGGGTGTGCCGCTGCGCATGATGAAGATTGTATTCAATTGCCAGCCCCCGAGGATGGCATCCGTCACGCTGCCCCAGTGGGCAAAATAGCGCTGACCTTTCCCAATAGGTAGATACCACAATCCGCTGAAAACGAAGTTGTTCCGCACATCGCTGTCAGAGGACGCATATTCGGCATCAAGATTGAAAGGGTCTTGCGGGTTGTTGTTGTTGATGTGGCCCAGGTTGAAAGGAGCGGGGCCGTTATCGAGGCTGTGTCCGTAGGTGTAACTTCCCAGGAAGCTGAGATTGCGCGAAGCGCGCTTGCTCACCTTGACCTGCAGAGAGTTGAAGTTGCTGGACCCGGAATCCGTCAGATATTGAATCTTTCCGAGATCCGTGGTGAGCCGGTTGTCATAGCCGTTCATGGAGTCGTTGGGATTCGCATTGATATCGCCAATCGAGTAGGGCAGCGCATGGGAAAGCGCCCCAATGTAGGAGACGTCGATTGAGATCGTGGAACTCAGTTGCCGCTGCACTGCCGCGTTGAACCCTTCTGTATAGCCGGTCCGCATGTGCGGGTTCAGCGCATAAGTGGTCAGTAGGTTACCGTTGGGAACGTCCTTGGGATTGATTACTCCGCTTGGCGGAACGTTGATGGTCGTGCCTCGCGGCACGCCAGTGTCAAGCTGATAGGCCACGTATCCGAAATAAGCGGAGTTGAAATAACTCGACTGAGTTGCGAATGGGGTGTTCTTGGTCAGGAAGTCTTCCCGGCCGTCATTCTCGGGGGTGTAGAAGATCCCAAAGCCGCCTCGCAGGACAGTCTTTGGGTCAGCCTGGAACGCGACACCAATCCGGGGACCAAACTGGTTCTTGCGCGCGTGAACGAGCGAATCGGAATTGCCACCACGCCCGGCCACAAGAATATTGCCGCTGGGAATGTCATAGTTCGACATGTAGTTGGAAGCCTCGGTGTAGGGGTTCTGATACTCGTAGCGGAGGCCATAATTTAACGTAAGCCTCTGGGTAACTTTCCAGGAATCCTGCGCGTAGAAATCCAGATCCCAGGACTTTGTATGAGGATTGGTCAGCTGCAATCCAATATCAACAACTTCAGGAAGCCCGAGCAGCAAATCGGCTATGTCTGACCCGCCATAAGCATTCCAGCCATTGGGCACATAGGCCACATAGCCGTTCTGCGCGTTAAACGAGGGGTCGGAGGTCTCTGCTGCGCTGAAGCTCGAATAGTATTGGAAGCCGGTCGGGAACAATGAGAAGTTGGGGTGAGAATTGAGTGGGCGAAAATCGCCACCGAATTTGAAGGTGTGCCCGCCGATACCGCTCAGGGTGTAGTAGTCGGTGAACTGAAGGTTATTGTCGAGCACGTGATAAGGCTTGTACGTCGAACCACCGGAGAGATAGCCATCAGCCAGAAACATGTAGGGATAGCCAACGGTAGCCGGAAAGCCGGGAACCGTGATGTTGCCCACGCCATATTTGGCGGAGTAATCCATTCCGTTCAGCAGGCTATATTGATCCTGGTAATATCTCGTATACCCAAAGCGAAACTCATTCAGCTTCGCCGGACCAAAGATGTGGTCTTCAGTAACAGAGATCGATTGAGCACCATCGTCCTGCTTGTTGGCCTGATCGGCGTCGCCGCCGCCCTGCACAACGGTATGGCCCCAGTATGGGTCTGTAACAAGCTGGTTGTCGCCACCCCAATGGTAGATGACGTATAGACGGTCCGACTGAGTAATTACCTGATCATAGCGGGCATCTACCTCATTCGTATTGGCGTTGACCGGGGAATCCACGGCGTAGTTTGAAAACCAGCCGTTGCGCATTCCAGGCAGATTTGGCGTGGGATAGAAATCGAGCAGAGTGCTCAGGCCAGCCTTGCTGACGCGATCTGCTGGAATGATGTTTCCTGGGAATTGCGTCGGCCAGCATCCGGAATAGCCGCCGTAGCAGGCGTACGATGTTGCCGGATCGAAGATCGGATCGATGGATCCTGCCGCTGGGCACGGCTTGTTATCGCAAAAGCTGCTGTCCAATCCGGCGTTCGGATCGACCAGACCGGACAGGTCGATTGAGCCATCGGGCAGCTGTTTGATCAGTCCAAACGGAATTGTCGAATCCAGATAGGTGTAGGCATTGTTCTGGCGGCTGCCTTCATAGGATCCGAAGAAAAATGATCGATTCTTGATCGCGGGCCCGCCGAACGTTCCCCCGAAATTGTGCTGGTTGAGCGCCGGCGCAGGTTGGGTCGAGCCGGCGAAGGCGTACGGCCGCGCGGTCAGGAAGTCCGGGCGGTAGAACTCGTAAGCAGTCCCGTGGAACTTGTTTGTTCCCGCTTTAGTCTGGATCTGGACAATCCCACCGGCTGCGTTTCCGTACTCCGCGTCATAACTGGAAGTGATGACTTTGAACTCCTGCACGGAGTCGACACTAGGCTTGACGGTGACATCCTGTGTCCGGTTCGTCGTAGATTCCACGCCATCGAGTTGAATCGAGTTAGCGAACTCCCTTTGCCCGCTCACCGACAGGGCATAGCTGTTGATGCTTCCTCCTACTACGGCCACACCGGGAACGAGCGTAGTCAGGTCGTAAAAATTACGAGAGAGAAGAGGCAGAGAGGTGATGTCGTCTCCTCCGATCACCGTGCCGACTTCCGCGGTCTGCGTTTGCAGCAACGCGGGCTTTTCGGTTACTTCCACTGTCGTGGCGACGGTTCCGGGGGACATGCTGAAGTTGAGCAGCAGCTTTTGATCGATGGCAACTGTTGCCCCTGATACTGAGTCATCTCCGAACCCCCCATGTGAAGCAGAAACGGTGTAGGTACCGGGTGTGACATTGAGGATGATGTAGTTGCCGGTGTTGTCGGATCGCCCGGTGAAAGTAACGCCCCTGTTTTCATCTTTGGCTGTTACGGTCGCCCCTTGAATGACCGCGCCCGTGCTGTCTGTAACCTGGCCGAGGATCAATCCGGTGGTTGCCTGCGCTTGGACTCCGCGCAGCGATGAGATGAGTAACGCGCAGAGCACGACAAAACGGATCGAGCATTTTGCCGCGAAGCTTTTCATGGCTGGCCCCCTTAAAAGGTGAATCCGTGGCCCGGCGGGTGCGTATTCCGGTGGGTCTCGCCCCTGTGCGCGGCCGTCAGCACAACGAGAAACGAATCAAAGTACTGGAAAAACCCGGCCGAACTTCTTGTAGGCCCGACCCAGGTCAAAGTACCGGGGTCCGAAGCGGCGCTGGCCGTTCTTCATATCTTGCCGAACAGCCGCGTCATCGTCTGATAGTCCAGACGTAGAGGAGCACATTTCGCGCTGGGGAACCCTCAAGATTGTGAGGGCAGCTGCAAAAATCCGGATCCTGCTTCCGAAGGCTTAGGGAACCCTTGATATCCATTCAGCTCAAGTTTCACGGAAGGCATCGATTCCCGCTAAAGCCGAGCATGGCCGGCATTTCAGTCCCTGGGAAGGTGACTGTGCCGCAGGTAGATTGTAGATGATTTACAGTCCTGTAAGCATCTATTTCGAAGACGAACGTAATTCTTTATCGAATATAATTAACTGACTGTACAATCAGTAGCTTACATTGCTACCTGCCGCACAGGAGATCTGTTTAGATCCGCATTTATCTTCGCAATTCATTGCCCATCAACTTCTCCTCCATCTTTGGGGCAGCGCGGGTGAGTACTTAACCGTCGTCCGGATTCTACATGGGCCTGAAGTTTAAGCCGATTGGCTTCTGCCTTCTGGTACTGATCTACCCGGGCTTCCAACTTAGGAACGAAGCCCAGAAAAAAAACCTGAGCTTCGTTCCCCAAATCGATCTATAGTGCGCTGCGCGTTACTCAGGAAGAGAAACCTAACACGGAACAACGTTTAGCTTCACGGTAGCTCGTCCTCGTTCACGGACTCAGGATGACACGCTCTGATTCATCCTTGCATCAACTCTGGACCCGCAGTGCCGTATGAAATTAAAATCCTCCCGACTGCAAAGACCAAAATCAAAATGAAATCATCTTGGTGGTGTCTGAGTGCAATGTTTCTGGCAGCGGCTGTCGTGGCCAGCAGCCAGGCAGGAGGAAATCAGCCGATTTCCCCCACTTCACCCCGAATCACCTTTCCGACCGTGCTCTATGGCGCCGCCTACTACAACGAGTACATGCCCGGCGATCAGAACGCGCGCCTCGAAAAAGACGTCGAATTGATGAAGGCCGCGGGCCTCAACGTGGTGCGCATGGGCGAGTTCACCTGGAGCTTGTGGGAGCCCGAAGACGGCCATTTCGAATACGCGTGGATGGACCACATCGTCGACGCGATGAGCAAGGCCGGAATCAGGGTCATCCTCGGCACGCCCACTGCTTCCATTCCCGCGTGGATGTACCACGAGCACCCGGAAGTCCTGGCCGACCGCATCCCCGAGGGCCCCTTCGGGGGCAAGCCGGTGCCGAGCGTGTACGGCATCCGGCAGAACATGGACACAGACTCGCCCGCCTATCGCTTCTACGCCGAACGCCTCATCCGCCACATCGTCGCGCACTACAAGGACAATCCTGATGTGATCGGCTGGCAGATCGACAATGAGACTTCCAGCTACGGTGCAGCCAATCGGGGTGTGTTTATCGGGTTCCAGCATTACCTCGAGAAGAAATTCGGGACTCCGGAAGAGCTGAGCAAGGCATGGTTTCTCAACTACTGGGGAGAGAACATTCACCGCTGGGAAGACCTGCCCAAGCGCGACGGCACGATTTCAACCGGATACAAGCTGGAGTGGACGCGTTGGAGCCAGATGCGGGTGACCGACTTCCTCCACTGGCAGGCCGCGCTGGTGCGCGAGAGTGCTTCGCCGCGCCAGTTCGTTACGACCGACTTCGGCGGGATGATGCGCCATGACGTGAACGAGGAGGCCGTTGCGGAAGCGCTCGACATTCCGGCCGACAACATCTACCACGGCACCCAGGACCACTATGACGGATCGCAGCAATCGATCCAGGGCGATTTCACCCGTTCGCTGAAGGACGGGAACTTCTTGGTGACCGAGACCAACGCACAGACCACAGACTGGTCATCGGCGTTCCAGTATCCACCCTACGACGGGCAGGTTCGCGAGGACGTCTACACGCACCTCTCCAATGGCGCCGACATGGTGGAGTACTGGCATTGGGCATCGATCGCGGGCGGCCAGGAGACATACTGGAAGGGCATCCTCTCGCATGATCTCGAGCCCAATCGCGTCTACGCGGAGGTGAGCCGGACCGCGCATGAACTGGAAAAGGTCGGGCCGCACCTGGTCGGCCTGAAGATCAAGAACCAGGTGGCCATTCTATGGAGCCGCGACTCGGCCAATGCCATTGGCTTCATGCCGTTCACATCTTCTGGACCGCAGTGGGGCTTTGCTTCGCCGACCGCAGACTATGGTTCCCTGGTGCAACAGATCCACCGCGCGCTCTACGACCTGAACGTGGGCTCCGATTTCGTGTTTCCGGAGACCCAGGATTTCTCGGCGTACAAGTTGCTCATCGTTCCGGCACTGTACATCTCAGACGACGCGCTGCTGAAGCGGATCTCAGACTATGTGAAGGGCGGCGGCCACGTTGTGATGACGTTCAAGAGCGGATTTGCCAACGAGAACTCCGCTGTGCGTTGGGTGCGGGCGCCCGGGCCGCTGCGCGAAGCCGCCGGATTCAGCTACCAGGAGTTCTCGAACCTCGAGAAACCGCTCGCGCTCAAGGGGGATCCGTTCCAGGTGGGTGATGCAAACAAGGTCTCCTATTGGGCCGAGTTCCTGATGCCCGAACACGCGAGGCCGGTTGCGTACTACGACCATCCCTTTTTCGGGAAGTGGCCAGCCATTACCGAGAACAGCTTCGGCTCAGGGACGTTGGTCTACGAGGGGGCGTATCTTTCAGACGCGCTGCAAACGGTGGTGCTGCGGGATGCGCTGCAGAAGGCCGGGCTAGCGAGTTCCGACCAGCAATTGCCGGCCTCGGTTCATGTGCAGCACGGGGTCAACCATATGGGCAAGCGGATCCACTATTACTTCAACTACTCGGGCAAGGAGGCGAAGGCAAATTACACCTATGGAGCCGGAACAAACCTGCTGGACGGGAAGGCCGTACCCAAAGGCGGGACACTCACGCTTGGGCCGTGGGACCTGGCGATTATAGAGGAGTAGGCCCCTCGGTTCCGCCCGCCGGCGGGTCATTCAGGGGACGGATCAGCCCGGACAAGCGGACTTCAGGTCAGCGAAAAGTCTCAAGAACAGACTCATCCTTTCTGCCCCCGACCAGGTTTCCAGAAGCGGTTGGGCCAATGGGCTGTCGTCTATGACCACATTCTCAAATTGCGAGACCTTGCCGAATTTCTTGCCGAAATGTGCACCGTGAAGGCTCCGATCGCTCCGATACGTCCTTCGTACTCCATTGAAAACATGTTTACTCCGGGCTTTCTTGTGGATTTGCACGAACACGTTTCCTGATTCACCATTCACTCGCGCCCGCGCCAATTGCGGTAGCCTCTTCAAAAGAGGAGAGGTGTGCTGGCGAGTTCTCAGCGAGTGATATTTAGAGATTTTCCACTCGTCAAGAACGTCGATCGAGTCTATCGGCAGTAACAATTGCCCGGGACATTGGGTTTTTCATCCACATGGATTACTTCTGGTTTGTCAATGATCTTAATCGGCGCTGTTCCGCGGTGCAGAAAACGCTTTCTATCGTCGGAACCAGAAGGACAGGAAACTGGCAAGCCGCGAATCGGGATTCGGTCATTTCCTCTCGAATTGAGTCATCTTCGAAGAACACGGCTCTTTTTCGGAATCAATCCTCAGATGCCGTTACCTTGAAGATCTGTGTTACCTAGAAGATCTGTCCCGAGAAATATCGTAAGAGGTTTCCCATCCGTCGGGAAATGCCTGAAAAATAAGGACATGGGAGCAAGCGGGCGCGTCGGGTTTGACGGGCTGTTAACAAGTCTTTAATATTAAATGAAACCCACATCGAAAACGCTTTCCCATACAGTGAATCGTTTTCCGATTCAGTTTCGCACACGTGTGCCGGCCATCCGGCGTTATTCGGAGGAATGTCTTTGAGTTCGATCGTGCTGTTTAGCAGGCGTGCCCTGGTTACAACTTTGGGTGCCTTTCTTTTGGTTTTCCTGACACCTCTGTCAGGACACGGGCAAGCAACAACGGGCCAAATCGTGGGCCAGGTAACCGATCCCACCGGCGCGGTAATTCGAGGAGCATCCGTTACCGCAACGGACGAAGAAAAAGGTGTTCAATTTTCCGGTGTCAGCGACGACGCTGGCAACTTCACCATCCTCAACATGCCGCCGGGCAGATATTCAGCTACGGCATCTGCGCCGGGCTTCACCAAGGTGCAGTATTCGCACGCTGTTCTCGCAATCGACCAGCATCTGCCGCTCAATTTTCACCTTAGAGTAGGCGCCGCGATAGCCTCAGTAGAAGTGGATGAAGCGCCGCCTGTGTTGCAATCGACGACCGCCGAAGTAGGAACGGTCATCAGCGGGGATGCGATCGTCGACCTGCCATTGGCGGGCCGGGACTTCTATGCCCTCGCCACACTGGTCCCAGGCGTAAATACCGCCGTAGGCAGCAACATGAACGCTTTTAACTTTTCGGTGAGCGGCCAGCGCGAGTTCGCCAACTCGATTCAGTTGGACGGCATCGAGTCTACCACCAACCGTACACAGGACGTTACTGTGCTGCCCAATGTGGATTCGGTGCAGGAGTTTAAGGTCACCACGGCTTCCTATAACGCTGAATTCGGCAACGCGGCGGGCGGCGTCGTGACCGTTCAGACCAAGGCCGGTTCCAACAAGATTCACGGCGACGCCTTTGAGTTCTTCCGGCCCAATTTCCTGACCGCCAAGACGACTCTGCCTGGCGTCAGTACGCCTCAGCCCGCCTCTGCACTTAAGCAGCACAATTACGGCGGTACCCTGGGCGGTCCCATCAAGAAGGATCGTGCATTCCTCTTCGGCGCCTACGAAGGTGTGCGCATGAAGAATGCCTACTCCTATGTCGACTCCACCGTTCCCTTCGGCCTGATCAATGTCACCCCTGCTGGCGACGTGGACTTCTCCAATCTGGTAGATCCGTTTGCTGGAACTCCCGGAGGGGCGGTGTCTGGGACCATCGATCCGATCTACGATCCTCTAGTCTCAGTCCAGTCATACGGCGGTGCCATTCAGCAGTTCACGAACAACGTGATTCCCGCATCGCGCGTGAGCAAGGCCGGCCTGAACACCCTGATGAATTTCTTTCCCAAGGCGAACCTGACCGGCATCGACAACGGCTGGTTCCGCAACTACGCGGTCCATTCGCCTGTGAACGACAACACCGATAAGGTGGATGCCCGCTTTGACCAGGTCATCACCCCCAAGGATCGTCTGTATGCGATATATCATTGGCAGATGGGGAATCAGCTCGTTACCGATCCATATCACGGCAATACCGCTGTGGTTGGTGGGGGCGACGCCGACCAGGGCAACAAGGAAGATGCCGGCGCGCAGACCATTTCCGTTACCTATGACCACATCTTCGGCCCAACCGCTCTCAACGAATTTCGCTTCGGTTATTCGAACTATTATCAGGACCAGTACAGCCTATTAAGCGGGACCGATTACTCCACCAAGTTCGGTGTGGGGAACGTCGCCATCCCCGGATACTCGGCGACCGTCGGCTTCCCGCAAATCTATATGGCAGACGGCTTCCTGGCTGGCGGTTCTACCTACAAGCCTTATCACGTGAAAGACCAGAACTATCAGCTCACCGATTCCTATACATGGACTGGCCTGTCACGCCACGAATTCAAAGTTGGCGGCGACCTGCGTCTGTTGAACTCGCACCCCAACTTCTCGCTCTTCCCAACCGGGTTTGACTACTTCGGCAGCTTTGGTTATGCCGAGACGTCGAATTTCTACTACACCTACATCCCAGGCGCATATAACTGGGCCGGCGGATCCGATTTGGCCGACCTTGTTCTCGGGTTGCCGACGGACGTAGATATGGGCCTGCAGCTGACCAATCCCCACACGAAGAGCTGGAATCTGGATTACTATGCCCAGGATTCCTTCAGAATCACGCACAATCTGACGCTCAACTACGGCCTTCGCTACGAGTTCCAGAATCCTTGGACCGAGGCGAACAATTACATGTCGAACTATGACGTAGCCAGCGGCAACATTCTTCTGGCCGGACGCGCGGGTGCTTCCAATGGCCTCGTTCAGTCGCGCAAGAACCAATTCTCGCCCCGCCTGGGCTTCGCCTACAGCATCGGCCCCAAAACAGTTGTTCGCGCCGGAGGAGCCCTCTTCTACTCTCCTGAGAACGACGGACGCGAAGACTTCCTCACGAAAAACGCCCCATGGGCCCAGCAGGCCGCCTACACCAACTGGGTCTATAACGGACCAGCCTCCAGTACCGACCCGTGGCAATACCAGCTGGACACTGGTGTGCATCGCAGCACAGCCATCAACATTCCATCCTCGGGCGTAATCGATCCGTCTACGCTGGCGAATGGAAGTCTCGCGACCACATACGCCGTCAATCCGACCATCAAGACCGGAACGACGGGATCGTATAACCTCGCAGTCCAGAGGCAGCTGAACAACACCACGTCAATCGATGTTGCATTTGTTGGCGCTCTCAGCCGTCATCTCTCTTATGAGGTTGGCGACATCAATGTCGACCCTGCAACCCAATCGGACGGCCTGATCAACAGCAACCTCGGCAAAATCCAGTATCTGACTGACTCGGGCGTCAGCGCATTCAACTCCTTGCAGGTGAAGTTGACCCGGCAGGCATCCCGAAACCTTAGCTACCTGGCCAGCTACACTTACGGTCACAGCATGGATAATGGCCCCGCGCCGTTCAACTTGGGCTCCAACAACGACAGCCCTCAAAATCCCTACGACCTCAAGAGCGAGTGGGCCAGCTCCGACTCGGACCTGCGTCACAACTTTATCTTGAGTGGCTCCTACAGCCTGCCTTTTGGCCGGGGCCAGGCCATCGGGTCCAGCTTGGGAACAATTGCCAACGCTGTTCTCGGCGGCTGGCGGTATAGCCCAATCCTCAAGATGCAAACTGGCACTCCGGTGAACGTGGTCCGCGGCGCCAACCCCAACTCTGGTTTGCCTGGGCTGAGGCCCGATGTAACCGGCGATCCGAGTCTGCCTCGCGATAAGCAGAACTATCTCCAGTGGTTCAACACCGCGGCATTCAGCATTCCAGCTGATCTCCAGGGGAACTCCAGACTCCCCGGCAACGCGGGTCGTAACATTGTCGTGGGACCCGCCTACGTCAACCTCGACTCGTCGCTTGCAAAGGACTTCTCCATCGAGAGCAAGTACACCGTGCAGATCCGTGCCGAGGCATTCAACACCAGCAACACCGTGCATCTCTCGAATCCGCAGGCAGACGCCGGGAACCTTGCTACTTTCGGGCAAATCAATAGCGTCCTGCCCGGTTCCAATCGACTGATGCAACTTGCCGCCAAGTTCATCTTCTAGGTTGGCGCAAGCTGTGATTGTCTAACCTGCCGGAGCGGCAACCGTTCAAGCGGTTGCCGCCCCGGCAATTCTTTCTGACGCTTATTCGTCTTCTGACACCTGAGGGTTTCTCGAATGATTGTTTTTTTCCCCGGTTCCAAGCGGAGCGTGGCGGGCTGGGTCGCGTTGGTCGTATTGGTTCTTTCGTCCTCATCATTCGCTCCAGTTGGTCATGTATTCGCGCAGAGCGTTCCGGCAGTAGCTGCGCACTCGTACTTCATCGACTGCTCTTCTGCCTCTCCCGGCGATGGATCGAGATCGCACCCATGGAACAAGCTGACCGATGCGCTGGCTCATCCCTTCCAGCCGGGTGATCAGATCGCGCTTGCCCGGGGTACAGTGTGTCGTGGCGGGTTTGCTCCCCAGGGTTCCGGAAGTGAAGGCTGGCCGATTCGTCTCACCGCTTATGGGCACGGTTTGCGTCCACGTATCGTTGCCCCTCCAATGGAACGTCAGATATTGCTCCTCTTCAACCAGGAGTATTGGCAGATCGACTCGCTCGATCTGTCCGGCGCGGACGAATATGGCATTTTCGTGAGCGGCGACAAAGGTTTGTTGCACCATATTTACCTGAAGAACCTCTACGTTCATGATGTGACCGGAGGCGCGTTGAAGAACAAGGACAACGGCCTTGTGGTTGTAGGACCTAGCAGTGCGGCAGCCGTGTTCAATGATGTCCTTGTGGATGGCGTGGACGCAGCACACACCAACCAGTGGGCCGGCATCCTGATTGGCGGAGGCAACTATGCCTACACACCGGATGCGCCTCTGAACCGTCAGATCGAGGTCCGCAACTCGACCGTCCACGACGTGTTTGGCGACGGGATCATACTTTTTCGCGACCAGGACGGATCGATTAAGACGAGTGCGGCCTGGCAGACAGGTATGCAGCCAACGCAGGAAGTCGGCACGCCGAATGCAATCTGGACTTGGACTTGCACAAACTGCACGGTGGAAGACAACGAAGCATATCTCACTGACAGCCCGGGCGTCGATGGTGGGGCGTATGACATCGACTGGGATAACACACGCAACACCGTGCAGCGTAACTATGCGCACGATACGCAGGGATATTGCGTGGCAGTCTTTGCGGCAGGATATACAACAAGCGAAAGCGCGGTGCGTGACAATCTATGTATCGATAACGGTCTGAGTCCTCGACTGGCGGCACTGCAAGGGGCGGTTTACCTTCATACATGGAATGACGGCCCAATCAAGGGGCTCGAATTCGAGAACAATACCATCCAGTGGAACTCTCCCGTCGCCGACGCTGCCGCGATCGTGAACGACGCCTTGATACCAGATTCCCCAGTCTACTTCCGGCACAATCGAATCACGTCCACCACTCCGCACATCTATCGCAGCAACGCACAGTTCGCTCCCTCTGCGAATACATACAATCTTGCGGGAACCCCACTGTTTACCCTCGGCGATCTCCACGATGCGTCTCTCGCAGCACTGCAAGCAGTGGGCAAAGAATCGGAAAGCAGGGTTGTTCATATTCCGCTTCCGACGGTCGTAAAAGCCTTGCGCATCGAGGCGTATATTGATATCGATATCGATGTCGATGGTTTACTTGCACCCAGCGCCCGAGCTCAGTTGGTGGTGTTGCGCGATTTGGCTGGTCAGTACGGTCCCGACAGACTGAAGGTCCTGATACACCCGCATAGCAGAAGTGCAGTAGGCCTTGAGGTCAATGCACTGCGTGACCTTGAAGATGTGTACCCGGGGGCTCTGCGGTACGATTACAAGACTCCCGCCAAAGCTTCCGCAGGAGTGATCCGACTTCTTACCTCTTCAGGAACTCCTCTGCTTGAATGGCACGGTTTCCAAGATGCCGCAGCGTTAGGCGGAGCGGTTCGTGCCCGCCTCGGAGCGCCTCAATACGCGCATATGCAACAGCCGTCCCCCTTGGAGGAGAAGCAATGATCCGGAACTGGCGCCAGAGAATTCATCGATCGATGCTGGCTGCGGCAACTTTTTCCCTTGCGGCAACAATGGCTGCGGCCATTACGTTTGCGCAGAACGAGCGGCTTCCGCCCGCGCTCCAGGCGCCAATCTCCGTTTACAACAATTGGTCTTCGTACGACGAACTCTCTGACAACATTCCGCTCACTGAGACGCTCGCCATGAAGGAACTGGACGAACTTCTGCGTCTCAAACGAGCGGGTGTGCGCTTCGATTACTACATGATGGACGCCTTCTGGTTCGCTCCCGAGGGTGGCTATCGTGACTGGCGGAAGCCAAACTGGCCCAATGGTCCCGATGCATGGATCAAGAAATGCCAGGCAAACGGCGTGCTTCCTGGATTGTGGTTCAGCACAAATACGCTGGTCAAAATTCAGGCTGCACCTGCGTGGAAAGACTCACTCAACAAAGACGGCGGTGCCATGTCGTTCTTTGAGGGAGGCTTCCTGCCCGACTTCATGAACGTTTTGCAGTCCTGGTACGACCGTGGCATTCGAATGTTCAAATTCGACTTTGTAGACCTTACTGCTGCAAGTCCCGCTACCGCCGCGAAACTCTCCAAAGCGGAGATAAGGGAGCGCAATGCTGCAGCTTTTCGCGATGCCTTAAGCGCCTTTCGACAAAAGAATCCGGAAGCGGTTCTCATTGCCTTCAATGGTTTCGGTGGTGATCTCGACAACACCATAACGCATTTGCCCTTCCACGATCCCACCGACCTGCGCTGGCTTGAAGTATTCCAAATGCAATATACCGGAGACCCACGGCCTTCAGATGTTCCCGAGGCCAACTTCTGGCGCTCTATGGATATCTATAGCGATCACATGGTGCGTCGCTTCGAGCAGTTGGGATTTCCGCTCGAGCGCATCGACTCGACGGGCTTCATGTTGGGCAAGACTGGAACCATTTATTACCGCGGCATGAACGCGTGGAAGGGCGCTTATTTGCTCATGATGGCACGCGGCGGCTGGGTGAATACGGTGCACGGGAACCTCGAACTGATCCAAGGCAAAGATGCCCAGTGGATGGCGCGGGCGCAATCGCTCTTCTTCGAATTGCAAGGTCTCGGGCGCATCCACACCTTCGGTGGTATCCCCGGCGACATTGAACCATATGGATTCGGCGGCGTCACGGCGCGGGGAGCGGTTTACGTAGTCGTCAATCCCGCGCAGAGCGTCATAAATATGAAATTGCCACGGCTCGTCTTCAATCAGCGCGCGCTGGGCGTTGGGCGCGTCCAGTTTCGCGATGCGGGATTCGTCCCGAAACTCACTGGGAACCAGATCACTCTGGGACCGGGTCAGATGGCGATGGTCGGGTACGGCGATTATGCGGGCATCCGATACGACTTTGGAATTCAGGATGACGTCGTGATCCCACGAACAATTGAACCAGCCGCGGTAGTTTTCCGGTCCATCGAAAAGGGCTCAATTGAGGCCACAATCCAGCCACCTTCCCATAAAACACTCCGTGTCGTCATCCGCGAGAAAACCCCTGAAGGCTTCATTCGCCGCACCTGGGCAGGCGGTCCGCCGTCGGGAGAGAACATGGGCAAAGTCTTCGCAATCTCGGCTGAGCAGGAAGGCCACTCGATCCCGGTCAAGATCGACTACGACAAGATTATTTGGAGTGGCATGAGCTGGGCCGTCGGAGAAATTGACGCGTCAAGCCTTGCTCCATCCAAGCCACTTACGCTGCGCTTTCATTCCGCGGAGAAGGATCCGATTACCCTCGATGGGCAGCTCTACCTGGTACAGTACTAAGTCGCAAATGATTCGAAAAGCGCTGCAACTCATACTTGCTACAACCCCGTTTGTGCTGGTGATCCAACCTCTGGCATTCGCGGCTGATAGGGCGAGAACTGTCACCGTTAACGGAGACTTCGAAAACGGTCTCACGTCGTGGAAGGCGACAGGTGACGTCTCGGTAGAGACGAGCACGCCACTTGAGGGTCATGCCTCACTCCGGATCGGTCCGGGCGCAGGCTCGGTCACGCAGCGCATCGCGGTTGGAAGCGATAACCACATGATGGTCTCTGCGCTGATCGACTCGACGCCTGCAGGAGCCGGAAAACTAACCGTGCGTTTTCTTGACAAGGATGGCAGGGAACTCATGACGCTCGATTCCTTGAGAGACATAAAACCCGGCAAGCAAAGAGGCGAACTGAGCGACTATTTCAAGCCGCATCCCTTGACTGCCAGCGTGGAAATCGAAGTCTCGAAGAACGATCCTCTTGCAACTGTGCTCGTCGATCAGGTCAAGTTGGAGGTCTATGAGGAAATCGATCCCGCGTTGAAAGACACCGAAGAACTGAGCGAGATGATGAGGCCCTTCTGGAAAGGAAATGTCGTGACCAACGAAGCGATCCTGATGTTTTCCCAGAATGGAAAGCCTGCTTCGGGAACACTCATGTTCCAGCCGACTCGCATCTTGTCGGTGACAGACTATAGCACAATCACGCACTACCGTGAAGGCGTAGATTTCACCACTGCGGGACGGAGTTTGACAAGCACTCCGAATTCGCGAATGACCCAGGTTAAAGATACCGATCTGCTTGGAGGCGATTTGAAATGGAACATCATCGGCGGCAAACAGGTTCTGGTGACTTATGAGCATAGCGATGCATGGTCAGGCCCGGCGCAAAGTTATGTTGGCGCGAACCTGCCAAACACGATGCAGAAACTCTCTGCGCACGCCCCGCTGAAGATCGTCGCATACGGTGACAGCATTACATTTGGTATTGGCTCCAGCCAGATATTTAGAATCGCTCCTTTTCAGGCGCCATGGATCGATCTGTTCACTCGACAGCTGCAGCAGGTCTACAGAGACACGAATATTACCCTCTACAACTCCTCGCAGAGTGGTGCGGATTCAGACTGGGCGAAAGGCATGGCCCAGCGAATGGTCGCATCGCTCGAACCCGATCTGGTTGTAATCGCCTTTGGACAGAACGACTTTTGGAGCGTATCTCCTGATACCTTCGCTGGCAACGTTTCCTCGATCATCCAGACAGTTCGATCAGGAAATCCGAAGGCGGAATTTCTACTGGTTTCAACGATGCGTTTCGATCCGGCTTACGCTGCTGATAACATCTACTGGGACAATGTGACTGAATATGACTCCAAACTCAGAGCACTGATAGGTCCAGGAGTGCAACTCATCGACATGACTGCGATCAGCGGAGCTGTTTTTGCAGCCAAAGCACCAAAAGATTGCCTGAATGATCCACTGCATCCCAATGACTACCTTTCGCGTTGGTACGCACAAAGTCTGACCGCTGCCCTGGTGCCCGCCTCGCAGCGGTAGCGAGAATCATCAAGAGAGTTGCGATCGACCAATTAGTCAACCGTCGCGTCGGAATTGGATCCACTGTGAGCGCTATGCAGACCGCACCCGCTTTTATCGGCCAATTGACGCGAACACGATCAAAGCACTGCCGGACTTTTGAGGAGGCATCCGGCAGAAAACCTGCAAACAAACAGATAGTGACGTAGTTCCGATTATTGCCTGCTGCTGTTCGCTGGTCGCCCGATTCCGGTGGTAATCCATTTTTCCGCTCAGAACCAGCGATCCTGGATTGACGCGAAATACATCCTGGCTCACCTGCTCGATGCGCGTTGCGACGCCGTATCCATACATGGGTTCTAACGCCAGCGTCTTTAATCTAGAATCAGCATCTCCAGCGTGCCCTGCACAACTCTGTAGCCCACCTTCCACTCCTCTCGATGATCGACTAATAGCGGGTAGTCCGTAGTAGTTGGCAAATACCGTGTTTTGAACCGCAAGGAAGTCCAATCCCCTTCTATGTTCCCAACGTCGCAGGGGTTCACTACCCTACTCGAAGAAGCTCAGCGCGGGCGGGCGGAAGCAAACTTTGTGCCCTGGAGCGGCGTGTATGAAGGGCTTGGCGCCCCGGGCCGTGCGAAGATAGACCGGCGCCACCAACAACTACTGGCCGTCTCTCTGGCGATTCTATGCCAGTCACCGCCCCACCCTGTTCCGAATCTGGCGATACTTCCGGAAGTGATTCGGGGGTGAGCCGGTCGGGACTACTTGACTTGGTGCTTGGCGTACTCTTCGGGCGTGAATTTGCCAGCGTTGACGTAGCCTTCGTTCAGTTCCGTATACTGCTTCCACTTCTCGGGCAGGTCATCCACTGCAAAAATCGCCGAGACGGGGCAGACGGGAACGCAGGCGCCGCAATCGATGCATTCCATTGGATCAATGTAGAGCTGGGGAACTTCGTCGAATGTGGTCCGCCCGTCGTCATAGGTCGTGTTCTTCTTGGGGTGTATGCAATCCACGGGACAGGCATCGACGCAGGCGGTGTCCTTTGTCCCGATGCAGGGTTCGGCAATGACATATGCCATGGGTCACCTCCGCTGTCTTTCACCGTATGCCTGCCACGAAGAAGATTCAAGTGTAGCCGACGTAAACTCTATCGCCGCTCGACCCTAAGACCCTCGCTGGTTTGAAGGTCACCTGGGCCAAACTCAAGCTCGCCAAACTCCTCCATATCACCGCCTCGCGCCCGTGCGCCGCCATCCAGTGCAGCACGCCGGTCGCGGGGCTCATGGGGTAAGCGCAGTAGAACTTCACGCCTGCGGCGGCACCGCCCATCGCCAATGCGATGTTACCGCTCAGCACTGCGTAGCGGTTCTCTGTCTTGGGCAGCGGGTCACGAAAAGGCTGGAAGTTCGTGGCGGCATACTCAAAGCCGACCCGCGCAAGGTCGACATTCTCTTTCACCACCGCTTCGCCCTTCCTGCCGAACTGATCGACCAACACGCTCTCGAGCGACTCAAAACCGACGCCCGCCATACGAAGGGCCGCGCCCATGGCGAGTGTGTTTTGCGCGACCTTGTTGCGGGTGATGTCTGCCATTTTGCTCACCGGCAACGCGCAGAGTTGCCTGCCGTCCGCAGGTGTGCCCGGATGTATCGTGTCGGAGTTATAGATGCACGCGCCGCCCGCAGTAAGTAAGCGCAGGTGGCGATCCATGGTGTCCTGATTGAGCGGGATCAGCAGATCGATCCCATCTCCCAGGCTCATAACCTCGTTGGCACTGGTGCGGATGGTGAGAAAAGTGTGACCGCCGCGAATG
>Ga0207105_1005_pt2 | contig 27805 bp, 22 predicted proteins | sample Alteio_BWMinHeat_77_FD_153569 | JGI IMG/M metagenome (GOLD analysis project Ga0207105, IMG submission 153569) | Enriched cells from forest soil in Barre Woods Harvard Forest LTER site, Petersham, Massachusetts, United States -... | ecosystem: Environmental > Terrestrial > Soil > Temperate forest >... | reverse complement strand
TGTTCCTGGTTTCTCGCGGGCCCTTGGTCACGCTCAACGTCGACGACTACATGAAGACGCAGAAGCGCAAAAAGATGCGCTACGACGACTACGAATTCCTCCGCGACAACTGCAAGAGCTGCGTGGCTGTGGGCGCCGAGCTGACGCACGGCAACGCCCAGGTGAAATACGGTACCGACTACCTGTCCAATACCAGCGTGATGGGCTGGACGGCGGAAATGCCGGATCTTGAAAACTACGATTTGGACTCGGGCCGGCATATCAATCAGACCGACGTGCTGCACCGGTCGCCGCTCTGCACGGTCGGTTTTGACATCGAAGACAAGCTCTTTCCGGGCAGCGATCCGATCGGCAAGGAAATTCGCGTCGATACGACCGAGTGTCAGGTGATCGGCGTGGGGAAGAAACTCGGCACGGTCTTCGGCGCTTCGCGTGACAACTGGGTGATTATCCCGCTCACCACGTTCCAGAAAGACTATGCCTCCGACGCCTCGCTCACGATCTGGGGCAAAGGGCAGGGCGTCGCCACCATGCAGCAGTCCATGGACGAGATTCGTTCGCTGCTGCGCGGCAAGCGGCATCTTGGTTACGACACGCCTGACGATTTCGAGGTCCAGACAAACGATTCATTTCTCTCGGTCTGGTCAAGCATCAGCGGTTCGTTCTTTGTTTTGACAGTCGCGATCGCGTCGATTTCCCTTGTCGTCGGCGGCATCGTGATCATGAACATTATGCTGGTGAGCGTGACCGAACGAACGCGCGAAATCGGCCTGCGAAAATCCTTGGGCGCGCGGCAGAGCGATATCCGGCTTCAATTCCTGATCGAGTCGTCGATGATCGCGGCGCTCGGAGGGCTCTGTGGTGTGACGCTCGGAATTGTTTTCGCAAAAATTCTGACGATCACGACGTCTTTGCCGAGCGCGGTCGAACCCTGGTCGGTGCTGATGGGCATGATCGTAGCGACAAGCGTCGGGGTATTTTTCGGCGTCTACCCGGCGTCCAAGGCCGCACAGCTCGATCCGGTTGTGGCATTGCGTTCGGAATAGCAGAGGCGAGGACATTCTATGCAACGCGGAATTTTCGGCGGATTCAAAGAGGCGGTCGGCCTGGCGTTTGACGCGCTGCGCCGCAGTCCGATGCGTTCGTTCCTCACCGTGCTGGGGATCGTCATTGGCGTCGGGACCGTGATCGCGATTGGCGCCGTCGTCAACGGCTTAAACGCCTCGGTGACCGACACCGTGCAGTCGCTCGGCTCGAACATGATCATCTGCTCGCGCTTCAATTTCGCCACGCTTGGCCGGCTCAGCCCTGAAATCCTGCAGCGCAAGGAACTGAAAGCCGAATGGGCCGAGGGGCTTGCGCAACTTCCCCATGTCGCCGCTGCCACGCCGAACGCGCGAATTCAGAACCAGCAGCTCGGCATCGGCGGCAGCGATGTTCGCCGCGGAAACTATCGCGCCCAAAACGTAATCATGCAGGGCAGCACTCCCACGATCGCCGATATTTTCAACGTTTCCCTCACCAGCGGCCGCTTCTTCAACCAGACCGATGAGCAGCATCACTCGCCTGTCGTCGTCCTGGGGCACGACACTGCCGAAACGCTCTTCCCGTGGCACGATAATCCCGTGGGGCAGGAAATCCTGCTTGAAGGGCGCGTCTTCGCCGTCGTTGGGGTGCTCGATTTTCAGAAGGGCGCATTCGGCAACGGCAAAAATCCCAACGACAACATCGTGATGGTGCCGCTCTCGACGATGCTCGAGCTGCACCCGGAGTTCAAGGATTTCGTCCTCTTCCTGAAAGCCGACAGCGCGGACAACGTGCCACTCGTCGTTGACGAAGCGCGCGAATATCTGCGACGCATGCGCAAGTTGCCTTCTGATAAGGCCGACGACTTCGCCGTGTTCACTACCGACTCTTTCCTCGAACTGTGGCACGAGATATCGCAGGGAATCTTCCTGATGATGTTCGGCGTCGGATCGGTCGCTCTTCTGGTGGGCGGGATCGGAGTGATGAACATCATGCTCGTCAGCGTCACCGAGCGCACGCGCGAAATCGGCGTAAGGAAAGCGATTGGCGCAAGGCGCGTGAACATCTTGATGCAGTTTTTGCTCGAAGCCGTGACGCTTACGCTGATCGGCGGCGCGATCGGCGAAGTCATCGGGTCGGCACTGGGACTTTCCGTGCGCCTGGTTTCGTCCTTGCCGGCAACGGTTTCCCTGTTTTGGGTTGTGCTCGGATTTACCGTTTCGGCCTTCATCGGAATTTTCTTCGGCGTCTACCCGGCGTGGAAGGCGGCCAGCCTCAATCCGGTTGAAGCTCTCCGCTACGAGTAAGTTTCAGCCGCCGGCGAGTTCTGAGAGCGATTTTTCGTACGGCGCCCGCGCGACGCCCCGCTCGGTGATGATCGCCGCGATGAATTTCGACGGCGTCACGTCAAACGCCGGATGCGCCGCAGGGACTTCGGCGGCCATCCGCACGCCCGCGATGTGAGTTACCTCTTCGGCAGAACGCTCCTCGATCGGAATCTGCTCGCCCGAGGCGATCGAAAGATCGAAGGTCGAAATCGGCGCCGCCACGTAGAACGGCACCCCGTGTTCGCGTGCCAGCACGGCAATCCCGTAGGTGCCGATCTTGTTGGCCGTGTCGCCGTTGCGCGCGATGCGGTCGGCACCGACGACCACCGCGCCGATCGTGCCGGTCTTCATGAAGTGGCCGACCATGTTGTCGGTAATCAGCGTCAGCGGAATCCCGTCCTGTTGAAGCTCCCAAGCCGTGAGTCGCGCGCCTTGCAGGTAGGGCCGCGTCTCGGGCACCAGCACTTCAAAGGTGCTGCCGCCTTCGACGGCCACGCGGATCACGCCGAGTGCCGTCCCGATGCCGCCGGTCGCGAGCGCCCCGGCGTTGCACTGCGTCATCACGCGGCCCGTCTTGGGCATGAGCTCTGCGCCGAATGAGCCGATGCGGCGGTCTGCAGCGCGCCGTTCCTGGTGAACTTTCTGGGCCTCTTCGACCAGCGCCGTGCGGATGCGCGCAAGCGAAGCTGTGCCGTTTGTCGCGGGCGCTTCGGCGGCAAGCTCGGCGAAGCGCCGCTTGAACCGATCGATTGCCCAGAAAAGGTCCACGGCTGTCGGCCGCGTCTCGGCGAGCGTGCGGCAAATCTCAGAAAACTCGGTGCGCAGATCCTCAAGCGTCGTGGCTTTCGAGCGTTCGACGCCGATCGCAGCACCCATCGCTGCCGCCACTCCAATCGCCGGCGCGCCGCGGATCTCCATGTCCTTGATCGCCTTGGCCACGTCGCGATAGTCGGTGTAGGTGTGGTACACGACCTCGCCCGGCAACTTACGCTGATCGAGCATCACGACGCCTTCGCGCGTCCACGCTATCGGTTCGACCGGCCGCAAGCTCTTTCCTCCTCGGCTTGTGTGACACCATAGTTTAGCCGATTCGGACGCCCGAGCGAGGCCCGGTTTACCGCTAGTCGGCACGCGGCTTTGCGGCATTTCGCGGGTTGGCCCGCGTCGCTGTAAACTGGTGTTGTCGCGCGAGTGGCGTCTTGCCCGCGCGGCGCAGACGGAGGAACACCTTGCACCCATCGCGGGCCAAAGAGAAACCGGGCGAACGGATCCTGGTTGCCGATGGCGACGCCGCCACGCGCGAGAAGATCGCAGCCGTCCTGCGCAGTGAGAATTTCCGCGTCACCACAGCCGCGGACGGCAAGGAAGCCCTCGCGCATCTGACCAAATCGAAATTCGATCTGGCGCTACTTGACGTCTGGATGCCTCGCATGAGCGGGCTCGAGGTTCTCAAAGCACTGCAGAGCAAGAAATCCGCGCCAAGGGTAATCGTCATCGCGGCAGGCTGCGCGGCGGGCACGATCCTCAAGGCCATTACCGCGCGCGCTTGCCGGTGCCTGACCAAGCCCATCGATCCGCAAACGCTCGTCAGTCTGGTTCGCGAATCGCTCTCACGAAAGAGTCGCCCGCCGCATATCGAGATCATCTCCGGCAGTCCCCGCTGGATCGAGCTTCGCATGCCCTGCACACTTGAGGCGGCTGAGCTGATCGAATCCTTCATGAACTCGCTCGAAGCGGATCTGCCGGCGGAAACGCGCGCGGCCGTGGGCCAGGTGTTCCACGAATTGCTGCTCAATGCGATCGAATGGGGCGGGCGCCTTGATCCGCACCGAAAAGTTCAGGTGTCCTATCTGCGGGCGCACCATATGGTGCTCTACCGGATCGCCGATCCGGGCCGGGGGTTTCGATTTTCCGATTTGCGCCACGCCGCGATCGCGCACAACGGCGAACCGACCGAGCATCAAGGGATTCGCAAGCGAAAAGGTCTTCGCCCGGGCGGCTTCGGCCTGGTCCTTGCCAGCGCCAACGCCGACGAGTTGCTTTACAACGAGGCCCAAAACGAGGTCGTTTTCGTGAAGTATCTGGACGGCAGGTCGAATGGTGAGGCCGCCGATCCTGCGAACGCCGCCCAGCCGGTTGCGGCGAAATAGATGCACCGGCCCACGCGTATCCACATCGAATGTCTCGGGGCTTGGCGCGGCGATCGATCCCGCGGCGAACCCGCACAGTATGATTTCGCGCTGATTCTAAAGGCCTATTGATGCGAATTTCAGGTTCTGGCGACGTTCGGTCGACATCGCGCTATTCAGGCGCTGGTCGTGCGTCTCGTAGCGCCCCGACGGCCGCCGATCCGCAGCGCAGCAAGCGCGCCTTCAAGATGTCCGGGGAGGCCTGGAAGCTGATCGCCCCGCGCTGGGGTGTGCTCACGCTCGGATTTGGCCTGATGATCATCAACCGCCTGGCCGGCCTGGTCCTGCCTGGTTCTCTGCGATATTTGCTCAACGACGTTATTTACAGGAAGCAGTACCAGATCCTTGATCCGCTGATTCTGGCCATCGTCGGCGCCACGATCATTCAGGGCATCACTTCGTATTCGCTCACACAGCTTCTGTCGAAATCCTCGCAGCGAATGATCAACGATTTGCGCGTCAAAGTGCAGGCGCATATCGGCCGGCTTCCGGTCACCTATTACGACGCCAACAAATCCGGCGTGCTGGTCTCGCGCATCATGAGTGACGTCGAAGGCGTGCGAAACCTGATCGGTACGGGTCTGGTTGATTTCGTCGGCGGCATTCTTACCGCAATCTTTGTGCTCTTCATCCTCCTGAAAACCAGCGTTTCGATGACGGTTGCCGCGGCCATTGCGCTGGTTATTTTCGCCACGGGAATGTTTTACGCGTTCAAGACGATTCGCCCGATTTTCCGCGCCCGTCCGAAAATCAATGCGGAAGTCACCGGGCGCCTGACCGAATCGCTCGGCGGCGTGCGCGTGGTGAAGGGCTACCACGCCGAAGAGCGCGAAGAAAAAGTCTTCCAGGCCGGCGTTGGGCGCCTGCTCGACAACGTGCTCCAGACCCTTACCGCAACCTCTTTAATGATGCTCTCCGGTACCGTGCTTACCGGCATCGTGAGCGCGACGATCATGTACATGGGTGTGCATCGAATCGAAGCCAATCAGATGAACGGCGGCGATTTGATCACCTACATGGCGTACATGGCGTTTTTGATGGCGCCTGTCGCGTCCATCGTCGGCATCGGCCCGCAAATTACCGAAGCGATGGCTGGTCTTGAGCGCACGCGCGAAGTCCTTAACGAACAGATGGAAGACGTAGACCCGGGCCGCACCGTTCGCCTGGACCGCGTCGACGGAAGCGTTGTTTTCGAGAAGGTGGATTTTTCCTACGACACCGGCAAGCAGGTGCTTTTCGATGTGAGTTTTGAGTCCGCTCCCGACACGGTTACCGCTCTGGTTGGTCCGTCCGGTGCGGGAAAGTCCACCATCATCGGACTGATTGCCGCGTTCTATAAGCCCGCCGGCGGTCGCGTTCTGATCGATGGCGTCGACCTTTCGACGGTGCGTCTTGATTCCTATCGCTCGCAACTGGGTGTCGTATTGCAGGAGACATTTCTTTTCGACGGAACAATTCGCGAAAATGTCGCGTTTGCACGACCCAACGCCTCTGAAGACGAAATTCTCGCGGCATGTCGCATTGCGCGAGTCGATGAGTTCGCCGAAAATTTCGAACTGAAATACGAAACCGTCGTCGGCGAGCGCGGCGTCAAACTCTCCGGCGGACAAAAACAGCGCGTCTCGATCGCACGCGCGATTTTGGCCGATCCACGGATTCTGATACTTGACGAAGCCACTTCCAGCCTCGATTCGGAATCCGAAGCTCTCATCCAGGAAGGTCTGCGCTACCTGATGCGCGGCCGCACGACCTTCGTCATCGCCCATCGTCTGTCGACGGTCCGCCGCGCGGACCAAATCCTGGTCATCGAAGCGGGACGTGTGATCGAGCGCGGCACGCACGAATCTCTCTACGCCGAAAGCGGCCGCTACTACGACCTCTACACCAAGCAGCACGGCGTTGAAACGAACCTGTTTCTTGCGCCGGGCGAAGGCGACAAGATCGAAGCCGACGACGCGACAACAAACGGAGCTGGCGGCGTTCCGCAGTCACGCAGTTCCGCGCTCGCAGACACGATCAACCTCATCCGCCAGCGTAATTCCTGAAGCGCCGTCCTGCCCCGAATCCCGGGAAAACCAAGCACAGGATCTGAATTCCCCACCAATGCTTGAATACAAGGCCCAATCCCATTTCCCATCAATCGTGAATAGCCCTTTTTTCTGCGGCCTCCGATTGACGCCGTTCCGCGCCGACCCTAGAATTGTTCGGGCGATCACATAGCGACATGTTTGAGAACCTAACCGAGAAACTTCGGCGAACATTCAAGAACCTTCGTGGTCAGGGCAAGCTCTCTGAAGAGCACCTCGACACGGCCCTGGGAGAAATCCGCGAGTCCTTGCTCGATGCCGACGTGAACGTCGGCGTGGCCGACGAGTTCATCGCTCACGTCCGCGAAAAGGCGCTTGGCTCGGAAGTCCTTCTCCAGCTTTCTCCCGAGCAGCAGGTCGTAAAAATCGTCCGCGACGAGCTGGCCGACCTGCTTGGCCGCGAATCAAAACCCCAGTTTTCATCGCGCCCGCCTTCGGTCTGGCTGATCGTCGGCCTGCAAGGTTCAGGTAAAACAACTTCTACCGGCAAGCTCGGCAAATGGCTCGCCGAGCACGGCCACCGTCCCATCGTTGTCTCAACTGACGTGTACCGCCCTGCGGCACGCGAACAGCTCGCGCAAGTCGCCAAGGCGACCGGTACTCCCTGCTGGCCGGGCGCCGGCGCTGATAAACCGCTCGATATCGTCCGCGGTGCGACGCGCGAAGCGAAACTCTCTGCGTGCGACGTAATTCTGGTCGATACGGCGGGCCGCCTGCACATCGACGACGATCTGATGAACGAACTCGGCACGCTCAAGCGCGAGCTCAATCCGGCCGAGATCCTGTTCGTCGCCGACGCCATGATCGGTCAGGACGCGGTTCGCTCGGCCGGTGAGTTTCACAAGCGCCTCGGCGTTTCCGGGGTGATCCTCACCAAGCTCGACGGCGACGCCCGCGGCGGCGCGGCTCTCTCGATCCGCAAGGTCACGGGCGCGCCCGTGAAGTTTGTCGGCATCGGCGAAAAATACGACGCTCTCGAGCCCTTCTATCCGGATCGCATCGTCGGCCGCATTCTCGGGATGGGCGATGTCGTGGGCCTGATCGAAAAGGCCGAGAAGGCCATCGACGTCAAGAAGGCGAAAGAACTCGAGCGCAAGCTTCGCGAGGACGATTTCACGCTCGAAGATTTTCGCGATCAGTTGCAACAGATCAAGAAAATGGGCTCGATCGAACAGATCATGGGCATGCTTCCGAAAATCGGCCCGTTCGCGAAGCTGCCCAAAGATGTGAACGTCGACGAAGGCCGGCTCAAGGGCATCGAAGCGATCATCAATTCGATGACCGACTCGGAGCGCCTGAATTCCAATTTGATTGACGGCAAACGCCGCAAGCGCATCGCGCGCGGCAGCGGCCGCTCGGTGCAGGAAGTGAACGAAGTCCTCAAGCAGTATGGCGACATGCGGCGCATGATGAAGCAATACGGCAACCTCGCCAGAGCCGGACGCCTTCGCGGCATGGGCAAGCTCGCCGGACTTAAATGAACGAATCGATTCTTTGCGGCTGCTAGCCGGTAAATCCACCGCTTCGCAAGGCCTGCAAAAATAACTCGGGAGAAAAAATGGCAGAAATTCAGCCGTTCCGCGCATACCGCTACGACCCCAAGCGCGTCGCTCTGAAAGACGTGCTCACGCAACCTTACGACAAGATTTCGCCGCAGATGCAGGACAGGTACTATGCCGTGAGTCCCTACAACCTGGTTCCGGTCGAAAAGGGACGTTCGCTTGACGGCGATTCGCCCGAGAACAACGTCTACACACGCGCCGCACAAAAAGTGCGCGAATGGATCGCCGAGAAAATCCTGGTGCAGGATGGTGCGCCTGCCGTTTACGTCTACACCCAGGAGTTCGAGGTCCCCGGCACCGGGAATCGCCGCACGCGCGCCGGCTTCATCGCTCTTGGGCGCGTTGAGGATTACGAGGCGAAAGTCGTCTTCCGCCACGAGCGCACGCTCTCGGGTCCCAAAGCCGACCGCATCGAGTTGCTGCGCCGCACCGGCGCGCAAACCGGTCAGCTGTTTTTCCTCTATCACGACCCCGGTCGCCAGATCGACGCACTGCTTGAAACCGTTGCCCAAAAGACGCCCGCGATCGAACTGCACGATGAGTACGACACGATCCATCGCGTCTGGCCGGTCACCGACCAGGCCTTCATCGACAAACTGCAGAAAGCCATGGCCGACAAGAAGCTCATCATTGCCGACGGCCACCATCGCTACGAAACGGCGCTCAACCTTCGCAACGAAGCGCGTACCAGATCCGGCAATCACGACCGCATGGCCGCTTCCGAATTCGCCATGGCCACCTTTATCAACGCCCATTCCAGGGGCCTGACGATTCTCCCCACACATCGCGTGATCCGCATCGCCGGTTTCGATTTCGAAAAATTCCGCAGCGATCTTGCGCCTTACTTCGATTGGTACGCATATCCGTTCCAAAACACCTCTGAACGCGCCGCCAGTTACGCGGAATTTCGCAAGGATCTCCAAGCCAAAGGCGAGACGGCGAATGCCATCGGCATCTATCCCGAGCACTCGGGCCCGGGCGGTGCCTTCTACCTGTTCGTCCTAGGTAAAGAAGCGGACCTTCAAACGGCGCTCGCAGACATCTCGCCCGCGCAGCGAGGTCTCGACGTTGTCCTGTTGCACAGGCTGATTATTGAAAAGGGCCTGGGGATCACAGCCGAAGCGGTTGCCGGCGAGAAAAACCTGACGTACGAACGCGAAATGGATGCGGCCATCGCCGACGTCGATCGCGGCGAAGCGCAACTTGCGGCGCTGCTCAATCCGGCGCGGATCGAGCAGGTTTCCGAGATCGCTTTGGGCGGCGACGTGATGCCGCAAAAATCGACAGATTTCTACCCGAAGCTTTTGAGCGGTCTGACGATCTTCAAAGTGGAAGGTCGCCTCGGGTAATTGCGATCGGGCGCGTGCGGAAGCAAAAAGCGCGGCCCGGTCTCGCCGAGCCGCGCCGACCAAGCCAGCCGCTTACTTGAAGCTCTGAATCGCTGCGCTTTCGCTTTCGTAGGTGTCAAACACGGTCATCAGCTTGGTCACCTGCAGCACTTCCTTGAACTTCGCTCCAAGGTTTGCGAGCTTCAAAGAGGCGCCCTGCGAGCGCGCACTATGAAACGTGGCTACCAGCGTGCCGAGGCCGGCGCTGTCGATATACGTCACGTTCTGCAGATTCAGCACGATCTTTTTCTTTCCGGACGCGAGCAAACCCTTCACCTTCTCGCGGAACGCGTTGCTTTCCTCGCCCAGCACGATGCGTCCATCGATGTCCAGCACGGTCACGCCGTTCACATCTCGTTCTGCCATTCTCAGTGCCACGTTCACGCCTCCTGGAAATTCAAATTGAACTCTGAAACCGATGCGAAGGAAACCCTGTCGCGCCTCAGTAAAAATCCGAACAGGACATATAGTAGCCGCAGGAGGCGCAAATCATCTTGCAGCTTCGCGCCTCGAGTCTCGCTGAACAGCGCGGGCAATAGCTTGATGCAAGCTCCGGCTGGACGCGCAAAGCAGCCGCGCACGACTGGTCCTCGCGCGCCTCGCTCGCTGCGGGAATTCGTTCCGGCTGAGCCACCCCAAGCTCCTGGCCCTCGGCAGGCCCGACGTTTATAGCACACCCCGGCCGGACCGCAAAGGCGCGGAACACCTGATTTCGGGCCCTTTACGCCCGCCCCTGTGGCATAGACACCTATCGGGGGCCGTTCGTATCCGCCCCAGCCGACAAAAAAAGCAACGCCAGAGCGGCTTCGAGCGTCTGATAGGATGGAGGCGCGTTATGGGTAGCCCAACGCATTTCTCGTCTCGTAGCAGCTTGGTGGCGCTCGGAGTTTTGTGCGCCGGATTTGTTCTGGCTGGTCCTCTGGCAGGTGCCCAGCGTCGTGTGCTGGTCATGCCGGCGCCGGTCCAAGCTTCTCGAGCGCGAGTTGCCCCGATCGCGCCCATGCGTTCGATGCAGGCTCCTCACGTCATCTCCCCGGCTCCTGGAACGCGTCCCCTCACCCACTTGACGCACCCGCGCGAACAGGCACGACCTGCTACAAGAGTCGATTCGAACCGCCGCGTGAACCGCGGTCTGGTTTGTGGCAACGGCGCCGGAATCCCGTTGCAACAACTGCTGACGCCTGTTCCAGGTTTCGGTTTCAGCTTTCAACATCTCGATGCGATCAACAGCGATCTCGCGCTTAAGGCCGCGATCGATCCGGCAACTGAAGTCGAGCTTCGCGAAGCGTCGCGCCTTAATTGCGGAACGATCGGTACGGGCGGCTATCTGCTAGGCGGCTTCGGTGGCTATGCCTTGCCCGATCAGACCGATCAGGAATCCGACAGTGAACCTGCCCCAGCCACGCAGCCACAGGTGATTGTTGTCCAGGTTCCGGCGCCAGCAGGCGAGGCCCAGGCGGCTGCCAGGACCGGAGTTGCGCCTGCCGAAGATGCGCCGCTTCCCGATGAAGCACTCTTCGTGCTGGTACTGCGGGATGGTTCGCAACTCGAAGCAACTGCCTTCACCCGCACGTCCGACACGATCGTCTACATCACCCGAGACGGGCTGCGGCGCACGATCCGGCGTTCGGATCTTGATACCGACGCGACGATCCGGGTAAACGGCGAGCGCGGCACCCAGCTTCAACTTTCCCTCTAATCAATCCTCGCCCGAAACTGCTACTTCTCTGACTGGCGGACCGGCTCGGGCATATACAAGCCTGCTTCGGCAGGCAAGCCGGCGCGTTCAAACTGTACCGTGGTGTGGGCGATTTGAAAGTCGCGCGCCAGCACATCCCGAACTTTTTCCAGAATCCTTTCGCTTTCTTCCATGTGCATGTCCGGGATCCGGATGTGACAAGAGAGAGCGTTCAAATCGGTTCCCAGCGTCCATATATGGATGTCGTGCACCTCGCGCACCCCGTCGACCCGGAGCACGGCGTTTGCGACATCCTCGAGGTTCATTTCCCGCGGCATTCCCTCAAGCAGAATGTGACCGCTTTCGCGCAGCACGCCTGTTCCTGACCAAAGCACCATCGCGCCGATGCCGATGCCGATGAGCGGGTCGATCCAATGAACACCGAAGAAACGGATCAGCAGCGCGGCCGCGAAAATCGCGATGTTCGAAAGCGCATCGCCAAGATTGTGGATCCAAACGGCGCGAACGTTCAGATCCTTGCGTCCGGCGTGAACGGCAAACGTGATTCCGCCGTTGACAACCAGGGCCACCAGCGACACCCACATCATGATCGTTGTTCCGACTTCGACCGGGCTCCGCAAGCGCCGGACCGATTCGTAGACGAGCAATAGCGAAGCGAGCGTCAGCATCGTCGCGTTTACAAATGCCGCGAGGATTCCCGCACGGTGATAACCGTAGGTCTTCTCCCGGGTCGGCGGACGCGAAGCCCATCTTGCCGCAAGCCAGGCCAGAGCGAGCGTCGGCGCGTCGGTCAAATTGTGGATCCCGTCGCTCACAAGCGCGATCGAATGGCCCAGGTAACCGGCGACAAGTTCGACGCAAACAAGCGTTAACGTCGCAAACACCGAAAGGCCCAGCGCCAGCGTCATATTTGCGCCGACGTCGTGATGATGCCCGTACAGGCCGTGATGGTGTCCATGGCCGTGATCACGGCCATGCGCTTGTTCATCTTGGCGGCCGTGGTTTTGTCCGGGGTGCGAATGCGGTTCCATCATCTGGGATTCTACTCCGCCCCGCCTTACGCGGCGAGTAGGGACAGCGCGCAATTGTGTACTCACCTGATAACGACAACGCATCACCTCGGGAAACGCAATTGACTTCGCCTCTTTGCCGCCCCTACCATCGATTCAGGCAAGTTTTCACTACGCTTCAGACCTTCACCGGGGGGGAAGATCGGCGCGCGTCACGGCTGATCCGGCAATGACGCATTCCGCAGCCAAGTTGACATTTTGGGGGGTCCGTGGCTCGACGCCGACACCGGAGCGCGAAAACGGACGCTACGGCGGCAATACACCTTGCGTCGAACTCACCGCTCCGGACGGAACGCACATCATTCTTGATTGCGGCACCGGACTGCGCATTCTCGGCAACCGCTGGTCGCAATCGGCGGGCGCCCAGGGCGGCGATTCCCATATTCTGGTCACCCACTATCACTGGGATCACATTCAAGGTATTCCTTTCTTTCATCCGTTCTTTGAGCCGCAGAACCATTTCTACTTTTACAGCTTCGAGTCGCGTTATCTTGGCCCCGGCAGCCTTCGCAAGGCGCTCGAATCGCAGCTCGCCAGTCCCTATTTTCCGATCGACGCAAACTCGATGTCGGCTCAGCGCACGTTTCGCGATGTGGTCAGCGGGGAGACTTGGCATATCGGGGGAGTGCGCGTCAGCGCTGAACGGCTGAACCATCCGCAGGGGTGCCTGGGCTATCGGCTTGAGACCAGCGGCGGCACCATTGTCTACGCCACCGACAACGAACCGGACGCCGGCGAATACGATCAAAATCTTCGCCGACTCGCGCACGGTGCCGATGTTCTGATTTATGACGCACAATATTCGCCCGAGCAACTCGCCTCGACTCGCAAGGGCTGGGGACACTCGAGCTGGCTGGAAGCCGTGAAACTCGCGCGCGAGTGCAAAGTGAATAATCTTCTGCTCTTCCACCACGATCCGGATTCGTCCGATCGTACGGTCGACGGATTTCTCTCCGCTGCGCGGCAGGAATTTCCCGCGACCTGGGGCGCAACCGAAGGTATGACGGTGAAATTAAGTGAGCGCGGCGTGGAGGTGAAATTGCGCGAATCGCGCATCGGCCTGCGCCGGCGTCTGCGCTTCTCGGCAACGGTCAGCGGTCAAGGCGAGGACGGATCGAAATTTGAGGAAAAGGCGGTCGTGCGGGACTTGAGTTTGCTTGGAGCGTATCTCTCGTTAAACAGCCGCCCGCGTTTGCAATCGGAACTGCGCGTGGTGATCGAAGCGGCCGGGGAGGCGAATCGCGGCAGCACGCTATCGTTCCGCGGTACGGTAGTCCACTGCGATCTCGGGCGCGAGAAGACGCAAAACGGCGTGGGCGTCCTCTTCGTAGAAGAAGCCGAGCCAGGCTTGCCTCGCGACTAAAGCCTAGTTCTTGCTCAGCTGCGAAATCTGCTCATCGAGATCGGCAAGCGCGCGGGTCAACTGGTCTCGATAGCGAACATCGCTGCTGGACGCCAAGTCTCCGGCCACACGAGCACGCGAAAGAAGAAGTACTTCACGCTGACGATGAGCCTGAATCTGAGCGGCGGTTGGAGGTGCTTTCCTGTCCCGGGGAGACGAATCAGAGTCCTGAACCTGGCTTTCTACTGCCTTGCTTTCCCAGCCTTTGGCCATACAGCCATTTTACAGCGTTTCACCGATTGTGCTTCGCCTTTTTCAACCGATTTGTACGGATCGGTCGACTCGCGGCATCTTCGCTTTGGCTACGCCCCCGGGAGTTTGCTGCGAGAAGGTGGCGGCGGCGCCCGAAAACAAAAAGGCCGCCCCAAAATCGGGACGGCCTTTCGATTTTATCCCTGGCGGTGACCTACGTTCCCGCGTCGTTTCCAGCGCAGTATCATCGGCCCGGCGAGGCTTAACTTCCGTGTTCGGGATGGGAACGGGTGTGGCCCTCGCGGTAAGACCACCAGGAAACTCTGGAAGCTTCCGCCAACAGCTCGGGTCGCTTCGCAATCCTTGGAAATCTTGCGATCGAGTTTTGACAATGAAGGAAGTGGCGTAAACCACAAATTCAGCTGGAGAGCAGCATTCTGTGAAAAGACGCTTTTCCTCCCACGCATTTCATCCGGGCCGCATTGAAGCAGCCCCAACAAAACTGCCGCGTTAGGAAAATTTTATGGTTAAGCCGAACGGCCGATTAGTACGGGTAAGCTACACGCGTTGCCGCGCTTCCACCTCCCGCCTATCAAAGTCGTAGTCTTCGACTGGCCTTCTTAGATGGCCGCAGCCACCTTGGGAAACCTTATCTTGAGGCAAGCTTCTCGCTTAGATGCTTTCAGCGATTATCTCTTCTGGATTTCGCTACCGAGCGATGCCACGGGCGTGACAGCTCGATCACAAGAGATCCATCCATCCCGGTCCTCTCGTACTAGGGACAGCTCCTCTCAAGTTTCCTGCGCCCACACCAGATAGGGACCGAACTGTCTCGCGACGTTCTGAACCCAGCTCACGTACCGCTTTAATAGGCGAACAGCCTAACCCTTGGGACCTTCTACAGCCCCAGGATGCGATGAGCCGACATCGAGGTGCCAAACCTAAGCGTCGATGTGAACTCTTGGCTTAGATCAGCCTGTTATCCCCGGCGTACCTTTTATCCGTTGAGCGATGGCCCTTCCACGCAGAACCACCGGATCACTAGATCCCACTTTCGTGCCTGCTCGACATGTGTGTCTCGCAGTCAACCCGGCTTGTGCTCTTGCACTCCACGGCGGGTTTCCAATCCGCCTGAGCCGAGCTTTGAGCGCCTCCGTTACAGTTTAGGAGGCGACCGCCCCAGTCAAACTACCCGTCTGGCCGTGTCCTCCACCCCGTCTAGGGGTGCAAGTTAGAGCGACAGAACTATCAGGGTGGTATTTCACCGTTGCCTCCCCCCCAGCCGAAACCGGGGGTTCCCAGGCTCCCACCTATCCTACGCAGGCAGTACCGTTAATCATGACCAGAGTGCAGTTAAGGTGCACGGGGTCTTTCCGTCTAGATGCGGGCATCCGGCGTCTTCACCGGAACCACAAATTCGCCGAGCCGTTCGCCAAGACAGTCGTTCGATCGGTACGCCATTCGTGCAGGTCGGAACTTACCCGACAAGGAATTTCGCTCGGTTTCTCCTTACTCTGTTTCCAGAGAAGCCGGACTTTCTCTTACACGTCCTGTGTTCATGGTCGAAGCTATGGCCCTTATTTCTTCAATGCCTTCCGCTTTCAAGTGTTTTCCCTGACGCATCAGGTGCAGGATCTTTCGGAACCTCGCGAAGTCGACCCGCTTTTTCGATTTCAGCCCATGCTGTTCGAAAAAGGGAACAATCCTTTCGCTGAGGTGATCGAGCCCCCGGACTCGATAGGCCATCCGGTCGCCGTGATTCCTTCTGACCACTCCGCATCCGAAGAATTTCTTCAGCGCGTGCAGCAATTGGATATCACGTTGGTGTTGGACAACCGTGAATTCGGGGAGCACTTGAAACTGGCAGGACATCTCGGGATGCGGACTGACGCCGACAAAGAAACATCCTTCGCCGTCAACAAATCCTACAACCCATTGAGCGTTTAGCTTCTCAGGATGCGTCTGAACGTAAAGTCTCTGAGGGTTCTCCATCTCTGGAGCCTTCCCTGCGGATTGTCCCCATGTCTGCCGGATTTTGACTGTTCCGAAAATTCCGGAACGAGTACCGGACAGCTGTGTGAGGAGTTTCCCGCATATAGTTCAGTTTTACTAAGGCTAGCGAGCAACTTAACCTTAGGACCGTTATAGTTACGGCCGCCGTTCACCGGGGCTTCAGATCAAGCCTTTGAACCTTACGGTTCTAAGCCCTCCCTTTAACCTTCCGGCACCGGGCAGGCGTCACCCCCTATACGTCGTATTCGACTTAGCAGAGAGCTGTGTTTTTGTTAAACAGTCGCCGAACGCATTTCACTGCGGCCCCCTCGGGCTATAAACCCTAGCGGGGCACCCCTTCTCCCGAAGTTACGGGGCTAATGTGCCTAGTTCCTGAGCGAGCGTTCTCTCGAGCGCCTGTGGATATTCACCTTGTCTACCTGTGTCGGTTTGAGGTACGGGCACCATGCGAACTCCTTAGAGGTTTTTCCCGGCAGCGTGAAATCAGGAACTTTGCGAGCGTGTGCTCTCGTGCCCAGTCTCACCGTTGAATGACCCCGTGGATTTTCCTGCGGGATCCGGCTTTCACTGGTCAATCGGGACGTCCATCACCCGACTCCCCTATCCTTCTGCGTCACCCCATCGTATAACGTTCACATGGCGGGGCAGGAATGTTGACCTGCTGTCCATCAGCTACGCCTTTCGGCCTCACCTTAGGACCCGCCTAACCCTGAGCGGATTAACCTTCCTCAGGAAACCTTAGACTTTCGGCGACACGAGTTCTCATCGTGTTTATCGCTACTTATGCCGGCAGAGTCTCTTCCGTGGCGTTCAGCAGTCCTCTCGGTCTACCTTTGCCACCACAGAATGCTCCCCTACCAAATGACGACCCCGAAGGATCGTTAATTTCGCAGCTTCGGTCGTAGACTTGAGCCCCGTTGGATTGTCGGTGCGTGAACACTTGACCAGTGAGCTGTTACGCTTTCTTTAAAGGATGGCTGCTTCTAAGCCAACCTCCTGGCTGTCTGTGCGCTCACACGTCCTTTCCCACTTAGTCTACAGTTAGGGACCTTAGCTGGCGATCTGGGTTCTTTCCCTCTCGACCACGGAGCTTATCCCCCGTAGTCTCACTCCTGTGCTGTTGTCCTCGGCATTCGGAGTTTGATTGGATTCGGTATCCTGGATGGGACCCTAGTCCATTCAGTGCTCTACCACCGAGGCAAATCACACCAGGCTGCCCCTAAAGGCATTTCGGGGAGAACGAGCTATCACGGAATTTGATTAGCCTTTCACCCCTACCCTCAGCTCATCCGAGCGATTTTCAACTCACAACGGTTCGGTCCTCCAGTCGCGGTTAAGCGACCTTCAACCTGGCCAAGGGTAGATCATCCCGCTTCGCGTCTATTACCACAGACTTGCGCCCTATTCGGACTCGCTTTCGCTACGGCTCGCTTTCGCTTAACCTCGCCTGTGACAATAACTAGCCGGCTCATTAAGCAAGAGGCACGCCATCAGGCATTTCGCTTGCGCGACATAGCCCTCTGACTGCTTGTAAGCATACGGTTTCAGGTTCTATTTCACTCCCCTCGCAGGGGTGCTTTTCGCCTTTCCCTCACGGTACTGGTTCACTATCGGTCGCCAACGAGTATTTAGCCTTGGAGAGTGGTCTCCCCAGCTTCCCGCGGGGTTTCTCGTGCCCCGCGGTACTCAGGATACCGCTTCGAGTCCGGTAAGCTTTCGGCTACATGGCTGTCACATTCTATGGCCCGGCTTTCCTGCCGGTTCACCTAGCCTCCGGATTGGTAACTCTACTCACGCGGTCCTACAACCCCCCGATATAAATACCGGGGTTTGGGCTCTTCCGATTTCGCTCGCCGCTACTTTCGGAATCTCGTTTGATTTCTCTTCCTCCAGGTACTGAGATGGTTCACTTCCCTGGGTTGACTCGCACCCGCCTATGGATTCAGCGGGCCGTTACCTGGTTTTACCAGATAGGGTTTCCCCATTCGGACATCCCCGGATCAAAGCCTGCTTGCGGCTCACCGAGGCTTATCGCAGCTTGCCACGTCCTTCATCGTCTGTTGGCGCCAAGGCATCCACCGTACGCTCTTAGTAGCTTAACCATAAAACTTACCCAACACGTCCCGGCCCGGTTACGAGCCAAGACTCTGGAAGAACCGTTTCTCAAGGGTCTTGCAGCCCTTTTGGTGGCCTTTCAGAGGTGTTTGCGCTGCCGACTGTGCCATTTTCAGACACAATCTGCTGACGCAAACGGCGTGCAGAGGTAGGTTCGCCTTTCCACAAAACGCTACTCTCGAGCAAAACTTGCGGTTTTATGTGCTGCACGAATCACACTTCACCTCGCGCAACACAATGCCAGCTTCCTTCAATTGTCAAAGACCGTCGCTCCTGTCATCAGTTGCCGACCGGAGCGTCTCCGCTTCAAGCGGAGCGCAGTGCCGATTTGGAGGCGGCCCTGCGAAACCTGCAACCAATAAAAAACCCGGCGTCGAGCGCCGGGCGGATCCGTCTGTCTCTTGGGCCGCTCTCTGCGACCGTCAGACGGATGAACTCGAAGCTCGATTTGCTTCTATCCGGTGCTCGTAACCAATCTCACCTCTGTGATCAGCAGGCAGACTAGGTATCAGAACAAGCCCCGCGCATACAGGGGCACCACCGACATCAGGAGAGTATAACAACAATTTTTCTTTCGTCAAGTATTTCCCGCTTATTTTTCAAGGACAATTCTGTGGATTTCAATTCGTTTTGTGGAAAAAGGGGAAATCCTGTAGAAGGGCTTAGAAGGGCGTTGGTTTATGTATTTCTTGGGAGCCGGGAGGTGAAACCAAGATGGCTTACTTTGCACTGATCTACGACGTCGTCGACGACTACCTCGCCCGCCGCGCCCCGCTTCGCGCCAGCCATCTTGCGCTCGCGACCGGGGCCAGGGAGCGCGGCGAACTGGTCCTGGCCGGCGCGTTCGCCGACCCGGTCGACAAGGCGCTGCTCATTTTTCGCGGCAGCGACAAACGTGTCGCAGAGTCGTTTGCAAGGAATGATCCCTACGTGCGCGAGGGTCTGGTGAAGCATTGGGAGGTCCGCAGCTGGTCGGTCGTCATCGGGAATGTCGAGTGAAGCAAATCGCAAGCTGATCCCTCAGGGATTGGTCACCTGGATCGAAATGCTGGTCTGCCTGAGCGGAACGTACAGTTTGTCCCATTCATCGTGCAGCGCGCTCTCGGCATACGCGTCAGCCGCGTCGCGGCTCGCAAACTCGATCGCAAAGGCGGCGTTAAAATCGCGTGGTTCGAGCCGATCGGCTTGCGTCCACACGTTCTTCACACCGGGTGTTTTCATCGCCACTTGCTTCAAACCGTCGAGCACTTTCTGCTTTTGCACTTCGGAAATACCCGGGTTCCACTTGATCTCGACAACGTGAATGATCGTCTTTGGCTGCCCCACGCGGTTTTGGCCAGCTGCGTAACCGCCAGCAAAAACCGTCGCTGCGACCAGCACCGCAATCGCCCATTTCACCGCGCCAGCAAAACGCTTGCCCATCGAAATATCTCCTTCCCCGCTCGGAACGAGTTTATTCAAATTGAAGCCGTCGCCGCAACCGAACGCGCTTGGCGCCAAGCCCACGCTGCCAAGAACGGCACCCTTGCCAAAAGATTCACCGAAAGCGGGCCCGGCTTGGGCCATGATTTACAAAGTTGCCTCGGGCAATTACTGGGTTCACCTGCGACCGGAGACGCCGCATGACAGACGATTCCAATCCCCAAGCCATCGTCGACCAGGAACATCTCAAGCTGCTTTCGATTTTCTATATGGTCTCGGCCGGTCTCAGCGCCTTTTATTCCTTCATTGGCCTGGCCTACGCGATGATGGGTCTTTTGTTCATCGAAATCAGTTCGAAGCTTCGAAACACAGGAGGTCGGAATAACGCTGCCCCGCCCGCGGCTCTTGGATGGATCCTGGGCGGCTTTGGCCTGGCGTTCTTTTTGATCCTGGTGGCGCTGGCCGCCTTGAAGCTGCGTACGGCTTTTTGCATCAAGGGCCGAAAGTCACGCGCCCTGTGCCTGGCGACCGCCGTGATTTCATGCCTGGAAATTCCGTACGGCACTTTGCTTGGCGTGTTCACGTTCCTCGTGCTGGATCGCGCTTCGGTGCGGAGCGAGTTTGCAAAGCCGCCCGCTCGATAGTCGCCCGATGCGCTATCAACATGCTTGTTGACCCCGCAATCAAAAGTTAAGTAGGATGCGCCAATTCCCTTGATCTCGGCGGCGGCATTTTGCAGGAAGGAGAGAATTGCATGTTCTGCCAAGCCTGTGGTGCCACGGTCGGTGATGGTGTGGCATTTTGCACCTCCTGCGGCCGTCCCATCGTAGGGTACAGCGTCGGTGGCGCGGGCGGACCGGTCTCCGGGGTAGCTGTTATCGCCGGGGTTGCGACAAGTTACGCCGGTTTCTGGCTGCGTTTTGTCGCATCGATTCTTGACGGCATCATCCTCGCCGTCCCGATCGCGGTGCTCTACGGACTGCTGATCGCGACGGCAATCCCGGAAATCCTGAGGAACCAGGGAAATCCTGGCGCGATCATGGCGACGATTTTGCCTCGTCTGATTCTGTTCGAGTTTGTCGCCTTCCTCGGCCAATGGCTCTATTTTGCACTCATGGAAAGCTCGAGCTGGCAGGCGACGCTTGGCAAGAAGGCTTTGGGAATCTACGTGACCGACATCGACGGCAACCGGATCTCGTTCGCACGCGCCACGGGGCGTTTTTTCGGGAAAATCATTTCGGGCCTCACGCTCACCATCGGCTACATCATGGCGGGTTTTACGGAGAAAAAGCAGGCGCTGCACGATATCATTGCGGGCTGCCTGGTGATGCGAAGGTCCTGACCGGCGTGCGGAGGCGAATTGTACTGCGGAAAATGCGGCGCCGAAATTCCCGAGGGTGCCGAACGGTGTAGCGCCTGTGGCCAAACTGTCGGTCAATCAAACCAGGCAGGTTCTGCCGAGCGCAGTTCGTGGCGGCCGCGACAGATCCAGGTTGCCTACGCCGGATTCTGGTTGCGCGCCGTAGCTTTCCTGATCGATCTGTTGGTTGTCGTCATTTTTACCGGGCCGCCGATTCTTTACTTGCTCGGGAAAAATGTAGGAACCGCAGCCCCTCTGCAGGCGATGATGGATTTCGCCCGTGGCGGCACAAGGCAGGCGATCGCCATCAACTTGCTGGCGGAAATGGCCTACTGGCTCTATTCTGCTTCGCTTGAAAGTTCGGTTTGGCAAGCGACCATCGGCAAGAAATTGCTCGGCTTGTATGTGACCGACGTCAACGGAAAACGTGTCAGCTTCGCGCGGGCGTCGGGTCGTTTCGTCGGGAAATCGCTCGAGCAATTGACCCTTTTTATCGGGTTTCTGGCGGCGGGATTCACGGCAAGAAAGCAGGCGCTGCACGACATCGTCGCTGGCTGCCTGGTCCTGCGCAAAGTGTGATGGGCGACGAAAATCGGGACCGAGGTTTTTGGGGAGGCATCTCATGTTTTGCACAAAGTGCGGGGCAGCGGTTCCGGCAGGCGCAGCGTTTTGCACATCGTGCGGACAACCTACGGCTTCCGCTCCCCCTCAGCCGGTCGTTCCTCCACTTGCGGCTTCAACTCCCGCCTATGGTGCTCCGGCACCACCGGCCGTCTACGCGGCTCCGGCTCCTGTTTACGCTGCGCCCGCGCCGCCCTATGCAGGATTTTGGCTGCGGCTGGTGGCGTACTTGATTGACTCGGCGCTCATCGGCGCGATCTTCGGCGTCATCGCGATCTTTCTGATTTTGGGGGTTGGCGGATTGGCGATCCTGCAGAACGTCGAGGATCAGCTGAACGCGGGTGACACGTCCGCCCTGGTTCCCATCCTTATGGCCTACGGATTCTTCATCCTTGCGGCGCTTTTTGGAGGATGGCTCTACTACGCGCTGATGGAAAGCTCGGCGAGGCAGGGGACGCTCGGGAAGATGGCCATGGGGCTTTCGGTTACCGATATCAGCGGGCAGCGCGTGTCGTTTGGGCGGGCGAGCGGACGATTTTTCGCGAAAATTATTACCGGTCTGATCCCATTCGGCATCGGCTACATCATGGCCGGCTTCACGGAAAAAAAGCAGGCCCTGCATGACATGATCGCAAGCTGTCTGGTCATGAAGAAAGTCTAGACGGCGCGGCCCTGGCTCTTTTGATTCGCAAGAATTTCGCGAAGCTCGGTGCGAACCTGCGCGGTCATTTCCGAGCCGCGAACGCTCTTGGCTCCTGGCGCCGCGATATCCGCTGTCCGCAGGCCTTTATCGAGCGCGCGTTCAACCGCCGCTTCGATCGCTTGCGCTTCCTCATTCATTGCGAACGATTCCCGCAACAACATCGCTGCCGAAAAAATCGCGCCGATCGGCGAGGCTAGATCCTTGCCCGCCAGCGTCGGCGCCGAGCCATGAATCGGTTCGTAGAGCGCGGGATTGCCTTCGCGGCCGCGGCTCATCGAGGGAATCAGACCGATCGAGCCCGCCAGGGCTGCCGCTTCATCGCTCAAAATGTCTCCGAAAAGATTACCGGTGAGGATCACGTCGAAAAACGCGGGCCGCAGCAAAATCTGCATCGAAGCGTTATCAACATACATATGGTCGAGCTTGACGCCGGGATAATCAGAGGCCATCCCTGACACGGTGTCGCGCCAGAGAGTTGATGTCGCAAGTACGTTGGCTTTGTCGACGCTCGTGAGATGGCCCTTGCGGGCGGCGGCGCGCTTGAACGAATAGGTCGCGACCCGCGTGATCTCTTCGAACGTATATGTGGCGACGTCACGCGCGCGCTTTTGCGATCCTTCGCCTTCAATTTTGTGTTCGCCGAAATAGATATCGCCGGTCAGTTCACGAACGATCTCGAAATCGGTGTCTCCCAAGCGTTCGGGGCGGAGCGGGCATATATCGCGCAAGGCCGGTCGGACGCGAATCGGGCGGAGGTTGATGAAAAGGCCCAGTTCCTGGCGGATGCCGAGCAGCCCGGCTTCGGGCCGCTTGCCGAGAGGCATCGCTTCCCATTTGGGGCCGCCGATGGCGCCGAGCAAGACCGCATCCGACGCGCGGCAGGCCGCGAGCGTCTCCTTGGGGAGCGGTTCGCCGCACCGGTCGATCGCCTCGCCTCCGAATGGCAGCTGGCAAAATTCAAACTTGTGGCCGAAGGCCGAAGCGCAATCGCCGAGCAGCGAAACCGCTGCGGCGGTGACTTCCGGGCCGATACCGTCGCCGGGAAGAACGGCAATGGTTTTGCGAACCTGTGTCATTTCGTTCGATCTTCCCGCATAAATTGGCGGAAAACCGCCCGTGGAAGAGTAACGCTATTTTGCGATCGGTTAGAAAAATATTTGCGATGTCGGCAAAGGACTTAGGTCGGATTCTGGCGAGCGCGACAAGCACAAGTGGCGTCTGGCTGCGCTCGGGATCGCGCCACAGGAACGTTTGGCAGCTAGTTGACCCAGTTGTCGGGGCGGGAGGGGGGATCGTCTTTGCGGTCGCGTACGTAGACGTCGAACTTTTTGCGCAGGCGGCGGCGCTGATAGTCAGAGACTTGGTTGCGGACGCTGTAAAGAAACGAATCGCGGCGCAGGAAGATGTATCCGACCAGCATTCCGCCGAGATGGCAGACGTGGCTGACGTTGTCTCCCGTTGCGCCGATCGTGCTGAAAAATTCGATGCCGCCGAGAATGATCACCAGCCAGCGCATCGAGATGGTGACCGGAAGCGGGAAAAGAAAAACCTGGCGGTGCGGCATGATGATGGCACACGCCAGCAAGATTCCGTAAATCGCGCCGGACGCACCGATCGTGGGTACCGAGACGTCGACGTGGAATGCAAGGCGCACGATCAGGTCGGTAAGGCCTGCTCCGATTCCGCAGATAAAAAAGTACGTGGTGAACTTGCGCGTTCCCCACATGTGCTCAAGATCGGCGCCGAACATGACCAGATAAAGCAGGTTGAAGAGAATGTGCAGGATGCCTTGATGGAGGAAAAGATAGGTCCCCAGCTGCCATACGAATCCGCGGAAAACAACGTCGGTCGGAACCAGGCCAAAGTGATAGGTCCAGAATTCCCACCCGTCCGCATGAAAGATCAGGGCGGAAACGTCCTGAATGAAGAACATCACAATGCAGGCAATGCATATGGCCTTGATGGCGCGCGGAAAATAACCGCTGATGTTCCAGGAATAACCGCCGTAGCCGCGACCGTAAGAAGGCATTTGCTTAAGTGTAAGGGCATGAATGGACAGAGTCAAAGTGCCGCAGAGGCGGGTAGTGTCCTATTTTGCCCCGCCATTTCTTGATTCGATTTTTCCTCACACGTATAATCGCCAAGTCAGTTCGAGGGAAGATACATGAACCTTCCCCGCTTGCTGCTCACTCTTGTTGCCGCAGTTACGCTGCTGCAGCAATCCATGCCCGCCCAAACGCCTGCCGCGAGCGCGTGTCCCACGTCCCCCCGTGTCATCGGATACCCTGCCGGGGGTCCAAGGGGCAACAATGATTGGTACGCAAATGCGGACCGAACGATTTGGGCTACCTTTTGGGGTTGGGATTTTGTTGGTCACGGACCAAATGAGGCGTATCCGAAAGCCGGGTATGTCGCAACCCGAAAGGTGCTCTGGTACAAGCCTTCTGATTATCCGCTGCTCGTCACTGGCAACAAATTGGATGGCACGGCTCCGCCTCTCTTCTACGACATTGCAAACCAGTCCCGCCTCGGTCCTATTCAGGTATCTCGCCTTGATTTTCCAACTGCTGGTTGTTGGGAGGTGGATGCCAAAGCCGGGACTTCGGAGTTGCGCTTCATAATTCAGGTGAAATCTTCAAATTAGGACACTACCCAGAGGCAACCAGATGCGGCCGAAAGCGACACGGGCGGACGCTCGGCTACAAGGACGTTCGCGGCGAGTGGTCATCCCCGCAGGATACCGAGACGACCGGTTTCATTTCGATGGAAAGGTTTACCGCGTTTCGAAACCGAGTTGTTTGAGAACCCACCAATAGGCATGCCGGCGCAAGCGACCGACAGCCGTTACTCACGATTCTCCACGGATGACGTTGATCAGTTCCTGGGCGGCGGCTTTGAGGGCGCGGTCGCGGCGGTAGACCAGATGGAGGCGGCGCTCGATACGCATCTGTTTGATGCGCACTTCGCACAAAGCGCCGGCGCGGAATTCGCGTTCGACGCACATCTTCGGCACAATCGCAATCCCGCGCTTCATTTCCACGAACAATTTGATGCTCTCAATCGTCGGCATCTCGATATCGATGTGCAGCGGGACGCGATGGCGAGCGAACAACTGCACAACGTTCTGCCGGTAGGGCGATTCGACAATGTGGGCGACGAAGGATTCCTTGCCGAGGTCGGAGATATCCACCTCCTTGCGGCGCGCGAGGCGATGGCCGGGCCAGACAACCAGCGTCAGCGCGTCGCGATGGAATTCGGCCGAGGCGAGCTCGCTCGCTTCCGGCAGATAGGAGATTACGCCGAGATCCAGATGGTGATTGAGGACTTCGCGAGGCACGTCACGCGAGTAGACGCGGTGGACGCGGATGAGAATTCCCGGACGCAAACTGCGGAAACGATCAAGCGCCGGAAGCAGCGCGTGGATCGAGCTCTCGTTGACCCCGACCGAGACCTGGCCGCGTTCAAGGCCCCGCAGTTCGCCGATCCCCTTGTGGATTTCCTCGCGCAAGTTGAGCATGCGCTCGGCGTATTCGAGCAGAAGCGAGCCGGCGTCAGTAAGCGTGCGCGCCCCGGAGCCCCGGACAAAGAGCGGCTGGCCGACCCAGTCTTCAAGCTTGCGGATCGAAATGCTGACTGCCGGCTGCGTGCGATAGAGCTTTTCAGCCGCGCGCGAGAACGAGCGTTCGCGGGCGACGGTTTGAAAGACGTGCAGAGAGGTGAGGTCCATTTTGTGTTTTCCCCGGGAACCGGGGCCCCGGTGCGTGACTGCCAACCCGGGATCTGGTCTTGCTGGCCCAGGCCAGTATATAAGCTGGATTTATGGTACGTGCAATCATTATAAATTGGACTTGTTGCGGCGATCGCGGTTCACTGACAATATGGGAGAGGAGCAGCTATGGAGACAGTGCAGATTTTCGACACGACGCTCCGGGACGGCGAGCAGTCGCCCGGCTTTTCCATGAACCGCGAGGAAAAGCTGAAGCTCGCGCATGCCATCGAAGAGCTCGGCGTCGACGTGCTGGAAGCCGGCTTTCCGATTGCTTCGCCCGGCGACCTGGCCGCAACGCGCGCCGTAGCCGCCGAAATCAAGGGCTGCCGAGTAGCGGCGCTCGCGCGGGCGCGTCAGGAGGACATGGACGCGGCGCTGCGCGGGCTTGAACCTGCCGCAAAGCCCCGCCTGCATTGCTTTCTTTCGACTTCCGATCTTCATCTGAGCGTGAAACTGCGCATGACGCGCCAGGAAGCGCTCGACCGCATCACCAGCATGGTGACGTTCGGCAAAAAGCACTGCGAAGAGGTCGAGTTTTCCGCCGAGGACGCGAGCCGCACGGATTTTGAATATCTGTGCCAAGTCGTGTTCGCGGTGATCGAATGCGGCGCGACGATTGTGAATCTGCCGGACACGGTAGGATATTCGACGCCGGACGAGTACGCGGATCTTTTCCGGAAAGTGAAGGCGCGGATCAGCGCGCATCCGAACGTGGTGCTGAGCGCGCATTGCCACGACGATCTTGGCCTGGCTGTCGCGAATTCCATTGCCGCGATCGAAGGCGGCGCGCGGCAGATCGAATGCACGGTGAACGGCATTGGCGAGCGCGCGGGAAACGCTTCGCTTGAAGAGCTGGCCGTGGCGCTGCACGTGCGGCAGAACCGTTACGGGGTTTCGACCGGACTCAGGCTCGACAAGCTTTATCCGACGAGCCGGTTGCTGAGTTCGATCACCAACGTGCCTGTGCCTCCGAACAAGGCCGTCGTGGGAGCCAACGCCTTCGCTCATGAAGCCGGAATTCATCAGGACGGCATTTTGAAAAATCCGCTGACCTACGAAATTATTTCACCCGCGACGGTCGGCGTGCCGGCGCGGAAGCTGGTGCTCGGAAAGCATTCCGGACGTAATGCCTTTCGTTCGCGGCTTTCTGAATTGGGATTTGAAACGACCGACGCGGAGCTCGCCGAGTGCTACCGGCTGGCGATTCTGCGCGCCGATGCCGAGAAAGAGATTACCGATCGCGACCTGATTACGATTATTCATCAGGTGCGGCGGCAGCCGGTGCCGAGCGCCGCGGTGCACTAGATCCTTCCTGACAATCGACATTCGAGCGGCCATAGTTGCAGGTGGCCCGCGACGCGTCCAAAGAGCCCGGCAAGGAGCGGTGCTGCTCGAACCCTCTAGAATTTGCTGCGTTTGGGGGTGGCGCCGATGCGGCGCAAGCGCATGAGGTTTGTCGAGCCGCGCGCGCCGACCGGCGTACCGGCGATGATGCCGACAACGTCGCCGTCTTCGACCATTTGTTCTTCACGCAAGCGCGATTCGGCTTCGCGCGTGAGTTCATCAATATCTTTCAGATCGCCCGTGCGGCGCGATTTTACTCCCCACAGCAGACCCATTCGCGGATAAGACTCCGGATTCGGCGTGAACGCGACGATCGGCACGCGCGGCCGATACTTGGACACCAGGCGGGCCGAAGCGCCCGTCTCGGTGAAGACCACCACGGCTTTCATTTTCAATTCTTCGGCAGCGCGGCAAACAGCGCCCGCGATGACTTCACTGATGCGCAATTCCGCAAAACGAACCGGGCGCACGGGCTCGAAAACATTGGCTTCGGCTTCGCGAATGATGCGGTCCAT